>Ga0307509_10008927_pt1 | contig 12641 bp, 9 predicted proteins | sample 10_EM_MG_FD_202245 | JGI IMG/M metagenome (GOLD analysis project Ga0307509, IMG submission 202245) | Populus trichocarpa ectomycorrhiza microbial communities from riparian zone in the Pacific Northwest, United States - 10_EM | ecosystem: Host-associated > Plants > Roots > Unclassified | place...
TGTACGTTTCTATGTATTGTTTCCTTACGTGTCTGGGGTATATTATCTTAGGTGCTAGGCGGGGGAGACTTTTCCTATGGACTCGGGGTGTTTGATTTTTCCCATGAAGAGGTGAAGCGGGCGGTGGCTTTGAATTGATAGGTTTTTTTCTTTTGATAGCTAGCGCTGCATAAGGCTTTTTGTACCTAGAAACAAATAACACATGATTACAAAAAAAAAGAAGAAGAAAAGAAAAAGAGATAAAAAAAACCGACCAAGAGATAGGCCACGAAGCATCTCTCCTGCACCTTCGGCGCTTGAAATCTCAACACCACGGGAAATCATCGCCACTTTCCCCCACCCACCTCTCTTCCCCCATCATGGCTACTGCCTAGCGGTTGACGTTAAGCCATCTACCCTTCTCTCCTGGGGCACGCATGCCTCCCCTCCTTGGGGTTCTTGTTCCCGTGCGTCGTTGACACCCACTCATTATGTTCGGTTCTCCCCCTTACCCCGCACTTCCTTCGCACCTCACCTAGGATTTTGCACGGTCGGAAAGCTTCTCGCTACGCTCACGGTCGGCGTTACGGTGTCGGACTCTCGGTCACAGTAGGCCCCGGCTTGCTGGGCTTGTGCCTCTGATGGGGAAAGCCTCGGTTAGTAACATCACGGTCTCGTCCCGGTCTCGAGGTCGTCCCAAATGCCCCAGCTATGGCCCGTTTGTCGGTTGTGGCTAGCCCGTTCGCGATCCTTCCTCCACCCCCCTCCCTGTTCCGTCCGCTGGCACCCTACTGCCCCATAAGCTGGCACCTTACTGCTAAAACCCCTCTCCTGGCTGGCACCCAACTGCTCCCGTCTGGCTGGCACCCTACTGCTACTCACCGGCTGGCACCCTACTGCTCATCGTCGTTGGCTGGCATCCCCTCTGCCCGGTGGCTCCGCTCGCCCACCTGCCTCTCTCCCTCCTGCGATTTACTCTACGGTCGCAAACCTCGCTTAGGTTATTGTTCATCATGGTATTGCACTGCCTTCTTGGTCTCTCCTAAACGCCGACGCGTCGCCATCTTTTGGTCACTCCCGACCGTTGAGCCGCCGCCCCAACCGGATTTCACTGTACGGGTTCTGGGATTTGGCATATTGGCAATCGTAGTTTTATCTAGGCGTTTCTTTGATTCTTTTCTTAGTGTTACCTGGGGGCCTGCTGAAGGGTTTGGGTCTCTCTCCTGTACGTTTCTATGAATTGTTTCCCTACGTGTCTGAGGTTTTGTCTTAGGTGCTAGGCGAGGGGGGCTTTTCCTATGGTTTCGGGGGGTTTGATTTTTCCTATGACGAGGTGAAGCGGGCGGGAAGACCTTTGATTTATAGGTTTCTTTCTCTCCATAGCTAGCGCTGTATGAGGCTGTTTGTACCTTAAAACAAATCACGCATGATTACAAAAAAACAAGAAAGAAAAAAAAACGACCAAGAGATAGGCACACGAACCATCTCTCCTCCACTTCCGGCGATTGAAATCTCAACACCACGGGAAATCATCGTCACTTTCCCCCACCCACCTCTCTTCCCCCATGATCGCTACTGACTAGGGGTTGACGTTAAGCCATCTTCCCCCCTCTCCTGAGGCACGCATGCCTCTCCTCCTTGGGGTTCTTGTTCCTGTTCATCGTTGACACCCGCTCATGAAGTTCTGTTCTCCCCCTTACCCCGAACTTGATTTGCAGCTCGCTTAGCATTTTGCACTGTCGGAATGCTTCTCGCTTCGTTCACGGTCGGCGATACGGCGTCTGGACTCTCGGTCGAAGTAAGGTTTCGGTTCTGCAGGGCCTGTACCTCTGATGGGGAAAGCTTCGGTTAGTAACATCACGGTCCCGCTCGGTTTCGCTGTCGCCCCAAAAGCCCTTGCTATGGCCTGCTAGTCGGTTGTGGCTAGCCCGACCGCGATCCTCCCTCTACCCCCCTCCCGGTTCCGTCCGCTGGCACCGTACTGCCCCATAAGCTGGCCCCTTACTGCTAAAACTCCTCCCCCGGCTGTCACCCTACTGCTCCCCTTTGGCTGGCACCCTACTGCTCCCCTTTGGCTGGCACCCTACTGCTACCCACCGGCTGGCACCCTACTGTTCATCGTCATTGGCTGGCATCCCCTCTGCCCGGTGGCTCCGCTCGCCCACCTGCCTCTCTCCCTCCTGCGATTTACTGTACGGTCGCAAACCTCGCTTAGGTTACAGCTGATCTTCGTATTGCACTGCCTCCTGGGTCTCTCCTAAATGCCCACCCTTCGCCATCCTCCAGTCAGTCCCGACCGTAAACCGGCCTGCCCCTTACGGTGACTAGCCGCGGGGCCTTTTAGTTAGGCTTATTGGCAATAGTAGTTACATCTCGTCATTTCTTTGATTCTTTTCCCAGTGTTACTAGGGGGCCTGCTGAAGGGTTTGGGTCTCTCTTCTGTACATTTCTATGAGTTGTTTCCATACCTGTCTGAGGTGCGAGCCTTAGGTGCTAGGCGGGGGGAGTTTCTTCTATGGTCTCGCTGGGTTTGATTTTTCCTATGATGCGGTGAAGCGGGCGGTTGTTATTGGCCCTATAGGTTTTGTTCTCTTCATAGCTAGTGCTGCATAAGGCTTTTTGTACCTAAAACAAATAACGCATGATTACAAAAAAAAAAAGAAAAAAAAGAAAACGACCAAGAGATAGGCACGCTTCAGGCAAACCTTTTCCCCCCCCCGACATTTCACATACAATCTCAACTTTACCCTGTTTTGCGTCTGGATCAAACCCCTCGCCCGCTTTTCCTCTCCTACTCGTCACCATGGCGAACACTCACAACCTCCCCCCAGGGAACGCAGCCTTCGGCAGGCTCTCAGCCCTCAACTCCCCCCTCCCTTTGCCCTCAGGCACACCCTCGACCGATCACCCCATCGAGTTCATGATGAGGCAACTTGCTCAGGCGAGAAGTGCTCTTCGGCTCAGCAAGCAAGACTTCCCGGACCTCAGCGCAGATGCGCAGGCTGGCACCCTCCCCATTGAATCCATCACGATTGTTCTCCTCTCCCAGCTCGTCCAGGGCCTGGTGACTGTCTCGCATGAGCTGAGCGGGGTAACCCAGGTGGTCGCAACCATCTCTGAGGAAAACGAGAACCTCAGGGAGGAGCTCCATGACATCTCCTCCCAGCTCGCGAACCTCCCCCACACCCAAGAACAACAAACCACCCCGGGGATGGCCGATCTCCAAGCATCCATACGCGACCTGTCACATCGTGTGTCAGCCCCGAACCCTGCCCCCCCAGCAGCGGCCCCACCCCCGGAGGGGAAGCCCCAACACCCCCCAACTGCTGGCCCCCCCCCTTTAAGGAAGGGAAAAGAGAAGGCCCGGGCACCACCCACACCTCCCTCAGCCGCGGCTGATGACCCTAAATACCTCATACCATTCTACGATACGATACGAGGCTTGGCAAGACGTTCGGCGACCCCGAGAAGTACCCTAGGCTCTACCCACACTCATACGAAGCCGGGGAATACCGGAGGGGGGTATATGACCTGGCCTCCTTCACCCCAGGCCACCTCCACCCTGACGTCCACCCATTCCCCTCATATGCGCAAGCTGCCTCTGGCTCAGGCTCTGGTGGCAAGGGCAAAAGCAAAGCTGGGAAGCCTCATTCCCCGCAACTTGATGCGAGTACGACGGCCTCTCCTGTTAAAAAGGGGCCGCCCTCCCTCCCAGGTGCCCAACGACGCTTCTTTGCTCCTCGCCAGTCCCCTTCCCCTCACCCAGACGCTCTGACCATTGCTGCGACTTTTCCTGACATCGCCGCTCGCGTCCTCCGCGAATCAAACTGCCTCCTCCCCCTTGGCTTCTCCGCTACTGTCAACCCTCGAGGCTCTGTCTGCCTGACCGTCACCGACAAAGGCACCGCCGCAGCCTCCTACGCCCCCGCCTTTGACTCCCTCACCAGGGCCATCAATCAGTCCTTCCCAGTAGGTGAAAACCCCGGGTGCACCCTTGTTCTCGCCCCCACTGCCGTTCAACTAGCCATTCACGGCCTCCCCCTATGTTTCCTCCCCCAAGATGAAGAGGAACTCTTCCCATATATCCGGCAAGCAATCCTCAATGACAAAGCGACCCCGATTCTCTCAGCCAGGTACCTTAACCCTAGCAGAGATTCTAGGGCAGGCAAGCAGGCCACTTCAGTAGTTATCACCGTCGACCCCCAGAACGTATCGGCCGTCACTTCAGGGGTCGTCATCCTCTCTCAGAAACGCAAGGTCGAACTTGCCTTCTCCTCCTCCATAACCTCCCAGTGTAAGAACTCCTGGAGATAAGGACACGCCCATCAACGATGCCCCGCCACCCACCCCACGTGCCCCATTTGTGCGCTTCATCATACTCGCGCTGCTCACAGATGCCAAAATCCAACCTGCCCCAGGAGCGGGAACAATAAGCCAGTCCCATCCTGTTGTCCGACCTCGCCCCCCCATTGCGGTAACAGCGGTGGTGACCACACTGCCACATTCAGGGAATGTGCGGCTCGACCTCCCCCGCCTGTCCCCACTAAAACCAACTCGCCAGCCCCAGCCCCAACCGGTCAGGACCCCATGGATTTGGCGGTCGATGGCGGCCCAGCACCCACTACTCCCCCGTCCGGGTCGGGTCCCCTTGAGGTGGACCTCGTAACCCCCAGGCAACCTCCCCCAGCTGGACACTCCACGCGTCCTGGCACTACTCACAGTTTCGGTGGTCCTCTCCCCCTGGAGGAGCCAAGCCCTTCCCATGCCCCTTCGACTCGTCGGGTTCGTCCTGGAAATGAATAATCGACCCATGCCCCCCCCTCTGGGTCACGGGCCGGCCCCTGCCCCTGCGTTTCTTTCCATCATTCAACATAACTGCCTTGGGAGCTGGAATGTTTTTCTTTCCTAACCGGGGGAAAGAAGGACTTGAAACCATTAAAGGAAGGAAGGTGGGCCTTGTCCACAGGTGGATCGTGTAGAAGGACAATCGAGGGGTAGGTGGTCGCTTCTTTGAACGACTCAAACATGGAGCCACAAGTGGCTGCCTACATTCATATGTCTTTTCTTTCCAATTACACGGTGCTCCTAAGGTTTAGGGGGGTGGACGATGTACTCGCCCTCGACATCTCCTCCAATGAGCCTCTTTTTGGCACCGCCTTCCACTCATTCAGGATTACTAACGCTTACTCCACCAACACTGCCGACAACGGGGTTCACTCCGTTTCACCGGGGGTCCTTTTCCCCGACCTTGGGTTTCCCCTCCTAGTCTTGGGAGACCTCAACATCCACAACCCCCTCTCGGACACTCCACGGCATTTCTCACATCGGGAGATCTCGTCCTCGACTCCCTATTTCGAGAAAGCGGCAGAATCCGGCTTCGCCCTCCTCAACCCCCCAGGTGAGTACACAAGGTTTCCCCTAGTGGGCAAAGCTCGCCCTTCGGTCATAGACCTTGCATTTGCAAACCCCCACCTCCTTCGCCTGATTAAGGGCTGGGAAGCCTCCCTCCCCTCAACGGGTTCCGACCACATACCCATAAGGATCACCCTCGCCGCGCCCTCCCGGAAACAAAACCCCCCGCGCCAGCGTTGGGCAGACACTGACTGGGAAACCCTGGACCCAATTGTTAAGGGTTTCAAGGTCCCGGCCGCACCGTCGTGCCCCACCCCCCTGCAACTGGATGAATGGATGTCAGAATCCCTGAACCGTCTGGTGGCTCTCCTCAAAGAACACACGCCAGTATCCAGGCCTTCCCATCACTCCAAACCTTGGTGGACACCCCACCTGTGTGTCCTCCATCGTGAATATCACAAGGCCGCCAGGGCGGCCAGAAAGCACGACACCTCACGCATGCGGGAAGTTGCCGGCACCTTCAAGGGGGGGTATTTCAAGGCAATCAAGACCGCTAAGTCCAAGCACTGGTCCTCCTTTCTGCTGGCCGCCACCCCCCAGAGCCTCTGGACGGCTAAGAGGTTTGCCTACGGGCGTGCCCAGCTGCGCTTCCCCTCCCTCCCAGGGGCCGAGACCTCACTACAAATGAACAAGGTCCTTCTGGACCACTTCTTCCCCCCTAAGGAACCCTTCTCCCAGCCACCTAGGCTCAGGCCAAACAAGTCGGCACCTCCCCTAACGACAGACGAGATAGCTGCGGCTGTCTCCAAGTCCTCCCCGACCTCGGCCCCAGGCCCGGACGGGATACCCGACTCTACCTGGAAACAGGTCAACAAAGTCAACCCCTCAATCCTCCTCGATATACTTGCCCCGCTGGTCCTCCTGGGGTACCACCCCGCATCGCTGAAAGGCTCGAACGGCGTGGTACTTGACAAGCCAGGGAAACCCTCCTATGAATCGCCCTTCTCCTTCAGGATAGTTGTCCTGATCCGCACAATTTCGAAGATCCACGAGAGGATCATAGCAGCCCGCCTACACGCGGCAGCCCGGCTTAGAGGGCTGTTGCACCCTAACCAATGCGGTTCGCTCCCTGGGCTCAGCACCTATGACGCATGCCTCACCCTCACAAACAACGTCAGAACCCTGCAGAGGCCCCGTCTCAAGGCCTCCTCCCTGTTTCTTGACAACGACAATGTCGACAACAAAACTTTGGCCCGGATTCTTAGGGAAGGCGGGATACCCCCCTACCTAGTTTCCTGGGTTTCCTCCTTTCTAGGTGAATGAAGCTGCACCCTAGTCTTCCAAGGGGCTCCAGGGACCCCAGCCTCCATCAACGTCGGCGCCCCCCAGGGCTCTCCAATCTCCCCACTCCTCTTTCTTCTCTACGTTGCGCCACTACATTTCGGGATTCCGCGGGGTCTAATGATCTCGTATGTGGACGACTTCGCCCTCAGAGTGGCTTCCCTCTCCTACCGTGGCAACATCCGCCGACTCCAGGATCTATTCGACAGGCTTGAAAGAAAGGCGTCCCGCCTAGGCTTCTTCTTTTCGGTAGCAAAAACAGAATTGATACACTGGAGGACACCAAGCCAGAGGCACTCGCCGAAGTGCGTCTTACTTATTCAAATCAAAGGGGAATTGTTTCACCCCGGCAACTCTGTTCGCTGGCTCGGGTACTTGTTCACTCCGGCCCTGGACCCCGCCGGAAATTTCTCGCGGCGCCTGGCCCTTGGCCAGGGCGCGTTCGCCCTGATTCGCGACCTCAGTCCGCCCGGTGCGGGCCTCCCCCCCTACCTGTGCCACAGGTTGGCAACATCATTGAATGCCCCCATCCTACTCTACGGCGCGGATCTGTTCACACCTAGCGTGGGTACAACAACCCGCCTCGATACTTTCTGGCGCAAGGTCCAAAGGTGGACCACAAACTGCTTCTCAGCTATGCCCACCGGGATACTCTCGGTGGAGTCCTGCCTCCCACCCGTCTCCCTCCTGATCGCCCACGGGCAAAGGCTGGCGGCCCTCAGGGTGGTCTGTTCCCCCCCTAGCTTGAACCCAGCAACAGCCCACCTTCACCCCTCATTCCCTTCGCTCACAGTCTATCGGGCGCCTGACTCCGCGCGGGCCATAACCAGAGGCCTATCGTCCGTATACCTCCCCCTGTATTGGAAAACGCCCCGACCTGTCCCACTGATAAGGAACCACCTGCCAGTGGCCGCGGTGGCTCACCGGACAATACCCTTCACCCTCGGGCTGTCTAGGATGCCCATGATCAACTCCTACCTTGTTTGCCCTACCCCCGTCCTCCCGCCCCAGTTCCTGATGGACAGCACCTACTCCGCCCTAAAGATGAGGGTAAGAGAGATACTCCTCGAGGAGTGGGCCTTTATTTTCCCGACCCCGGGGTAATACCTGCACCCTCCCGCTCTACACCCCAGGCCTTTCATGGGTTTGGGCAAGTTCGTTGCCGGGAGAATCCACCAGATGAGAGCCGGAAAGAGTTACCTGGCCGCCCACCCAACCTGGAGGTCTTCCGATGCCAATGCCTGCTGCCCCTGCTGTGGCTTGGAACCTGAAACCTTCGAGCACGCCATCCTATCCTGCCCCTCGAGACAGCACGGCAGATCGCGCCTCCTCCACGGTGTTACTGATGTCGGTGCCGAAGCTCCACTCTGGTCGTCCCTCCCGCTACTGAAAAGACAGGCCACCTTCATAGGCGTCACCTCCACGGGATTTCCCCCCACGATGTTCCCACCCACCACTCTCCCCTCTTCCCCCCCGTTCTCTCTCTCACCCCCGAGGGTTCCCCCCCCGATTTTTCGTGTTTTTTCGTTGGCTGAGGTATAGGGTCGTTGGGTTTCTTTCGTTTGGCTTATGTAGGCTTTCCTTTCTAGACGACTAAATTGTTAGTTTGTGCTTTCCTTGTTATATGTGGCCGATGGCCCAGCGGAGGAGAAACCTGCGCGTTAGTGGATATTTACCGGTGCCGTGACTTTCTTTTGTTAGTTGTTTTTGATTTATAGGTTTTGTTCCCTCCATAGCTAGCGCTGCATGAGGCTTTTTATACGTAAAAAGAATGAACGCATGATTACAAAAAGAAAAAAGAAAAAAGAAAAAACAAACGACCAAGAGATAGGCCACGAACTATTGCAACAACACCTCCAGCGATTGAAATATCAACACCAGGAGAAATCATCGTGACTTTCCCCCACCCACCTCGCTTCCCCGACGATGGCTACTGCCTAGGGGTTGACGTTAAGCCATCTACCCTCCTCTCCAGGGGCACGCACGCCTCCCCTCCTTGGGGTTCTTGTTTCCGTTCATCGTTGACACCCGCTCATGAAGTTTGGTTCTCCCCGTTACCCCGCACTTGGTTTGCACTGCGCTTAGCATTTTGCACAGTCGGAAAGCTTCTCGCTTCGTTCACGGTCGGCGTGACGGTGCCGGACTCTCGGTCGAAGTAGGCCTCGGCTTGCTGGGCTTGTACCTCTGATGGGGAAAGCCTCGGTTAGTAACATCGTGGTCTCGCTCGGTTTCGTCGTTGTACCAAAAGCGCTTGCTATGGCCCGTTTGTCAGCTGCGGCTAGCTTGTTGGCTATCCTTCCACTCTCCTGCTCCCGGTTCTGTCCGCTTGCACCGTACTGCTACCATCCTCACCCCGGCTGGCACCCTACTGGTCATCGCTGGCTGGCACCCTACTGCTACTCTCCGGCTGGCACCCTACTGCTCATCGCTGTTTGCTGGCATCCCCTCTGCCCGGTCGCTCCGCTCGCCATCTACCCTTCCAATCAGTTGGCCCCTCCTCGGTTACGCCTGGTCGTGGTATAGCACTGGCACTGCCTCCGTGGCTTTGTCCAACGCCTTAGATCGATGTAATGACCTGCCTGACCGTACATCATGGTTGGGGTGGGCCCTCTACTGGAGTTTTCCTATCTTGCCGATCATGAATCCTCTCAATCAGGCCCCGAAAGGGCCTTAGCGCAGCCGTCGTTTCTTTTGTTTTGGGGAGCCTGCGGAAGGGTTTGGGTCTTTCTACGTGTACGTTTCTATGTATTGTTTCCTTACATGTCTGGGGTATATTATCTTAGGTGCGGGGCGGGGGGGACTTTTCCTATGGACTCGAGGTGTTTGATTTTTCCCATGAAGAGGTGAAGCGGGCGGTGGGATTGCATTTATAGGTTTTTTTCTCTGCATAGCTAGCGCTGCATAAGGCTTTTTGTACCTAGAAACAAATAACGCAGGATTACAAAAAAAAAAAAAAAAAGAAAACGACCAAGAGATAGGCCATGAACCATCTCTCCTCCACCTCCGGCGATTGAAATCTCAACACCACGGGAAATCATCGTCACTTTCCCCCACCCACCTCTCTTCCCCCATCATGGCTACTGCCTAGGGGTTGACATTAAGCAATCTTCCCTCCTCTCCTGGGGCACGCCTGCCTCCCCTCCTTGGGGTTCTTGTTTCCGTTCATCGTTGACACCCGCTCATGAAGTTCGGTTCTCCCCCTTACCCGGAACTTGCTTTGCACCTGGCTTAGCATTTTGCACAGTCGGAAAGCCTCTCGCTTCGTTCACGGTGGGCGATATGGCATCCGGACTGTCAGTCGAAGTAGGCTTTGGTTCTGCTGGGCTTGTACCTCTGATGGGGAAAGCTTCTGTTAGTAATATCACCGTCCCGGTCGGTTTCGCTGTCGTCCGAAAAGCCCTTGCTATGGCCCGTTAGTCGGTTGTGGCTAGCCTGCTCGCGATCCTTCCTCTTCCCCCCTCCCGCTTTCGTCCGCTGGCACCGTACTGCCTATTAAGCTGGCACCTTACTGCTTATCCTTCTCCCCGGCTGGCACCCTCCTGCTACTCGCTTGCTGGCACCCTACTGCTACTCGCTGGCTGGCACCCTACTGCTACTCGCTGGCTGGCACCCTACTGCTCCTCCTCCTCGGCTGGCATCCCCTCTGCCCGGTGGCTCCGCTCGCCCTCTACCCCTCCCATCCTTTGACCCTTCCTCAGTTACTCCTAGTCGTGGTATAGCACTGCCTCCGTGGCTTTGTCCAACCCCTTGGATCAATGTAATGACCTGCGCGACCCTACATCATGGTTTTTGGGGGGCCCTCAAGTTATGAGTTTTCCTATGTCGACGATCATCTATCCACCCCCCTCAGGCCAGCGTTTCTGGTCTTCGAAAAGGCGGTTTCTTTTGTTTTGGGGAGCCTGCTGAAGGGTTTGGGTCTCTCTACCTGTACTTTTCTATGTATTGTTTCCTTACGTGTCTGGGGTATATTATCTTAGGTGCTAGGCAGGGGAGACTTTTTCTATGGACTCGGAGTGTTTGATTTTTCCCATGAATAGGTGAAGCGGGCGGTGGGTTTGCATTTATAGGTTTTTTTCTCTTCATAGCTCACGCTGCATAAGGCTTTTTGTACCTAGAAATAAATACAGCATAATTACAAAAAAGGAAATACAAACAAAAAAACAAAAAAACAAAGGACGAAGAGATAGGCACGAACGATCTCTCCTCCACCTCCGGCGATTGAAATCTCAACACCACGAGAAATCATCGTCACTTTCCCCCACCCATCTCTCTTCTCCCACGATGGCTACTGCCTACGAGTTGACGTTAAGCCAACCTTACTCCTCTTCTGAGGCCTCTCGGCCCCCCCTCCTTGGACTTCTCGTTCTCGTTCGTCGTTGACTTGTTCATGATGTTCAGTTCCTCCCCTTACCCCGCACTTGCTTTGCACCTCGCTTAGCATTTTGCATGGTCGGAAAGCTTCTCGCTTCATTCACGGTCGGCATTACAGTGTCGGACTCTCGGTCGCAGTAGGCCTCAGCTTGCTGGGCTTGTACCTCTGATGGGGAAAGCCTCTGTTAGTAACATCTCGGTCTCGCCTCAGTTTCGTCGTCATCCCAAAAGACCTTGCTATGGCCCGTTTGTCGGTTGTGGCTAGCCTGTTCGCGATCCTTCCTTCTCCCACCTCTCGGTTCTTTCCGCTTGCACTGTTACTGCTATAGCAGCTGGCACCTCACTGCCTCCTTATCCTCCCCAATCGTTCGTCCACTCCTCGGTTATGCTCAGTCGTGGTATTGCACTATCTCCCTGCCTGGTGTCCAATGCCTTGGATCAATGTAATTACCCGCGCGACCCTACGTTTATGGTTACAATGTCGGCCCACAAGTCCAGTGGTTTTCTCTCGTAACAGCGATCACACATCCTCCCCCGCGGGTCCTATCGGGCCTTCGCGAGCCAATCCTTTCTTTTGTTTTAGGGGAGCCTGCTGAAGGGTTTGGATCTCTCTCCTGTACGTCTCTATGAATTGTTTCCTTACTGTCTAGGCTATTATTTGTCACAGGTGCTAGGCGAGGGGGATTTTTCCTATGGATTCAGGGTGTTTGATTTTTCCTATGAATAGGTGAAGTGGGCCGTTGTTGGGATTAAGGTTTTGTTCACACCATAGCTAGCGCTGCATGCGAGTTCTTGTACCTAACAAAGAATATATGAATTAAAAAAAACAAAAAATATAAACAAATAACCGACCAAGAGATAGGCCACGCTTCTCGCAAACTTCTTCCCCCCCCCTACCTTTCACATAAAACTCAACCCTACCCCGCTTTGCATCGGGACCAAACCCCTCACCCACCTTTCCTCAACTGCTCGCCGTCATGGCGAACCCCCACAATCTCCCCCTATGAAACGAGGCCTTCGGTAGGCTCTCAGCCCTTACCTCCCTCCTCCCGTCGCGTTCAAGAACACCCTCGACCGATCACCCCATCGAGTTCATGATGAGGCAACTCACTCAGGCGAGAAGCGCCCTTCGGCTCAGCAACTAAGACTTCCCGGACCTAAGCCCTGATGCGCAGGCCGGCACCATACCCATAGAATCTATCATGATAGTCCTCCTCTCCCAGCTCGTCCAAGGCTTGGTGACCGTCTCACATGAGCTGAGCGGGGTAACCCAGGCGGTCGCAACCATCTCCGAGGAAAACAAGAACCTCAGGGAGGAGCTCCATGACATCTCCTCTCAACTCACGAACCTTCCCCCCACCCAAGAACAACAAACCACGCCGGGGATCGCCGATCTCCAAGCCTCCATACGCGACCTGTCACATCGAGTGTCAGCCCCGATCCCTGCCCCCCTGGCACCTGCCCCCCTGGCACCTGCACCCCTGGCACCTGCACCCCTGGCACCTGCCCCCCTGGCACCTGCCCCCCTCCCACAGAGGGCACCCCAACCCCACCCCACTACTGGCCCCCCCCCATCGAAGAAGGGCAAAGAAAGGGCC
>Ga0307509_10008928_pt1 | contig 12640 bp, 17 predicted proteins | sample 10_EM_MG_FD_202245 | JGI IMG/M metagenome (GOLD analysis project Ga0307509, IMG submission 202245) | Populus trichocarpa ectomycorrhiza microbial communities from riparian zone in the Pacific Northwest, United States - 10_EM | ecosystem: Host-associated > Plants > Roots > Unclassified | place...
ATCTTGAGAGATGTGGATTGGAAGTTGTCGCGCAGACTCCTCCTCAAGTGAGATCCAAATCGTTTCCGGTGTTTGCGGCGCATCTCCGTGAAGGCCCAAGTGGCCTTCGAATACCGCGTGTAGGATCGCAAGTAGCGTTTGGCTCTGACAGAACGACGCAGCTTTAGGGGCATGATTGCGACGGGAAATAGAGGGATTCACTACACGTGATACAATTGTGGGAATAAACTAATAATCAAGGTAAAATCGGCGGGCATTTTTTCCTTAGCGGTCAATCGGGGTGCGGATTATTGAACAAAAGCGGCCCCATAATCGCGAACATAATCGGCCGTTAATCAGCCCGGTTTGACCGCACCTATTGTCACCTGTGCGCTGTAATGTAATGAAATTGTGTAGCTACCATTGAGTTTACAAATACATGTATCCTTGGCTCCTGATTCAAAGATTTTGGAGTACGGGCCACGGATTTGGGGTGGGAGTTGGGCGGGGGTTCCAGGAGGATGCGGTAGCGCCCGAATGAAACAGTTCACGCGCACTTCAATCGTCAGTTGTCTCACCCCAGGGTCCTAGGATTTTTAGGGCCCAAACGGCAAACATGGTTTAGGTCAGCGGCTTTTCCACAATACCACATCCTTCGAACTAGAGACACGTTGAACATTTCCATCCGAATTGCGTTTGGGGGAGAAAACACTCTAGACAACAATCCTTGAACGTAACATAGGCAAAGTGGATTGATCAATCAAGTCTCTATGTTATTCCAAACGAGCGTAAATATTAATCACCGTACGACGAAAGCCGACCCCGCCTCGTTCCCCAGACCAGGCCCTCAGGCTGTCAGTTGAGAGCCCGGCGACTTGGTGATCATCCCCTGAACAATTGCCAAAGCACCGTTCCTCCTGTTGGATCCCAGACCCCTCCTTCGCGCCATCGCACTCTCGGCGTACACCAACGGACTGCCCTGGCTGGTTACCAAGGAGCCGGAGATTAACCTGGAGTAGTCACCGCCGTGGTACTCCAAAGCGAGTTGCACGCGACGAGAGGCATCGTCGGTGGGAGTCGGTTTCGCGCTGGTTGGAGAAGGGGTGGCGGAGAGAGATGGGGAAGCACCAAACAGAGACGCGAAGTCTGTCGACTCGATATCTACGTGAGCTGGTTGTTGGGGTGTGGGAGAGGGTTTAAGGACCGCCTGCTTCGGCAGAGATTCTTGAGACCTGTCTTTCGTTGGCCGTGATACCTTTTTGTCACCATTCTTGAAGGCCTTCGCCCGTGTTCGGGGTTTCTCTTCATTCTTCCCAGTCAAAGAACCCAGATCCCCGCGTCTGTTCGCGTCTCTACGGGGTTCGGAGTGACCTGGAGACTTCCGAGCAGCCACACGTTGGAGATTGGTGAGCCTGAACGCGAGTCCAGTGGACTCGAACTCGTCGTCTCCTAACCAGGAGAGACCAGGTTGGGAGCTGCGCGCTCGTTCGGGGTAGACCGTCGCAGGGGATTGACCGGCCTTGTACTTGTCCAGACGTCTGGCGTATTTGTTGAGGCTACCCCTGTTGCCGACAGCTATGTTGGAAAAAACGGGGGAGGTGGTACCAGGGGTTTCAGTCCTCCCAGGCGTATTATTCTTCGGTGGGGGGCCGGCTGCGAACAAATAAAGACCGTGTCAATGCCGGAGGTCAGCGGGTGATGCATGCTTTGTGTTGGACGCACGAATCTCAACGCCACCGAACGAACTGGCCTTGCCAATCTTGACCTTTCCGGAGGTGGCAGAGAGCAGCCTCGCCGTGACGCCGGGAGAGTTTTGGACGACGGAAGCGGAATGTCGGAGGGGGGTCGAGTACATCGCCGTTGTTGATCAAAATTGGCGGCCTCGCGTTCTCCCGCTTCCTCTCGACAACATCATCAACAGCCCGCAGTCGACGACAAAACATAACGAAAAGACGGAAAACGCGACCGACGACGTAGGATCCCGAAGATGGGGAAACTGCTCGGTCGACTTTTCGTCTCATTCACGATTGTGTTGATTTCTTTCAACGGATACTCGTCTCAAATATTTATCATTTGGCCGTGGTATGGCAGGGAGGTCTCGGTCGACCTCTTGAAACTCACGGTACCATTCAAGTGCGCCTGTTCCATACTTCCGGTCCGCATTAAGTCTTGGTCTGAACCAGTTCGTAGCCTTCTTCTGGCGATGCTATGGTGGAATTACTACCTCTGCATCGTGACGGACCCCGGTCGAGTGCCCCCGCAGTGGGTACATACCAACATTTGCAATGGCCGAAAACAGCCCTCGCTCAATCTCGTCGTTATCGTAGGAGCCCGATGTATCGGACAAACAAGGTTTTGAAGTCAATCGGCTGGGGAAACCCCGATACTGCCGGAGCTGCAAGCGGTACAAACCACCAAGATCGCATCATTGTAAGGACTGCAAGACGTGCGTCCCTTGTTCATCCAATCCATGCTCCTGTGTGGTCTAACTCCAATCTAGATGCGTTCTCCGGATGGGTAACCACTCACGCTCCCTCCCCCCCTCCAAACTCCTGACTTGGCGAACGTCCCAGATCACCACTGTCCATGGGTGAACAATTGCCTAGGCCAATACAACTACGGCCACTTCATTCGCTTCCTGTTCTATGTCGACATCACTTGCGGCTACCACGTCTTTATGATGACGTCCCGCGTTCTGTCCTCCACTAAGAACGGCTTCTGGGTAATCTCCATCACCTATGACCATTCCTCCACATCTTCACATTGTCTGGCCCGTAGATCGAACCAGACCCCATAGAGCTGGTTTTTATCATCATGAATTATGTCACTTGCGTCCCAGTACTACTCGCCGTCGGAGTTTTCAGGTACTGATCGGTTTCTCGTCTTCTGAACCGTTTGCTAACCTGTTACAGCTTATACCACTTCCATTGCCTGCTAGGAAATTCAACAACTATCGAAGGGTGGGAGAAAGATAAAGTTGCCACGCTAGTAAGGCGTGGTGAGATTAGAGAGGTAATCTCCTTCGACGCTCCGGGAACCCAGAAGTTGATGAATGTTTCCCGCAGATCAAGTTTCCCTATGTGAGTTTACCCACCGACTCAGCCCGCCTGTAAACCCTTGGGGAGGCTACGGAAGGGTGGGGTATCCACTGGCGGGTTGAGGCTGACTTCGTTTGTTGGGTTCTGCAGAATATTGGTAAGGTGAAGAATATCAAGGCTGTACTCGGCCCGAACCCTCTCTTGTGGTGTTGGCCCACCGTACCGCCGGGTGACGGTCTGAGTTACGAGATCGTTCAGGGTAAGCCAAGTCCCGGTCCTTCTACTACACTCTCCCTCTTACATGCACGCTCTCGCAGATGGAGAATATACCGGCCAATGGCCACCCGAAGACCCCGCTGCGAGGATGGACGAAGAGCACGTTTTTACCCTCCCAAAAGACCCTTGGACGTACGGCAATGGATCTTTCAACCCAGACCTCCATCCTGGTTCCTTGGACCATGAGCTGAGGGAACGCCGTGGGTCGGCCGCTTCGAGGCAACGTCACACCATCCCTTATCCCGGCGAAGGCGGAGAGACGGATGAGGTTTACGCCGTCCCTCCATACCACCCGGATTACGACGAATCGCAACCTTCCTATAGCCACTTCTCCCGACCACCCTATGTAGATGAAGGTGAAGAGGAAGACGACAGTCATTACGAAAACGGAGCCCAGCAACGACGGTTCATTCGGCGTGGGTCGGAGGGGTACGAGGTCCATTCTATAGATCGAGAAGAGATGATGAGGCAGTACGTCGAGTCCCAATCGCATCTCGCAGCACTCGCCAGAACTCAAGGAAGGGCTGACCGGGGTGAAGAGGACGATAACTATGGCGTGAGTGACGAAGATATCGGAGGCAATGAAGGTGTCAACTGGGTTAGGGACGAGGAACAGGTAGAGAGGAATGTCAGAGAAAGGTTAGGAGAGGCGGGGCGATATCGGCCATACGTGCCAGAGAGGTGGGAAAGTGAGGGTGACGAGGAAGATGTAGGATAGATACCGAATGGTTCGCCGGTTTGAGGGTGATACCAATAATCGTCTCTGGATTCCCACCAGTCGCTGAGTGCTTGTTCATGTCGTGCGCCTTCTTCAAGAGAACTTGGGTTGCAATGGCCACCAATTATTCAAACCGGCGGACCCTTTGGTACCTACGTCGTTATCCTCACCATCTCACCCCCGTGATTTGTTGTTCGCCGATCGATTATAGGGGGGGGGGGAAACTGGGCATTTCAAAACGGGTGGATCAAGCATAGAATTATAACATTGTGGCATAGCATTGCCGCATGTGGAATACCAATGGAGGTGGGGAGTGCAATCAGTCATAGCAGGAGTGATGGTGAAAACGAGGGTGAGAGTTATGGTGAGCGGAAACTTTTTGGAACAGCGATGACAACCGCCCTGGCGGAGACGCTTGAGGAGGCGATACCTTTCCCGCCAGGTGTACTGCGAGAAGAAGGCAGGATTGTGAAGAAAAGGCGACGAGGGGGGAAATCACCAATCTCAGGCGTGGCAATAGATTCGGCCAAATCGTTCTGTTTCTCATGTGATGAAGTAGGATCGTGCCTCCTTGGAGAGCTGCAAGCGGGTAGCGTAATCAGTTTCCAGGGACGAAAGGGGTATATTACCGGGAAGTGTACCCATCAAGTGCGATCAGTGAAGGACTGATAAACGAGATGGTTTATGGGCCGACCGCAGCCTCGTTGATGGTTGGCGTGTGTGACCCACCACATGTGTATTATTCCTGCGGCCACCGTGCTTGATATCAACGACTTACTGGGAGTAGGAGTTGACGGGGGAGACGCCCTGGATGACGCCCAGTGGCCGTTGAGATGGTGCCAGACTGAGTTGAGTCTGAATTAATAATCCCGTCCCAGGCCCAGTACTCGGCGTCCACGTGTGCATCTGCGAGCTGACATCACTCGTGCTTGTCGCACTCTGGAAGCTGGATCCAAACTGTCTCTTCAAGAATGGGGTGGTCGAGCTTCCGTTCTGGGGGTTGTCCGTGTTGGAACTTGAGAACGAGGTTGCGTGAAAATTTCGGGTGGAATAAGAGGAAGACCTACTCGGAGACCACTCCCCACCGAAGGCGTAGGGATGCGGTGAGCTCGCTCTGGGTGTCGTGGCCTCCTCAACACTGGATACGGGATCGAAGATTTCCCGTCTCGACCACTTCTTGGGACTTGTACAGCGCTTTCGATGATTGACGACCCCGAAGTCCAACTCGATGGCCGATACTTCTTCCCTCCTACGCAAAGGCCTCCAGGGTCTCCTTTACGGGCCCTCCGCCGCTTTTTTTCCGCTCCCGTTCACACTCCCGCTCCCCAGAGGGTCCCTGCCAACGTTAACGCCCCGCGAAGGTCGTGTTCCGCTCGTAGAATATCAGCTCTGAGGTGGGTGTTGCGAGCACCAAAGCTCCGACAAGCACAGAAACTGGATCCACACCAATAGTGACTGGTTCTTAATCGAGGTCACCTTCTGTTCTTGCGCTGGAGAGTCGTACCGTCCTATGCCTATAGGCGAATGCGAGCGCTCTACCGCGGTGCGTTGCAATCGTGGGAAATCACGCGGATTTGTTTCTTCCCGACTGTCACTTTGCGAACGGACCTAGTGATCGAGAGTGGAATTGCCCCTGACCGGTGACCGCGTAATGCCGTTCAAGACACCCACATCTTCATTAACAGGTGACCCCACAACGCATTTATTGTTGTTCAACTTACTCACCGTATGATGCTATTGCCACAGCGGCTGAATTGCTTGCTGCCAAGGTCTGGTGGCGGGGCGTGGCCAAGATCGAGCGTTTGCTCTTTGGAGGTACCCCTGTGACACCCACCCTGCGCCCATCCCCAATCGCTAGGCTTCCGCAAGAACTCATAGAACTAATCATCTCTGACCTCATCGGCTATACCTCCGCCCTTCTTGCGTGCTCTATGACATGCTATTCGTGGTACATCGCGGCTGTCCCCCACCTTCACCACACCCTCACGACTAGGAACTCCCTGACCTGCAGTGACGGGGGAAAATCTAACTGGCCTAGGCCACTCCGGAACTCATATAACCTCGGTTTGCTTCCGTTCGTCAAGCAATTCCATTTCCACACATTCTGTGATCCCTTCACTCCCGAAAAGCTTGACAGATCCACCCTGCATCACTTTTCCGCACTTACAAACCTCCAGGAACTTGGAATAGGCGAGCTCCGAGTACCCAACTTCATGCCAAACATCCAACAATATTTTGGACATTTCACACCAACTCTTCGATCCCTCGTTCTCTGGGAACCCGTAGGCTCTTCCCGGCAGATCCTGTATTTCATCGGGCTCTTCTCGAAACTCCAAGACCTCAGGATCTCCTACGTTTCCTCAGTGGACCAACGGGAGGGTATGGCTGGCGCAAAACTCGTTCCCCTCTCCGTACCCCCGCTGTGTGGGCGGTTGACGCTCAAATGTTTCACAAAGGAGAAGCTTGTGAAGGACATGATCACCTTTTTTGGGGGACTTCGTTTTCGTTACATGGACCTTTTCAAGGTGAAGTGTGTGCGGCTCCTTTTAGGTGCATGTGCGGATACCCTGGAGGGGTTGCGGTTGTACCCAACGGATCCATATGGTGAGGAGCTCCTCTCCAGAGGGGGCAGTAGCGAGCGAACTCAAGCTATAATTCGCAGAAAACCACGAAGCCGTGTGCCGGGATTTTGATCTGTCACGGAATTCTTCCCTTCGAACGCTGGAGACTACCGCGGCATCGATCACCGCTGCGGGCGACGCTGCTTCCGGTTTCCTCAAAACCGTGCTCTCCACCATCACATCCCCTCTGCCCCTCGAACTCGTTATCAACTATGAGATGTTCGAGGTCCGTTCTTACAGCCGCTGGTATATCCCCCTTCAGAAATTCTACTCAAATGAACGGGCCGCCGACACCCTCATCCACCAAGAGCGATTCAAGGTGTTCGGCGAGATGTATGCGGTACGGCCGTTTCGATTGGTGCTCTGTGCGGGTGTTTCGGGTCGTTTTTCCCAGGATATTGTGTGGGCACTAGAGTGCATCGTCGAGGAAGCAAGGAAGGATGAGAATTCAAATTACCTCCCGTGCGAACCGGTGATCCAGTATTTTGCATGTTGAAAACTTGTCTTTGTCGATGTAAAATAAAACTGCGTGAAGTGACAGAACCCCGGGCTGCCATGATCACATTGCAGGATGGAGATCCTCACCGTCTGGTGAATTTGTACCGGCGACGGGAGGTACCCTTGGCAAAATTGGAAGGACTTCGTTGAATTGTCCACCGATTTGGGACCTCGGAAACCTGGATCGGATGAGAAGCATGGTGCAAATCTCGATGCGCGCATATTCGGAAGTACCGTAAGAGTACTGATTCAGGCGTACGTGCTTGGAACAGTACGGGTATGGTGGAGACTCGGTGTGCTATGTGAGTCCAGGCCACAACCGCTCATTCGAACGAACCTTCAGCGTGCATCTCGTTCAACAGCGCCTTCTATGGACATACCCGTTCTTCCAAATCAGTTATGCAAGACATTCAGGTAGTGGTTGGGACACGGCGATGTTATTGAAAGAGGCTATCCACGCGTGTCTCGGGGACTCCTTCGCGAGGGCGTTACCAACAGCCCCGTTGGTCCACGACACCAGTAGTAGATCCGTCGGGGGGTACAAAAGCGAATACGCCACGACGCTTCTCGGGCTGTCTGGCTTTCTGCTTCAAACCCACTTCTCTCAACCCTTTGGGTTTGCATCCGCGCCTCGTGACAGAACCAATGGCCTCGTTTTCGTGCGTTATTCCGCCGGAACCATGCCGGAGGCAATTGTGCGGTGGGCGAATGTTGGGCCTGTCGTTCCCGAGGTTCGGATGGAACGGTTGTTCAAGGTTGGTCCCAGTGTAGATCAAACGTTTTCGAATGTCGTTGGTGGCATCGTTGCAGCGTTAGCTGGAGCTGGTACCCCACAGGGGACAAATGCATAGAATGTGTCCAGGGATGTGAATTGCTTTCGAGATTTTCTACCCCACTGCTCTTCCTACCGCACTCCTGTCGGTATACTGTCGGTCGCAGTGACTCCGTTTGCCAATTGGAAACCATTCGCAAAATCAACGTGCGAGAAGCCGTATCAGATTTGTTCAAACGCACAGCTCCAACAAGCACAGAAATTAAATCCACACCGATATTGGCTGGTCCCCAGTCACCTTCCGTTCTTGCGCTGGAGAGTCGTACTGGCCAGTACCTATAAGCATATGAATGCGAGCGCATTGAAGTCTGCTGCGCGGTGCGTGGCAACCGTGGGAAATCACGCGGAATTGATCGAATATGTATGTGTGGGAAATCTCTTCCCAAATTTGCCGACGGGCCCGGTGATATCGCTCCTTGACCGGTGACCACACAATGCCATTCAAGACACCCACATCTTCATTAACAGGTAACCCCACAACGCATTTATTGTTGTTCAACTTACTCACCGTATTATGCTACCATCACAGCGACTGAATTGCTCGCCGCCAAGATCTTGTGGCGGGGCGCGGCCAAAATCGAGCGTTTGCGCTTTGGAGGTACCCCTGTGCCAACACCTACCCTGCGCCCATCCCCAATTGCCAGGCTTCCGCAAGAACTCCTAGAACTAATCATCTCTGACCTCATCGGCGATACCCCCACCCTTCTTTCGTGCTCTATGACATGCTATTCGTGGTACATTGCGACTGTCCCCCACCTTCACCACACCCTCACGACTAGGAACTCCCTAACCAACAATGACGACGGAAAATCTAACTGGCCCAGGCCACTCCGAAACTCATATAACCTCGGTTTGCTTCCGTTCGTCAAGCGATTCAATTTCCGCACATCCTTCGATCCCTTCACTCCCGAAAAGCTCGACAGATCCACCCTGCGTCACTTTTCCGCACTTAAAAACCTCCAGGAACTTGGAATAGACGAGCTCCGAGTACCCAACTTCATGCCAAACATCCAACAATATTTTGGACATTTCACACCAACTCTTCGATCCCTCGCTCTCTGGGAACCCGTAGGCTCTTCCCGGCAGATCCTGTATTTCATCGGGCTCTTCTCGAACCTCCAAGACCTCAAGATCTCCTATCACTTCCCAAAACGGGAACGGGAGGGCGTGGCCGGCGCGAAACTCGTTCCCCTCTCCGTACCCCCGCTGTGTGGGCGGTTGACGCTCAAATGTTTCACAAAGGAGAAGCTTGTGAAGGACATGATCGCCTTTTTTGGGGGTCTTCGTTTTCGTCACGTGGACCTTTTCAAGGTGAAGTGCGTGCGGCTCCTTTTAGGTGCATGTGCGGACACCCTGGAGGGGTTGCGGTTGTACCCAACGGATCCGTACGGTGAGGAGCTCCTCTCCAGAGGGGGAAGTAGCGAGCGAACTCAAGCTATAATTCACAGAAAACCACGAAGCCGTGTGCTGGGATTTTGATTTGTCACGGATCTCATCCCTTCGAACGCTGGAGACTACTGCGGCATCGATCACCGCTGCAGGAGAAGCCGCTTCTGGTTTCCTCAAAACCGTGCTCTCCACCGTCACATCCCCTCTGCCCCTCGAACTTGTTATCAACTACAGCATGTCCGAGGTCCGTTATTACAGCCGCTGGTACATTCCCCTTCAGAAATTCTACCCAAACGAACGGGCCGCCGACGCCCTCATCCACCAAGAGCGATTCAAGGTGTTCAGTGAGATGTATGCGGTACGGCAGTTTCAACTGGCGCTCTGTGCGGGCGTTTCGGGTCGTTTTGCCCAGGACGTCGTGTGGGCACTGGAGTGTATTGTCAAGGAAGCAAGGATGAATGAGAATTCGAATTACCTTCCATGCGAACCGGTGATCCAGTATTTTGCATGTTGAAAACTAGTTTTTTTTTCTTTGAAAAATACACAAGTAATACGGCAGACAAGCGGCAGAACCCCGGACAGCCACGATCACACCGCAGGATGGAGCTCCTAACCGTCTGGTGAATTTGTACCAGCGACGGGGGGATACCCCAAAATTGGAAGGACTTCGTTGAACTGTTCGCTGTTTTGGGACGTCAACGATGCGAACCTCGACGTGCGTATATTTGGAAGTATTGTAGGAGCATCGATTCGGTCGTCCGTGCTTGGAACGACACAGGTATGGTAGAGAAGAGTCCTATGTGAGTCCAGGCCACGACCGTTCATTCGAATGAATCTTCAGCGTGTCTTGTTCGACAGCACCGCGAGGTTTGACACAGCGCCTTCTATGGACAGACCCGCTCTTCCGAATCAGCTGTGCAAGACATTCAGGTAGACGTTGGGACACGGTGATGTTATCGACAGAGGCTATCCATGCGTGTCTCGGGGACTCCTTCGCGAGAACGTTACCAACAGCCTTGTTGGTCCACGGCACCAGTAATAGATCCGTCGGAGGGACAAAAGTGAACATATGCGACTGCCAGGTATCATCAGGTATCCCGTCATCGGTAACAGGATTGAATCTGGGACTCACCCCGTATAGTATATCCAAGGGCATATCAGGTAACTTTGAACACTTTCCCTCGCCACGACGCTTCTCGAGCTGTCTCCCTTCCCGCTTCGAAGCCGCTTCTCTCGACGCGTTGGGTTTGGATCCGCGTGTTGTGACGGGACCAATGGCCCCGTTTTCCGCTTTTTCTGGCCCATAGTACTCGCCGTTATCCCGGAAGAACCGTCTCCTTGGGTGATCCCAGGTGAATTCGTGCGTTGTTCCGCCGGGTGACCGATGAATGTTGGGATGCACCGAGGGCTAGAGGGTTTTCCATAGACAGCCGTATGAGTTCCAGCCAAGTAAGAAAGGGGGGACGGACACTGTACCTGGAAGACCTCCATGTTGACCGCATCAATCATGACCATTGGATCCATGAGTGCGTACGAAACCTGAGGTTGAGAGTTCAAGATCAGCTTCGCCTGCTCCGGAGTGGTTTTCTATCGCAAGTTCAGATTGATTGCAGAATAGGAGAGGATATGCGTGCGGACCTTGGGGTGCAGGAGCAGCTCGATGAGATTTTCGTCTGGAAGACCGGCCATCCCGGACGCGAGGGTCGTGGGTGTGGGTAGAATCTGATCATCGCGACCTTGTGCCTTCCCACCATCCTCCTCGATGCCTCTGGACGGTACACCGATACGCTGGCCGAGAGAAAGTCGGTTTGGACTGAAACCTCTGGACTCCCGAGGCCTCGGAAGTACGGTCCCCCTGTCTTCCCGGTTTCCTATATAAACCCAATGGTTCGCCTCCCCTTCCCCCTACGACGCTCCAGCCGTTACTCCCACCCACGTTGACCTTGGGTATCCCCTTTCAACCTCTCAAACATTCAATCGCTTCGACCTTTTACCTTCATTTTGTAGGCCCTGCGCTCTTGTCCCGACCCTACCTCCTCGCTGTCAAACTCAAGCTGTAGCTCCTCGGACCGCTGTTTCCTTTACTCGAAACTCCAGTTCCCCGATCCACTCTTCTTGGCGATATCTGGTCTACGCTGAGGACCTTGAAGCTGGTCGACACTGCTTGCTCTCCTATCCACCATCCCTACGATCTCCGGGCAACCCCTTGTCTGACTGGGAACCCCTGTCTGCACCGCTCGCCCTACTTCTTGCTATCATCATGTCAGATCTACCCATGCCCCCAGTCTGCGATGCCCCGCCAGTGACGGCCGCTCCTCAATCTCAAACCGTACAACTCTGCGTGGATCTCGATGATCATCAGCGTTGTCACCGTCCTCAAAGCCCGCGAGGGCCTCTGCAGTTCCTTGAAATGGTGGAACTCTCTTCAGTCAATTCCTGGTGCACTCTCGTCAATCAAGAAGTCCGAGGAGCTACTTCTGCCACTTCCAACCAACATGGCGGATCTCGATTTCGCGGAGGGAATGCGACCGAAAATCGAGGACCTCCCGCGGCGGGTAGGACTGTCGGTCCCTCATTTTCAATCCGCAGTAGAAGGTTTACTGATACAGCACAACCTAGTCTGAAACAAAACCTAGCTGGTATTCAGGATGACGATGAATCCTACGCGTTTCGTCACCCATTCAAGTCCTTGTTATACCACCGCCCTGGCCGGGAGGTTTCCTTCAATCAGGTGTGGGAAGACTTCCTTGATGTCCGAGGCGATCTTGATGTACGTGTCGCTCTTCCAACATCAAAAAGAATACCTAATCTGACGTACGTGAAGGCGTTGAATCGGGCAATCCTCCGTCACAACACGGCCGCGTTCCGGATCCAGGGCGGTGTGGGTGTGGGCGAAAATAGGGAGATTGGTATGGTTGGACGCCAGGAGACAGAGGCGAGTAGCCAGGAGACAGAGGCGGGTAGCCACGAGGGTGGCCTGCAGGAGAAGGGGTGGCGGTGGCGGGACAAACTAAAGATCGGGAAAAACTCGTTGAGGATTTTCAAGACACCAACAGCGTCCATCGTTTAGGCCGAGCAATACGGTATCGCCTGGATTCCGCGCATCGTGATCTTCCGTTTCATTCGTTTCGTTTTTATTGTCGTACATACATCATTCTCTCCATCGCTTTCCGATGTTCTTCAATTGTTCCGCTACCATCCATCACCCTCCTTTATTACTTGCAATTGCAGCGTTTCCGGAAAACCCTGTCCCTCTCATTCCCCCCCGTACGATTGATCGGGATGTACA
>Ga0307509_10008929_pt1 | contig 12637 bp, 13 predicted proteins | sample 10_EM_MG_FD_202245 | JGI IMG/M metagenome (GOLD analysis project Ga0307509, IMG submission 202245) | Populus trichocarpa ectomycorrhiza microbial communities from riparian zone in the Pacific Northwest, United States - 10_EM | ecosystem: Host-associated > Plants > Roots > Unclassified | place...
TGAGAGTCTCCTTTCTATTTTACCCATACATATTTTTACATTTTCAATAATAAGCTACAAAATCTGCCAACTACTTATTCTCAAGTTCCAGACTTGACTAATATGCTATAGTGCTGCTTTCAATAGTCCTAATATATGGATAACAGGCTTGACCGTAGGGCGAGGGGGCTGCTAGTCTATATGTACTGTAGGTAATTGTCAAAACGTGCGATCTGATGATCTGATCAAATGAGGCTCCAACCGAGATCATCAGACAGGACCGAAAAACCTTCTGGCTTGGCGGCCACTGCCACTCCCGCGACACCCACGACCTCGTCTTCCTCCCTCACACTCTCTATCACCACCCACATCATTCAGCCTTTATTCACACTTCCAGAATTAAATCAACTCAATCCACCGCACAAAGTTACTCAACATTCGATCCTCTACTCGGCTCAAATTGTTGAAAAAATCCAAAGAGTCCTCCCTTTATCGAAACCTGCAAAACTCGACCTCCGGGCGTCTATCTTCTCATAAAACTGGATTCACAAATATTTGTTGCGCAAACTACACCCCAACACCTAACCTATTCACTCGCCTCGGACCCGAAGGCTAGAGTGTACTCGGGGGGTGCCTTAAGTCGGGCGACACCCATATATGGTAAGCAGGGCTTTTCCTCATACAAACTCGTTTCTTGGCATTTTTTTGTATGGAGGAAAAAAGTCTGGCGACAGCCAGAATAGGTAATAAGCCAAGTCCTTTTGTGGCACCGCGCCTGACTTACCCTTGTACCCGACTACAACCAGAGCTTTGTTAATAGTTCCCCTCTGCTCTTTGAATCAACATTTCCTTGATGACTCCTCGGACCATGGCAAGCTAAGCCAGTCGGATAAACCTCAAAGCAGCACTTGCCATGGCCGAGATCGTATTAGGAACTACAGAACCTGGGAGTACGAGGGAGGAGAAACCCTTAGCAGTTGCGGTACCTCCTGCTGGGATGACAATGGCTCTCACTCTCCCAATCTTCATCACCTATTCTCCTCCCATGCTGGCGATCGCCGGAGTGGCAGAAGTTCCCCCTCGGCAAGCAGATCGCTGAGAGCCACTGTGTCGAACCAGTGCATGAGCCGAAGCCACACTTTGTGGCTGCCGCAGTTAGGCTCATTGTCCACTCTATTCAACCAGACTCTTTTCTAATTTTGAAACTCAGCTGCAGGTGCCCGGATCAACAGGCAGATCAAATCGAAGCACGGTATCCCGTACATAAATATACATCCTATCCCTTCTGTGAGCAAATTCCTTCTCTAGCTAGGCTTTGCCTTTGCCAATTTATTAAAGTGCTGGAAAATCTTTCCAGCACACATAGCACAATATTCAATATGAGATGTATCTCACAGATAGTGATCACATCAAACTGATAGAACTTAACGACCTCCACAATCGATACACACTGACTGAAAGTATTACTAAGAAAATGGTAAACATCAATGCCTTCCACAGTTGCGAGGTTGATTACCGACTCCCTTACGCTTGTATTTTGCACAAGCATAAGGCGATTATTTACACTTGCGCACATCTCAGGTTCTAAGGAGGAGCTATTTTAGCTGAAATCTGATGACGATAAGACTACTAAAATCTCTTGAGCAATTGCAACAGATCCTGGAAAGGTTACCGAGTGTGAAGAGCAATCTGCGACTGGTGTATTGGCGGCTGTTTTGAAACAACTTGTCATGGCCATGGAACCTGTCCCGGAAGTGATAATGAAGGCCTTTGAGTGAGCGAAGTGGTCGGTCGGCGGCCGGGCACTCAGGCTCCCTACGCAATGCTTGTCAAGTCTCCCTCACCTCCGCAGTGTGGATTTATATACGTTGACACGTTAGATGAGTTTCCCACAAAAGATCGACCTGAGCTTTGGAACTCTTTTCAGCACATCATCTGGGAGTGCCCAAACACTTGGCTATTTATGACAGGGAGGCCACATATTCCATATGAAGTGGAGAAATATTTTCCAGGATACCCCGACCTAACCCCCATAAAGCCTATTCAACACGATATTGGAGGATATCTCGCGATGAGGTTGAAAAAGGACCCGCAGTCGGATACTCTAGACCCGGAGCTGGACGCCGATATTCTTAGAATTATTTTAGACAAGATTTCTGGAGCGTATGTAACATGTATAATTTGTGAATCGCACCGAGCTTCTCAGCTGACAATCGGCCCTAGATTACGTATTGTTTCCCTGATTATAGATACGGTTCTGGAAGATGCGATGATACATCAAAGAGGACAATCGTTTCATAGAATGACCAATGGCTTAGGTTTAGATCATGCATACAGTAAAACATTGAGTCATATAGGGGAGCGGAGAGGAAACAAAGTCAAGCTTGGGATAGAAGCGCTGATGTGGGTTTCCCATGCCGGACAAATCGCTAAAGGTAGAGGAGCTATGCCAGGCCATTGCGGTAGAAGTAGCGGCTACACACCTCCATCTCCGCAATGTGCCCTCGATACGAACCTTGTTGAGCTGCACTTTAGGACTTGTTACGGTTGATGAACAGGCCTTGACTGTCTGTCTCATACATTTCACACTTCAGATATATCTTGCACAATATCCCAACTTATTTATCACACCTCACTGGATGATGGCCGAAATATGCCTCACCTATTTAAACTTTCACTCATTCTGTGAGCTTTCCACTACTCTTGATACCGTCCCGCTGACAACACCCTTGCTTTACTATGCTTCATGTCACTGGGGATTGCATGCGTGGGAGCAGATGACGGAAGGCGTATAACGCCTTGCATTACGAATTTTTCCACCAGAGGCCAACCAATATTCATAACTGGAAGACCAAACATTCTGGCTGAAATCAGAAAGCGTCTTGCCAAATGAGTGAAAGGGGTATCTCCAGGTACCGGCACAGAAGATATCATCGAATACATCTTAGGTTGAATGAGTATGGAACACCGGATAAAATGAACCAGAGCCTAGAGGCGACTATTATGGAGAAGATTCTGCAAAATATAATGGAAATATAGGTATTGGCAACGCTATTAGGAACCCCACCACAATCTACTAATGACTTTAAATCTAAGATTCCAACTGGTTCCCTTAGGTATTGATGCAATTGTCACGGGGAACTCTCTTCTGTCCCTCATGATCTCCGCCACCCCTTACCATCTCCACCATCTCTCAATCATATCTTCCACGCCTCACCCTTTCTCGCCATTCCTTACCCTTTTTGGCCCTGCCTTACCCTTCTTCGCCATGTCTCACCCTATCCACGATCCCTCACGATCCTCACCAATCCTCCAGTATCCCGATCACCGCCCTAACTCAATGCTCCCCTACCATCTCCTGCTGCCAACTTTCCTGCAATCAACTAAGATGTCTTACACTGTAGCGCCTGCCCTCTTGCTTAAAGATGGCTGTGCTGCCCTGAGGCAACTCCAGATGGCTGGGAACCCTCGTGATATCAAATATGTCCTCTTTTTTAACAAAATATGCAGAAGGGAATGTACTCCCAACATGGATGGGAAGCTTGACCGTCGGTCGAGAGGGCCGCTAGTCTATATGTACTGCACGTACTAATCTCAATGAGACATCTGATGATCTGATCAAATAAGGCTCCAACCGAGATCATCAGATAGGACCGAAAAACTTTGTGGCTTCGCGGCCACTCCCACTCCCCCCACACACACAACCTCGCCTTCCTCCCTCACACTTCCTATCGCTACCCACATCATTCAGCCTTTATTCACACTTCGAGAATTAATTCAACTGAATCCACCGCACAAAATTACTCAACAATCGATCCTCTACTCGGCTCAAATTGTGGAAAAAGTACGAAGCGTACTCCCTCTATCGAAACCTGCAAAACTCGAGCTCCGGGCATCCATCTCCTAATACAACTGGATTCACAAATATTTGTAGCGCAAACTACACCCCAACACCTAACCTATTCACTCACCTAGGACCCAAAGGCTTAAGTGTACAACCAGAGCTTTGTTAATAGTTCTCCTCTGCTCTTCGCATCAACATGTCCTTGACGACTCCTCGGACCGTAGCAAGCTAAGCAAGTAGGATAAACCTCAAAGCAGCACTTGCCATGGCCGAGATCGTATTAGGAACTACAGAACCTGGGAGTCTGAGGGAGGAGAACCCCTTAGCAGTTGCGGTACCTCCTGCTGAGATGACAATCGCTCTCACTCTCCCAATGCTCATCACCAATTCTCCTCCCATCGTGGCGATCGCCGGAGTGGCAGAAGTTCCCCATCGGCAAGCAGTTCGCCGAGAGCCACAGTGTTGAACCAGTGAATAAGCCAAAGCAGCACCCAGGGGCTGCAGCAGTTAAGCTCATTGTCCACTCTGTACAACCCAACTGTTTTCTAATTTTGAAACTCCGCTGCAGGTGTCCAGATCAACTGGCAGATCCAATCGAAGCGTGGTATACAGTCCATAGATGTACCTCCTATCCGTTCTGTGAGCAAGTTTCTTCTCTAGCTAGGCTTTGCCTTTGCTAATTTACTAGAGTGCTGGAAAATCTTTCTAGCACACATAGTACAATATTCAATATGAGATGTATCTCACAGATAGTGATGACATTAAACTGATAGATGTTAACGACCTCCACAATCGATACACACTGACAGATGATATGACTAAGAAAATGGTAAACATCAATCCCTTCCACAGTTGCGAGCTTTATTAACGACTCCCTTACCCTTGTATTTTGCACAAGCACAGGGCGAGTATTTACACATGCACACATCTCAAGTTCTACGGAGGAGCTATTTTAGCTGAAATCTGATGATGATAAGGGCGGCGGTGAGCCTATCAGAACCTGGTTCCTGCGATACATTGGCTCAATTGCAAAACTGCTCCTGAAGGTCAAGCGGACAATGGTAGAAAAAACAAGTAAGAGTGGATATGAAAAAGTCAAGATTGCTAAAAATAAATGCCGAGGCTAATGATATTGACCTGGGGGAGTTGATCAAGGCACAGGATTTCAGAATTCTCTCCGTCGAATTATACCTACTCGAAAAGGTTGGTGTGCATTTGAATGGTACAATTAATATAACTAACAGCTTGCAATCCACGCTCATGGACAAGCAGGACAGATATTTTGCAAGCCCTCCGTATTCACCGCCATGTCAGTGTCACCATTACCAAAAACACTATCGAGGCCAAGACTAGCTGCAGACGTTGAAGGCAAAGAAGTTATTAAACGAATTGGCAAGCAGTTAGTGGCGTTAGTAAAAGCCGGCTCTTGTGGCTTCAAACAGCACTGTTTATGGCAGGAGCGGCAGAGAAACGACTGTTAGGAAACCCTGCAAGAAGGCATAACCATAAAGAGCAACTTCATAGTGCAACACTGTGGGTCGATAAAACCCCTCGCTGAACATGTTATGCCGGAGAAAGCATACAAGCTGACTGACTAATTTAAAGACTGCCAAACATTCATCCAACACCTCTGGGGCAAGATCATGTGTAATCGAAGCGACCTCGCATGACCTCAGCAATGCTACATCCGATCCCAAAGCTGTAGAAATGGAAAATGCCAAACTAGCTCACAGCAAGAAGCAGACCATCAGGCAAATAGAAGCCTACTTTGACAAATTTGGTGAGGTCCAGAGAGCAGGGTACCTCATCTAGAATGGCCAGGCCGGTTACAGAATCTCCTTAATAGGTTTGAGAACTCGCGGGAAGCCTAACTGACCAGATTAATCTGTTCCAGCAGCGGGGATCCAAAAGCTTCTTTTGATCAATAACGCGGGACTCAGCAAGTGCGCCCTTGCAGCAGACACCCTTCTGAAAGTTAGGAACAGAGCAAGGGGAAGACCAATGGAAGAAGAGGTTTTCAAGCTATCGATCAGAGAACTACCCAAAATCTCTACAGTGAGATATTATGACAAACAAACAGAGCCTCCGCAACACAGGTTCTGGATTGGATCTGGTAGCTATACAAAAAGGTATCACGAAGTGGTCAAAGTCGTTGGGAAAACCTCAATCAACAACCAACTGCACTATACAGATCAGCTTAGAGAAATATCAGGGCGGCACACTAACCAGTTAAGAAGCGGGCCAGCTGTCACTAGCTCTGAAATGTCTTTTCTTTGCCCTGGTCATGGAGGGGAAGGTGACGGGTGTAGAGGAATAGAACCTGCAGAACGGCTCACATCAGAGCTGCTTTCTTCTTCTTACTATTTACTACGGAAATCTCTTGAGAAATTACAACAGATCCTGGAAAGGTTACCGAGTGTGAAGAGCAATCTGCGACTGGGGTATTAGCGGGTGTTTTGAAACAACTTCTCATGGCCATGGAACCTGTCCTGGAAGTGATAACGGAGGGCTTTGAGCGAGTGAAGTGGTCGGTCGGCGGCCGGGCACTCAGGCTCCCCGCGCAATGTTTGTCAAATCTCCCTCACCTCTGTGGCGAGGATTCATATGTGTTGACACTTTAGATGAGTTTCCCACAAAAAATCGACCTGAGCTTTGGGACTCTTTACAGCAGATCGTCTGAGAGTGCCCAAACACTTGGCTATTTATGACTAGGAGGCCACACATTCGATATGAAGTGGAGAAATATTTTCCCAGATACCCTGACCTAACCCCCATAAGCCCATTCAACAAGATATTGGAGGATATCTCGCGATAAGGTTGAAAAAGGACCCGGAGTTGGATGCAATAGACCCGGAGCTGGACAACAATATTCTTAGAATTCTTCCGGACAAGATTTCTGGAGCGTATGTAACATTTATAGTTTGTGAATCGGACCAAGCCTGTCAGCTGACAATGGGCCCTAGATTTCGTCTGGTTTCCCTGATTATGGACGGGGTTCTGGAAGATGCGACGATAAATCAAAGAAGACAATCGTTTCATAAAATGACCAACTGCTTTGGTTTAGATGATGCATACAGTAAAACATTGAGTCACATAGGGGAGCAGAGAGGAAACAAAGTGAAGCTTGGGATGGAAGCGCTGATGTGGGTTTCACATTCTGGACAAACCGCTAAAGGTAGAGGAGCTATGCCATGCCTTTGCGGTGGAAGTAGGGGCTACAGACCTCAATCTCAGCAATGTGCCCTCGATAAGAACCTTGTTGAGCTGCACTTTAGGACTTGTTACGGTTGATGAACAGGCCTTGACTGTCTGTCTCATACATTTCACACTTCAGAAATATCTTGCACGATATCCCAACTTATTTATCACACCTCACTGGATAATGGCTGAAATATGCCTCACCTATGTAAACTTTCACTCCATCTGTGAGCTTTCGACTACTCTTGATACCATCCCGCTGACAACACCCTTGCTTTACCATGCTTCATATCACTGGGAATTCGATGCTAGGGAGCAGATGACGGAAGGCGTATAGCGCCTTGCCTTACGAATTTTTTGACCAGAGGTAAACCGATATTCATAACTAGAAGACCAAACATTCTGGCTGAAATCAGAAAGCGTCTTACCAAATGAGTGAAAGGTATATCTCCAGGTACCGGCAGAGAAGATATCATGGAATACAGCTTAGGTTGAATGAGTATGAAACACCGGATGAAATGAACCAGAGCCTAGAGGCGACTATTATGGAGAAGATTTAGGAAGATATGACAGAAATATAGGTATTGGCAATGCTATTAGGAACCCCATGACAATCCACTAATGACTATAAATCTAAGATTCCAACTGGTTCCCTTAGGTATTGATGCAATTGTCACTGAGAACCCTCTACTTTCCCTCTCGATCTCCGGCACCCCTTACCATCTCAGCCATCCCTGAACCATTTCCTCCACGCCTTACCCTTTCTCGCCATGCCTTACCCTTTCTGGCCCTGCCTCACCTTATCCACGATCCCTCACTATCCTCACCAATCCTCCCGCATCCCAATCATGGCCCTAACTCAACGCTCCCCTACCATCTCCCACTGCCAACCTTCCTGCAATGAACTAAGATGTCTCACACTGTAGTGCCTGCCGTCTTGCTTAAAGATGGCTGTCCTGCCCTAACGTCACTCTACTTGGCTGGGAACCCACGTGATATGAAATATGTCCCCTTTTTTAACAAAATATGCAGAAGTGAATGTACGCCCAAAATGTATGGGAAGCTTGACCATGGGTCGAGAGGGCCGCTAGTCTATATGTACTGGACGTAATTGTCAAAACGTGCGATCTGATGATCTGATCAAATGAGGCTCCAACCGAGATCATCAGATAGGACGGAAAAACTTTCGGGCTTGGCGGCCACTCCCACTCCCCCTACACACACGACCTCGCCTTCCTCCCTCACACTTCCTATCGCCACCCACATCATTCAGCCTTAATTCACACTTCCAGAATTAATTCAACTGATTCCACCGCACAAAGTTACTCAACAATCAATCCTCTACTCGCCTCAAATTGCGGAAAAAATACGAAGCGTCCTCCCTCTATCGCAACCTGCAAAACTCGAGCTCCGGGCGTCCTTCTCCTAAGCAAACTGGATTCACAAATATTTGTAGCGCAAACTACACCCCGACATCTAACCTATTCACTCAGCTCAGACCCGAATGCCAGAGTGTACAACCACAGGTTTGTTAATAGTTCTCTCCTGCTCTTTTCTTCGTCCACCTGAATAACCTTTCGCTCTCAACTCATACGACAGCACTTATCTGGATGCCGCCTCATATTCCTTCATGTACAGCCCCCTCTAGCGAACATGATTTGCAATGACTGACTACTGAACAGAGAGTAGGAAGCGAAGCAAGTAGGAGGAACCTAGAAGAAGCACTTGCCGTGGCCGAGATCGTATTAGGGACTACAGAAATTGGGAGTCTGAGAGAGGGCAACCAGTTAGCAGCTGCGGCGCCTCCCACTGGAATGACCATCGCTCTTGCTCTCATGGTCCTCATTATGGATTCTCCTCCAGTCAAGATGATCGCTGGAGAAGCAGGGGTCGCCCCTCCGCAAGCAGACCAATACAGAGCCCTGTCCAGCTTGGGAGAGAGTTGAACCCCGACCCAGTCTCCGGTGCAGGTAAGCCCAATGTCCACTGTGTAGTACTCGGCCCTTGTCTAATTGTGCTAATTGACATCGAGCAGCTACTGAAGCTGTCTGTATCAATGCCTAGATCCAAGCAAAGCGCCATTTTCAACAACTCGATATACCACCTATCTGTTCTGTGAGCAAATTCCTTCCATAGCTTAAGTTTGCGTTTGCTAATTTTAATAGAGTACTGGCAAATTTTCTTTCCGAACAGCACAACAACAGTGCAAGGAGGGGAGCGAGGATGGCAAGTACACCCTGGCAACAGGCACCCTTTTGGAAGTAGGGATAGAGCAGGAGGAAGAAGACTAATGGAACAAGAGGTTCAAGCTATCGATCGGAAAACTATCCAAAATCGCAGCAATCAGATATCAGGACAAACAAATGAAGCATGAGCAATACAGATTCCAAATTGGATCTGGTAGATATACGAAACCATGTCTACAAAGCAGTCAAAGTCATGAGCAAGGCCTTATCCATACCGAAGGCACAGAACAGTTTGTCCTAGAGAATTACACGGGCCACACACTAGCTGGAAGGATGTAAGCCAGCTGTCACGAGCTCAGGAAACGCCTCTTTGCCCAGACCGTAGAGCAGGAGGTGTTGGGTTTGGTGGAACTTGCAGACCCGCTTACACCAGAGCTACTTTCTCCTTACTGTTTGCTACTGATATAGCTTTAGTAATAACAACGGGTCTTTTAAAGGTTACCGAGCTTGAGGATATGCATCACCGGAAGACCTAACATTCAGGCGGAGATCAGAAAGCGTCTTGCCAAAGGAGTGAAAAGTCTATCACAACGTACCGGCCCTTATCATATCATCAAATGCATTCATGTTAGATTGAATGCTCATGAAATACTGGATGCAATAGACCAGAGCGTAGAGGCGAATATTGAAGGGAAGATTCTGGAAATTATGTCAGAAATGTAAGTATAGGCAGTACTATCAGACAACCCATGACAATTCACTAATGATTCTACATCTAAGATTTCACATGTTCCCTCAGGTATCGATACAATTTTATACAATTGAAAAAAGAGGTCAACCCTGATAAGCCTGATAATTGCGGCCAAACACCACTCTTGTATGCACCTAGCGGTGGGTATGCGGGAGTAGTGTAAATTCTACTCAGAAAGGAAGAGGTCGACCCTCACAAACCAGAGAATCATAGTCGAACACCCCTCTTGTATACCACTCGCCAAGGACTTAAGGAAGTGATCAAAAGTGTACTTGATAGGATGAGATCACCGCTGTATTTAAATAATGAAATACTAATCCTTTAAGTTTGTTTCTCTTAAGCTTTAGATATCAATATAATAGACATATAAAATTTGCTGCCTTGTGTAATAGACATTCATGACCTATTAGACTTGCAATATTGACTTCACAAGCTTGGCTACTTGGTTAATGTAATACATTTGGCGCCACCCATCTGTAAACTGAAAAAGCCGCCCCCAGTAAATACACCAGCAATGGCTTGGCATCTTACTACCCCTTATATAATCCATTTTTTCCACCACTTTGCTCTCTCTCCCTTTCAACTCATAACACTTTTCTTCTATTCACTATTCAGATCTTCTCTTAACTCTCTACCCATATCTTTTCTCTACCAATACATTAAACACTCTCCTATACCTATTTCTGTTCTTCTCTTCCTCTTGTTTTTTCTAACTATTCTCCCTTGGCCTATTCTACTTAGCCAATTCTCTTCTGTCTTATTTCAAAATTTCTTCCCCTTTTCATATACCTAACTCTGTTTATTTTTGCTCTCACATTGTGCTAATAGAAACTTTAGTTTATCTAGGCCGACTTCACAACAGACTACTTCCACTACACCAGGTGATCAATCTTATACAATTATATCCTGGAGGTATTTTTTCCATTATGTTTTAATATATATTCAGAAGTTGCTAATCTGTGTTGCATACTCGACTAGGAAATAATGGTGAGTTATAGGTGTAGTGGATGTAGGCGTGAACGAGAGGTGGGTGAGTTTGACAATAATGCCCAAGGCATTCGACGGCGACAATGCAGGGAATGCTCGGTAGGATACTCACTTTCTCACTATTGAAACTAATTCTATGAAAGAGGAAAGGCTAACAGTGTGATAATGAATTAGGCCAAGAGACATGCAACTAGACAGCGGGTAAGGACTGCTTGTGGTGCTGCAGCTTCTGTTGCAGTACATGAAGCAGAACAGGCTGTGGGACGTAATATTGGATCTATTCCTACAGCCTTCATTGAGTGCCGTTCTCAATGGACTGCACATGCACTAGGTCGCATGGACCTGGTTTGCCGTGCATGTCATGCACTGCACTGGCCGGCAGAAATGCTAAGGCCACAGAATGCACACCAAGCAGCAGCTGGGACCTATGAGGCCTGTTGCAAGCATGGTGATGCAATAGTGGAGAGGATGAGGGCTTTGCCGGAACCTCTGAACACCTTGATGACTGGACAAGATAGTCAGTCAAGGTTGTTCCGGCAGGGGATCCGTCGATGGAATTCCCTGTTCGCCTTTACCTCTATCAGGTATAATGCTGATGATAGTACAGGGCAAAATGGACAGGGTGTGCAGCTCTTCCAGATCCATGGTGCCGTATATCACCATCAAGGCCCCCTGATTCCACCAGGGGGCCGGGATGCCCTGTACTCACAGGTGTACCTGCATGATCCAGCTGAGGCCGTTCAAGCACGTACTGCCCGCTCCCGGGGGGAACTCAGTGTAACTTTGATAGCATCTCTAACACAGATGCTACAAACTACTTCCCCCTTTATCCAGCTGTATCTTACAGCCAGGGAGAGGTTCGCACAGCTTTCAGAGTGGGAACCAAACCTTCGTATCATTCTCGACCCACAGTTGAGTCTGGTCGTGGAGACGGGAGCAGACATGCGTCGTGAGAACTTGCCCACAGCTGATGAAGTGGCAATGATCCTGCCAGAGGAATATGGCAGGGGAGGATTTCGGGATATTGTACTAGCTGAGAGGGTTAATGGTGAGATCCCAAACAATGGATTCTCTATTATTAATTCCAATCATGCTTCGTACTTGCCACTTCACTATGTCTTGCTGTTTCCCTATGGGGATCCTGGCTGGCATTGGGGAAGAACTCTCAGAAATGAGGGTGGCAACCGCAAGGACCTGAGGTTCCCTCAAAGGGCATTCTTCAGATTCTGTTTACATACAAGATGTAACGACCCTACGATAGGTAGCTACAATCACTATCACCTTAGCCCAAATGGTATACCAAGAGGTAACCAGAGGTGGTATGGTCTCGTATACTTGATACAAATAGCTGGTGAACCTAGGATAAGGCCTAGGAAATAGTTGAGTAGCCATGAGGTACTGTACTAGGCAGGGTAACCTTTTGGGAGCACATTCGCATAAGGTCAAGAGAATTATGGGAATGTTACATGGACCTCCGAGGCGACTTCTGTGGTCGTCTGGAGGACTTCCTGAGCGGTTAAAGGCATAAGAGGGCAAAGTTACCCTACCTTGGGAATTTGGTCATAATGCCCATGGGTCCCAGTTACCCTACTGAGGAACCCAAGTTACCCTACCTTCACCAGTAAAGTCATCCTAGAACTTAGAGGTCGATTGCCTCACATTCTATGGGCTCTTAGATGTTCTTGGGCGCAC
>Ga0307509_10008930_pt1 | contig 12637 bp, 19 predicted proteins | sample 10_EM_MG_FD_202245 | JGI IMG/M metagenome (GOLD analysis project Ga0307509, IMG submission 202245) | Populus trichocarpa ectomycorrhiza microbial communities from riparian zone in the Pacific Northwest, United States - 10_EM | ecosystem: Host-associated > Plants > Roots > Unclassified | place...
ACATATCAGGTGCCGAGGCCGTCGTTGCTGCCGCGTCGCCATTCGTCGGTATAAGCGAGGCATCGTGCTTAGTAAGACCTTACGTTGATATCATGACTGAGTCGGAAATCCACCTTGTCATGACATCCGGTAAGCCTTCCATGCCCGAGGACTGGTGACTATCATGGACTTGACTAGAACAACTCAAGGATTCTCCACCATTGCTGGTTCTGTATTGAGCGCATATATGAACCTCGGCGTCCCTGTCCAGAATCTTATTACTGCTTCTATGATGAGTATCCCAGCTTCCATCGCCATCAGCAAGGTCCGGATTCCAGAATTGGATGAGCCTGTGACGCGAGGTCGCGTCATTATCGATCGTGGGGAGGAGAGCACCAAGGACGCACCCGTGAATGCCTTACATGCTTTCGCCAAGGGTGCCGTTTTCGGTCTCGTCGTGGTAGGCCAGATCCTTTGCAATCTGATTGCTATTTTATCCCTGGTCGCGGCCATCAACGGACTGCTCACATGGATCGGTCGCGGGTTCGGCGTCCACCACCTCACACTTCAACTCATGTTACGCTATGTCTTCTATCCTATAACCTTTTTCCTCGGTACGTGATATGCCCGCTCTCTTCTCACCTTTTCTCCTCACATCTGACTATGGTGGATGCCACCCTTTTGCATTTTGCAGGTGTGCCTCGCTCTGAGATCATGCGTGTCTCGGAGCTCCTCGCGACCAAACTCGTCGCGAACGAGTTCGCAGCCTACTCCGAATTGCAGCAGCTAATGGCTTCTTCGGATGCGCTCTCAAAGCGTGGGTTCACAGTTGCGTCGTACGCACTGTGTGGTTTTGCGAACATCGGCACACTTGCGATCGCAATTGGGCTGCTGTCGGCGCTTGCGCCATCGCAGAGTCACCTCATTGCACAAATTGGACCCAGTGCAATGATCTGTGGTTTCATCTCGACATTACAAGCTGCTGGCATTGCGTGGGTGTTATTTCAATAATCCTCTTCCCTTGTCGGTCCATGAATGCTGATGCAGCCCTTTTCCTATCTTTGCTTGCCATATGTAGCGGGATGCTCATGTGATGGGGGCTTTTCTGTATTTCACAGTAACGAGTATTTGATACGTGTCGTCCTTATGGCTAGGGAGTCGAGGTGCACACTGGTCAATACATCGCAAAGACATCAAACCTACTTGATACTACAGAAATGGCTTACTACCCGTGTGCTGTGTGGAAATTTCAGGATATTCAAACATATGTAATACTCTGTGTTGCACGGGCAGCGCTAACTCTGACGCCATCAACGCATAGAATGAGTACGCCATGCGCGCGAATGCCAGCTGCAACGAGTCCAGTGGTAGCCTGAGGGCACCTGCCTATCTGGTGAGGCCATCAATAGCGAAGGTGGAGGTGGGGTAGAAACCCCTCAAAACGGCTACTCAACAATATAAACTTGCATGTTTGCAACACTAGTGCTTAGGAGAAATGGAATCATACTTTTCTAAGCCCAGTGTTGCAATTGCGTGATCGAGCTCATTCGGCTCATGCGCGTTTTGGGGGGCACTCCACACCATCTGAACCCAAACCACAGATTCCAAAATAGACTGGGAACTGATTTCATCGGAATACATACGAATGTAACACAACGAATGGCAGCTTGGGACTCAAATGGCCGGTTTCTACTCGGGGACTCATTTCTCTACGCCGCTCTCGGGGTCATCATCAAAGCTCAGGCCCCGCGGCTTGTCGGACAGCTGTTCGGGACTCTCTCTGCCGATGTAGATGACGTCCTGGTCCATCGAGGATATCGGGCGCTGCTCGTGGGACGTGTGCACGGCCACCTCCGCCCGATTGGACGAGGTGGGCACAGCGAAGATCAATTTAGATGTCGGGACGTTGCGGCCAACTCTAGGGGGCTTTCCCGAGTCCATCGCGCTAAATTGACATCCGTCACAGTGAGCGCGGAGAATTATAGGATGAAAGAATCCCATACACTTCGGTGGTGGAGGCAAAGTCTGCGAGGGAGCGGTAGATCCGTGTCGCGGCAATTGACATAGTGATATATGAGGGCATCAAGAACATCTATAATGCAAGAATGTAAGAGAAGCTCCTCCAACATTCGTAGTAATTGTAGCAAGTAAAGTCCGACCTGATCAAACGCATCTGAATTTGGGAGGTGAGTCAACGTCCTTCGTGATAAGAATGGATGAGGAAGTACCATTCAGATCCAAACAAATGAACACCTACAACGCAAAGCCGTCATAGGGGGAAGATGCTACAAGGAGACCAACTAGGGCGTACCATTAGCGGGAGCTCGACGATTGTTGCAAGTAGGAGCCAAATGACGCCCTTCAGATGGATCACATCAGCAGAAGGAGAAACGCAGGGCCATAAGCGAACTGGCACCACCTCACCTGTTTCCAAAGCAGGCGTCCCAGAGCAAACGAACCAGTACCGCGACAGCGCAGGCGAAATAAGCCAACGAGCATGATGACCAGCATGAAAAGGTCCGAAGCCAACATAGAGATGATATTGACTGTATTGCTCCTGATGTTGGGTATACCGCAGAAGCCTCCCTCCAAAATCCATGAAGAGCGGATCTACGGATAAATGAGGTCAGAATGTCTAAATTGTTCTGGAATAGCTTATTCACCTGAACGATACCTATTAACAAGCCAGGTTTGACAGGGTTTCAGTGAGTGTGCAGCACGGGTGGAGAGTGACTCGCCTTGAATGGAGAGTGATGCGTTTATCCCCCACACAATGGTCACGAGCCCCACAATGCCTTTATTCGTGTTCCAAACTGCCACGCTGGCGTGCCATGAGCGTCTCAGGAGGGTATCCGAAGAGTGGGAGCATATAAAACTTACATGCGAAGTACAATTAAAAGGGAAGATAAGGCAAAGCTCATGTATGAACAGGTCTGAAAATTTGTACGATAAGATGTTGCAACACTCGCTGTCGTCGGGGACCGAAGTGTATGGTGGGATGGTATACTCACGTAACTTGTGGTGATCCAGACCTTGGGGAGTCATAACAGTTGAGACTGGATATAAGGCGATAGCTTCAAGAGCCTGGCACACCTGACAGTTCATTTTAGTCGTTAGGTTGAGGGTCACCAAATTGATGATCACGGTCATGAGCGCGGTGAGGCGTGTAAGGAAATAAATCTGCTCAGGGATAGAATCAGTCCGAGGCTCACGAGCAGGGACTAGGAAGGCAAGGGTCCCCCGCTCCGAAAAAAGTACAAATGACTACATACCCAAATTGTCCACCGGTAGGGTTGACGCCCACGGATGACACGCCACTCAAAGTCAAGAGTAGTGAAGAACTCCCATCTGGTTTGGAGAGCCATGAGTCCGGGTGCGCGACACAGAACGCGAGTAGAAGGATGCCCAGTAGTGAGGACCCACAGGTAGAGACCATCCAACGTGTGGCAGAGCTTTACGAGGGCCACTGTTGGAAGTTCGGTTTATGAGCTTGTAGACTCGGGAGGGGACTGAAGGTGTATACTACGCACAGAAATCGAGCACAATTACATCAGGATCGCGGAAGTTGACCATTCTAAGCGTACGTTGCCTGATGAGCTATGTGGGTTGGGTTTGGGTTGTGATAGAAGGAGAAGAGTCCCGCGCAACGCCTCGAAGAGGACTGCGGAGTAGCACACTGCGCCACCGACATTTAGAGATGCCCAAGTAAGCTGAGGCTGTATTATTAGTATCTTGTGACTTTGTGAAAATACACATGATGGCCGGAAAAGGGATAGATGTATAGCCTCTCAGGGTAGCTTTGTGGGGCCAGGCACCAGTTGATTGCGCCCAACTGAGTGTCGTCGAAGATTTGTCAACTTGAAAGTCCGTGTGATGGATGTGACATGATGCCTGACGATGGCTAATTGGGTTAGACAATACCAGACAGCAAACCTACTAAATGGGAAAACTGCATGCAAGTAATCCATCCTGAAGTTGATATCGTTGCCCGTTATACATGCCCGCCTGGCCCCACTTTGCTATCCCATTTCAAAAGTGATAAATGCATGATACCGTATCTTGCCTGCAAATGTTGAAACATCTGTCTTGCCCTACGCCACAGACCTTGGCTATACATACAGTATGTGCAAGAGTATGTGACGTCATGTCATGAAACGAACGATGAAACAAACAAACACCATCAAACGAAGGCCCGGGAGTCACGTGCAGTATGGCACTGATGTCAGAGCACGTGCTGGCTGCTGGTGTGCCCACCGAAGTGTCCTCACTGCGATGGTGCCTTGTCCATACTCTGCACAGTCTTCCTCTCTTTGCATTGCAGCTTTCCTCGCTGCACATTACCACTTCAACCACTTCTGCAAGACAAAACAACCAGGCACACACTTCCTTTATCCCCCTATCTGTCTACATTGCCTAATTACCTTAGTCTTCTCATCCTCTATCCTCTCGGACGACGACGCTTAGCTTAGTTCTATCGCACAGCGACCGTTCTTCCCCCCCCTCCCCCCTTAGGGTTTTTTTTAGCAACTTTGACTGCTACACATGTCTCCTCTCGGATTTAGTGCTGTTCCGGCCCGGCTCGGCCTAAAGCGCTTTGGCTGAATGACAGGTGGCAGGCCGGGCCAAAGCCGTCTATCACTGCTTGGCCCGGCATGGGCTGCGGCTTTCTGACCCCAAGCGAGCGACCCAATGCATTCACGGCCTCACTCCCTAACAAGAATGACATTCCACAGGGTGACGGGGGGGTGAACAACGTTGACGTTATCGTTATCGTAAGCCAAGATGTGCTATCGTCAGTCGTGGTTCGCACGAAACCGCGTCCTCGTGCGCCGCATGAGGCTCTGTGCCCTCGGCACATTTATCCTCGCGTGGTGGATCCCGGCCGCTGTCCTCCCTGCGACATGCCACAGGTAGATTGTACAGACATCCTTCCCCCGGTCCTTCATCGCTATCATCGCCTTCCGAACCATCCCCAACTCGGTTGTCACGCGCCCCGACGAGGGTGTGTGGGCCGCTTTTGTCGAGAGGCCCTTCTTTGCCTTGCCGAGATACGCTCGTTATAGCCTAGGCTGGCTCGTCATTGTGCCAATTGTCATGGGGTCTGCTTTCGGTTTCTAGATTGAAAATGTGGGTCCCGGTCCCCTTTCTCCAAGCACGGATCCCCATTTTGTGTGAGCAGGGCACGAACTGTGTTGACCGCGCGATCTCTGTGCTCGCTCTGGTCATGTTCAAATTTGGCTTTTGGGGGACATTTAAGCACAGGTCTCACATCTAATGGGACAGTCATAGTCGGCCTGTTTACGCAGCAGGCAACCACCCTGTTCGGCCCAAGACTGGTCCGGGCTTCCATATCTTCCGGTGGTTTGCAAATCTCGCATCGGATTCCTCGAGCATGGATCTCGTCGGGGATGCTCAGATGGTACTTGGTAAGATTCAGGGCGAAGTTTTAAGATCACAGGAAATGGGTGCTTCATGCCGCAAAACTGACAGAACAGGTTTTATTCGGTTGAGCCCACTACACACCAAGGGAGTGCGTCTGATCCCGAGGGTGTTACCGAGAGAGAAATAACTATGAGGATAAAGGACCCAGAGTAGGAAGATATCGCATAATCGAGGGAGGGAAGGGTATAGGACCAGTAGGGCTACATACCAATCGGACGCATCGCAAAAATGGAATCGCGAAATCGAGTATGTCATGATTTTTCTGGACCTTTGATGTGAGGATACATCCAACAATCATCAGGCGGCATAGAACTGAACTGAAGGTTGATAAGATAATGAACGGGGCGGAGGCCACGGAAATCATTAACAGACGTCAACTGAAGACACCGAATGAAAACCTTAGAGATGCAAATCGGACATTCTGTATGCCATGCGCAATCCAAAGGCACAGACTGGTTGAAAATCCTGCGTGAACCCAAAACCCGAAAAATGATTTTTTTGCCAGCACTGGGAGCAGGTCGACACGACTCAGGCGTGGTCTGAATGTCGACCCTCAGAACGAAACTCCTAACCTATAATACTACGGTTCTTAGCTAGTGTGCATTGGCATCGTAAAATATGTCTTACCAGCTTTGTGGTCCATTTAAACGCACATCGTTTGGGGTGTCTCGTCACAGCTCTGTAGATCCGTGCTCCGATTCGTCGTGTGGGTGTCATTCAGACCCGTCATGATGGGACAGTGAAAAAATGTGAGTTTGTGTGATACAATCGACAAGTTGAGCACAAGGACAATGTTCTGACATGAAACCATCACGATACGTTGTATAACGGCCCGGAAGTACAGAAACGGGAGCTGACAGCGATGACACGTCATCCAATTCAATCCAATTCAATTCAATTGAACCCGGGCCATAACGACGCCTCGGATGACCGCGGCTTTGCATTGAGTTTACTGTGCAGTACTGTACAGTACTGTACTGTACCTTCTCCTTCTCCAGCATTTCCATGGATCATGGCACGTGGAAACCAGGGGATACTGCGTGCGCGCCTGAATTCAAACATTTCATTATATTTCCAACGGCCCTGGCGTCAACTGAAGACCATTGGCAGGTACTGTATCAATCAACAATGTGTTTCTCGTGAATATTCTCGCTGATCAAAGTTCCTGAAAAAGTGCTGGGAAGAAGTACCACATTACCAATCTTCTGAAGACTCCGCATTTTGTCCGCTTGTTCACGTATGAGAACGTTATCTCCATGCGATTTCAATCACCGACTGTGAGCTTAAACAAGTGATACGTTCTGCCACTTGTGGGGTTTTGGGTGAATTAGGTTGTACAGGAGGTAAGGGCGGCCGTTGAAACCGATTCTCAATCTTTTGATGGAACCTCAGGCCTCAGGCCTCATGGACAGGGTCGCTTAGTTTCTATTCAAAATGGGACATCAACTATGAATCTGCCGGTGCTGAGAATCGTCGCCCCCAGTCCCTGACACAAACTCATTCCCGTTCTGTTCTCTAACACCCTAGGCCGTTCCTGTCTTCGTTTGCAACAACCAGTAGACCAACACCAACGCTCGGGATGACCTTCGACGGTTCCATGACCTCGGAAGAGCATGTTCTTGAGAACAAGTCCCCTGATTCCACAACCTCCCTCCCCAACGGGAAGAAAGGCGTTCTCCATAGCGTTGTGGGGGTTAACGACGTCGACGTCAATTTCAACGTAGGCAAGGACGCGCCGCTGACAAGGTCGTGGTTCTCCCGAAACCGTAGCCTCATGCGCTGTATGAAGCTCTGCGCCCTCGCCGTACTCATCCTGGCATGGTGGATCTCGGCCACCATCCTCCCTGCGACACGGCACAGGTGGATCGTGCAAACGTTCTGGGCGTGGTCGTTCATCGCCATCATCGCTTTCCGGTTCATCCCCAACTCGGTCGTCACGCGTCCCGTCGAGGCGGTGTGGGTTCCGCTGGTCCAAAGGCCTTTCTTCGCCTTTCCAAAATATGCTCGTTATGGCCTTGGCTGGCTCGCACTCATTGCGATCGTCATGGGCTCCGCGTTTGGATTCAAGCTCGAAAATGTAGGCTTGTCTCTATAAAATTTCTAACATGTTATGTATATAGTTCTTCACTGGCTGATCCACATGTTTTTCCAGGGTACCAACTATGGTGACCGCGCGATCTCCGTGCTCGGTCTAGTTGTTTTCCAATTTGGATTTTGGGCGACGTCCAGGCAAAGGTCTCATATCCAATGGCATACCGTCATAGTTGGCTTGTTCATACAACAAGCCACCGCGCTCTTTGTGCTAAAGACTGGTGTTGGCTTCCACATCTTCAGGTGGCTTGCAACCCTCGCATCCGATTTATCAAGCCAGGGTCTCGTCGGTGCTACATTTTTCTTCGATCAAGATACTGTCGAAACGAAGCACTGGTCATTCGTCAATGTGGTACGTGCCCCACAAGCTGGGAATGAAAGGAGATAACAACGTGTTGTTCCCGCCTGCTGCAATAGCTCCCTACCATCATTTTCTTCATAGCATTTGTGCAAATGCTTTATTATCTTGGCGTCATGCAGTGGATCCTCAAGCATTTTGCTTGGTTCTTCTTCAAGACTATGAACATATCTGGCGCCGAGGCTGTTGTTGCTGCCGCATCGCCGTTCGTCGGTCTGGGTGAATCGGCTTGCTTGGTGACACCATACGTCGACATTATGACTGAGTCGGAAATTCATCTCGTCATGACATCCGGTAAGCCTTCCATGCTCAAGAATTATGCTACTATCAAGTTCTAACGATGGAACCATCCAAGGATTCGCCACGATTGCTGGTTCCGTAATGAGCGTATACATCAACTTAGGCGTTCCTGCTCAGAACCTTATCACAGCCTCCATGATGAGTATTCCTGCTTCCATCGCCATCAGCAAGCTTCGGGTTCCCGAATTGGACGAGCCTGTGACACGAGGTCGGGTTGTCATCGACCTTGGGGAGAAGTATGCTAAGAACGCTCCCGTGAATGTACTGCATGCTTTCTCCAAGGGTGCCCTTTTCGGACTCGTACTGGTGGGCCAACTCCTCTGCAATATACTCACAATTTTGTCTCTCGTTGCGGCCGCCAACGGCCTTCTCACCTGGATCGGCCGTGGGTTCGGCATCCACCATCTCACCCTGCAGCTCATCCTACGCTACATTTTCTGTCCTATTTCTTTCTTCCTCGGTACGTGACATGCCCCATTTCACTCACCGCCCTTCTCCTCACATATGACCACGATGCGCCCTGTATCTTTCAGGCGTGCCCCGCTCGGAGATCCTGAAGGTTTCGGAGCTCCTCGCGACAAAACTGATCGAGAACGAATTCATGGCGTACGTCCAACTGCAGGGATTGATGGCATCGCCGGACCCCCTGTCGAGGCGTGGGTTCACGATCGCGTCTTACGCGCTGTGCGGCTTTGCGAACTTCAGCACGCTTGGCGTTCAGATAGGTATTCTATCGGCTCTCGCGCCGTCGCGCGCTCGTCTGATTGCCCGGATCGCCCCCAGCGCAGTGATCTGTGGGTTTCTCTCAACGTTACAAGCTGCTGGTATTGCGTGCGTCTTGTTTTGATAATATCCTTTCTACCTGTTGACTCATGAGTGCTGATATTTTATTTTTCCTCGCTTGTTCTTTGCTATATGCAGTGGCATGCTCGTGTGACGAAGACTACTACAGTAGTAGTGATTATGTGATATATTATCACGTGGGATATGGCAACGTAGTAAACCTTCAAAATTTGTGCTATTATTCACTCTTCTCGACGTCCAAGAGCTCGACGGTCCAGCGAGCTGACCACTCAACAATTTCCTACTTGTTCCTATGGGCGCAACAGCTACTCACAATGATAAAATAAAAGGTTGAGGGGGACGTCGATCGAGGTTAGCTCCAACGGGAGCGCAAAGGAAGGGAAAGGGGTGGGGACTAAGAACGCTTCCGGCTTCCGAACTCTTTCGCGCGAGGGAATTGGAGGGGAAAACAACAAGGTGATATTTTTGGAGCCGTAAACTTAGCCCTTCTATAAGTTACAAGGGCTCTATTCACGTCAGCTGTGACCGTAAGATAAAACATGAGAACAATACGGCGCGAGCATGTCGTAGTGTGGTGACAGTCGCGGCGCCTAAGTGAAACAACCGAGCTTGAAATTAAAATTTCGAGGACTCGTCGAGAAACTTCGAGACCTGTTGATAGAACGATTGGTAGCAAAGATAGGCGTAGATCGAGACGATACCCAAGATGAACATGGCTGAGACATAGATCGATAGCATGAGATCCCTCAACAAGGAAGGAGTTCCAAAAAATTTCGAGTCACTCTCGTTTTGGTCGAGCGTGGTGCGGCATGACCCGCGCTCCTCCACAGCTCAGAAATCTGCCACACAATGACAATGACCCAGATTTATCGCCGCAATCTTACTATCTTGCAATCGCCGTGGGATAAGTTGAAAGTGACAGGCAAAAATGAAGGTGAACGTAATAAGTGCGGGTCCATGGTGACTAACAGTTTCCTGCTGCATGTATTGCCTCTCGTTGTTGAAGGCGACTACAGTGGACCAGCCTTTCAATTCCAAAGTGGGGTGCCAGTGGTTATTCGAGCCCGTGGCCCATGTTCATGCACGCTCACGACTCACGGCCTTACCCAATAGCGGACAAGCCTGGGCCAACATTACCGGGCCCGGCGGGCCGCCGTTACCGCTAAGCTTTCTTCGTTCCCATTCCGCCTATTTTTCGTCACGTACGGGTCAGTAGTCCAAGTCGCTTCCTCCTAGACGAAATGAAACGACTGAGGAACAGCAGCGCTGACTCGGTGGATGCAGGCAAGCATTTCCTGCACCGCACTAATGTTATGTACAACTACGGGAGACAAGCGCATTTTCAACTCGGCACGCAGTTTTTAAGCTTCGACGGGGTTTACGTAGCTTGTCTCCAAGTAGACGAGCTTAACCAAGCTGGGTCAAAAAGTTGGCAGCTCAGGTTAATTTCGCTGGCCTGGCCGCGTGGCTCGAGAACTGGCCCCATACAGTGTAGCGCACGCAGACTCGGAGGTAGCTTGCATTTCCGGCAGCTGCGTGCGGAGCACCAAAGGGTTTTCAGACACTTCATACATATATCCGGCTGACGTTAACCCCCATTGGCGGGTCTCACTCATCACCGTTACTCTCACGCTCAGAGCATTTCTGGAACCCAGAGCTGCTGGAAGTCTCTTATCGCTGCTCCGAGTTCCAGAATTCCTCTGAAGAACGGCGGTAAAGCAGTCATGGTACCACTGTCACCGAACCCTGTGTTTTTTCCACTGTTCACGTGTGGGGATGTTACAAGATCCGAGTCTCCGTGCACTTTCAATCACCGACTGCTAGTGAGTTAGACGTGTGGCCTGTTCTGACCCCTGTTTGACTTAACAAGACCTAGTCTGCCGGCAGCTGTTGTCCAACCCCACTATGGCATCGCTATATTTCCCTTCCACGTAGTATATGAACCTTGGCGCCCTCTGGTCATTGTCTCTATCCCTCCCTCACGCTCGTTCCTTCCCTATCCCTATCCCTATCCTTATCCCTTTCCCTGTTCCCTGTTCCCTGTTCCCTGTCCCTGTCCCTGTCCCTATCCTTATCTCTAAACCCCCAACGCTTGGGGCCGTACCTGTCTCCATTTGCAACAACAGGTAGCACAGAATACACATTCGGGATGACCTCCGCTAGCACACGTACGCCAGTTGGCTCCAGTGATAATATCCCTGGAAAGAGCTCCTCCGAATCCACTTCCCCACTCCCCAATGAGAAGCGAGGCATTTCCCAAGACGATGTGGAGGAAAACGATGATATAATTATCGTAGGCCCGGACACACATTCGACCTGGTCCTGGTTCGCCCGACACCGTGGCCTCGTGCGTGGCGTAAAGCTCGGTGTCGTGGCCGCGCTCATCCTCGCATGGTGGATCTCGGCTACTGTCCTCCCCGCGACACGCCACCGGTGGATCGTACAGACTACCTTCGCCTGGTCCTTCATCGCGATCATCGCCTTTCGCTTCATCCCCAACTCGGTCGTGACTCGTCCTGTCGAGGCGGTGTGGGCTCCGCTCGTTGAGAGGCCCTTCTTCTCCATCTCGAGATATGCCCGATATAGTCTTGGCTGGTTCGCAGTTGTCGGGATCGTCATAGGTTCTGCGTTCGGTTTTAAGATTGAGAACGTATGTTCATTCCTGAACGATCGTTTATTTTGGATACACGCCCAACTCATTGACCCGCGTATTGTGGAACCAGGGTACAAACTACGGCGATCGCGCAATCTCCGTGCTCGGACTGGTCCTGTTCCAGTTTGGATTTTGGGCTACATCCAAGCACAGGTCTCGTATCCAATGGCATACTGTCATCGTCAGCCTCTTTACACAGCAGGCGATTGCTCTCTTCGTGCTCAAAACTGGTGCTGGCTTCCACATATTCATGTGGATCGCAAATCTCGCATCCGATTTCTCGAGCCAGGGTCTTGTCGGCGCGGTATTTTTCTTCGATCAGGATACCGTCCAAAACAAGCGCTGGTTGTTCGTCAACGGGGTATGTCATACTTTTCTGATGGAAAGAATCTAGGAGATGATGACGTCTATGTATGTTAGCTTTCCGTGATCATCTTCTTCATTGCGTTTGTGCAGCTGCTATACTATTTTGGCATCATGCAATGGATCATCAAGCACTTTGCTTGGTTCTTCTTCAAGATCTTAGACATATCTGGCGCTGAGGCCGTCGTTGCAGCTGCGTCGCCACTCGTCGGTCCAAGCGAAGCAGCTTGCTTGGTGAGACCTTATATCGATGTTATGACCGAGTCCGAAATCCATCTTGTCATGACATCCGGTAAGCCTTTCATGCTTTATCATGCGATGACAGTCGGGAACTTAACTATTCAAGGGTTCTCTACCATTGCCGGCACTTTGTTGAGCGTATACCTCAACTTTGGCGTCCCTGCTCAGAACCTCGTCACCGCCTCGGTGATGAGCATCCCCGCCTCCATCGCCATCAGTAAACTCCGGATTCCAGAAATTGAGGAGCCCGTGACACGAGGCCACGTCGTTGTCGATCGTGGGGAGAAAAATGCCAAGGACGCTCCCGTGAATGCGCTACATGCTTACGCCAAGGGTGCCTGGTTCGGTCTCGTCGTGGTGGGTCAGGTCATCTGCAATGTGATCGCCATTTTGTCACTCGTTGCGGC
>Ga0307509_10008931_pt1 | contig 12636 bp, 10 predicted proteins | sample 10_EM_MG_FD_202245 | JGI IMG/M metagenome (GOLD analysis project Ga0307509, IMG submission 202245) | Populus trichocarpa ectomycorrhiza microbial communities from riparian zone in the Pacific Northwest, United States - 10_EM | ecosystem: Host-associated > Plants > Roots > Unclassified | place...
CCCACAGTCCCCCACAGTCCCCCACAGTCCCCCGCCGTTCCCCTATTGTCCCTGGTGTTCAAGTCACCAGGACTCACTCACTTTTTTCCTATCATTATTTATATCTTTATTTTTTTACGCATTGGTATTGTACCTGCTGCAATGTTTTTGGTGTTCTTCCTTGTCGCTTTCTGTTCTCTACTATAACTCAGTCCGAACTGATGGAGCCGGAGGTAGAAATGCAACTTAACTTTAGTTCCTATCGCAGATGCAGGGGTTGTAAATTTGGTGCGGTTGATTTCCCTAAAAACTTTCCCTATCGCACGGTCTTGTACACAAGAAGATATCAGGAATTAGGGAGTTGAATTTCGTGCTACATTTGTTATTTTCATAGTTTACCATATTTCTTAAGTATGTTCCACTTCTAGTGATCATGCTATGTTAGGGAGATACTAAGAGTCCACCCCCCCTTTGTTAGAACAAGATAACACTCTTCATTTATTATATATTGCACATATTTGTGCTTCTGTCTGGCACGCGAAATAATTGAATGGAGCAAAAACTCTGCCCGGCAGTCCCCGGCAGTCCCCCGCAGTCCTGCACGTTCCCCTACGCCAATTTATCTTAAATTGTAGGGCCCGCCGTCCTTAACAACGACGGCCGTCCTGAGGTTTCCCGGACGAGGGCAGACCGCTTCTTGCCGTCTCACCCCGTCCAGGGCTCTTGGCAGTCCCCCCGCCGGGCCTACGGGGGCCCGGACCGTTGAGAACACTGATCGTAGAAGGGTTCGTTCATGAAAACCAAAAAATAAATAAATAAATAAAATCTACTAGTGCTGTTGGATACACTTTCCATATTGGGCAAGTCATATGGTAAGAGGGTAATCATCATGATGAAGTACGATGTAATGGAGTACGTATATCGGAAGTCATGTCAATAGTGCATCTGCTCTCTATAAGTAGTGGGGGTTTCTCCCCAAGAGTAGTTGAATGAACAACGGAAATTCAACAAGTACAGTAAATTCACAGTGAAATAGTAGAAACTAATATTTGATTTAGAGAAATTTGTTAGGTGGCGTTGAAAGTGCAGAGTGATGATGAGTGTTGCATTACTATCAATCGTTGGTGAGCGGCTAATTTTGTCCACGCACCGGAGGGGTAGCAGCTCTTCTGCGACGTAAGGTTGTTGGTTGAAAGCGCAGGGCCATCCCCGCAACCCATCTATCGTACAGTGCCGTACTTGATAGCTGGAATCCCATAGCTTTTATGGTATGATAGTTAGTTTGAGGTATGACCGGTTTAGGGTCGTGACTGCCACTTGGGGTTTTTTTCCCGTTGTCTAGGTTTTTCCTATTTTGTGTGCTTTACGCTCTATTCTATATCCAGTAGAGAGCTTCCTGTATCGTACATTAAACATCGACATCGTTATCACATGCCGCACAAACTGGTGAGAGCCGGTCAGGCGCTAGTACGCTGAAATAAGAAGCGACTAAGGTGAAACTTACGATTGCGTCAAAATAAGAGCCCCGGAAGAATTAGTCCTGGCTGCAAAGACTTAGCCTATGTCGTCTTATTGCCGTTTCGAGACAAAACTAGGATAAAAGTTTTATTTGAACGTACTAGCGCCTGACCGGTTCTCACCAATTTATGAGGTACCACCACCACGTGCTTTTCTCCGACACCCTTAACATAGTAATAAAAGAACATTGAACCGTGCTTCGCGCCGTTACCTACGCTACCCCAGTCATCATTGGGTTGTGAGCGAGCTGCTATCAGAGTGTCGCTATCAGTACTTTTCTCTCAATACCCTCCGCCCTCCTCGAAAACAAATTGAACAAGAAAGCCTCCATATCATATAAGGCGAAATGAATCAGATGGCAGCAGCAGTTTAAAACCCCGTCATCTCAATAACTACCAACTCGGGCAAAGTCACCGATAGTTGTCAACCCGTTTTAAATAATCGGGCAATATCTACAGCCGATGAGAGGCACTCTCTTCTGGAATGGTTGTCTCCCCTCGAACCGGGCAAAAGGAATCAGGCTATAGTCATGGACCGGATAGCTGGGGTGGGTGACTGGCTTCTTCTTATAAAACGGTTTACACGATGGGGTCAAAGCGGTGATAGAAGTTCCAAGCCAGTCTTGTTTTGCTATGGGGACCCCGGTGCCGGAAAGACATATCTTAGGTATGAATGACTGCTCTCCTTAAAGGTTATGGGAGAGGCTAAACAGTAACAACCGCAGCTCTCTTGTGATAGATACCCTGCGTAATGTGGGAAACATTACCGTGGCATGTGTGTATTGCGACTTTCATGCTCAGAATGAACAATCGGCAACGGCCCTACTTAGGGTACTGTTAAAATAGGTTGTTAGCGCACTGGAACAGATCCCCGAGGAGGTGTAGAGGGCGTTCGGAAATTCGAAGGGAAGGCTTGGTAGTCGCAGACTCCTGCTTCCTGAAATCGTTGAGATGCTCGCCAGGTCTTTGGCACGCTTGGAGAGGGGTATTCATCTGTATAGATGCATTGGGTGAGTTGACCACGAACCACCGGTCAGAACTTTGGGAATCTTTGGAGCAGATTGTGCACATGTGCCCGAATGTTCGAGTATTCCTCTCTGGGAGCTTTCAAATACGAAGCGAGGTGAAGAAATATTTTCTGGGAATGACTAGGAGGGTGCAGATAAGTCCTGGTGAGCAGGATTTTGGGCTATATATAAGAATGAGGCTTAGCCTAGATCCAAAGCCAGAGGTAATGGCCAAGGAATTGGAAGCCGATATTTTACGAATTATTCCGGAGGTAACATCAGCAACGTATATACCCCCTTGACGTATTGAATTCTAGAGGTTGAGCTAACGGCAATAGCTTCCTACTTGTTTCTCACAATATGGACGCAATTCTTGAAGAGACCACGATTCACCGGAGGAGCCATGTACTTCATCAGATGACCAAAGGCCTTGGCTTACAAGAGGCATACGGCAAGACATTGGATAGGATAAGGCAAGGTGGAGGGAAATCGAGGCTTGGAATGGAAGCGCTCATGTGGATCTCTCATGCTGAATGGCCCCTCGAATCACAGGAGCTGTGCCACGCCCTAGGTGTAGAATTGGAGGGGGCGGATGACTTTAACCCCCAGAATATCCCTTCGATAAGCACCTTATTGGGCCTCACTTTAGGGCTGGTCCAGATTGACAAACGAGAATCAACTCCCCGTCTCTTGCATTTCACACTTCAACAATATCTAAGACAACATCCCATATTGTTTGTAACATCTCACTCAATGATGGCCGAAATCTGCCTCACATATTTGAACAGTCAGTCAATTCGGGCGTTACAGCCAACACTTAACAATGTGCTGAATCCAATGCCATTTCTTGAATATGCCACATGTTTCTGGGGAGCCCATGCAGCGAGGCGAGTGACGAAGCAGTGAAATATCGAGCCTTGCGTCTCCTTGACGGATACGAGAACCACGTATCAGCCCCCATTCTTTTTAGGAAGAAGCTCAACAGGGAAGGATGGAAGGGGGTATCTGAAGGAATTACTGGACTGCACTGCATCGCATTTTGGGGGATTGAGGAAATTGCGATCGCCATGCTGGAGATAAAGATATGGGAAGTGAATCGGTGTGATTTTTACGGGGAGACACCCACAATGTGGGCTATTGAGCATAGGAGAACCGGGATCGCGAAGCTGTTTCTGAGTAAGGTAAATGTTGAACCCGGCGCAGCTATTAAAGACAATCAGGCAGTCTTCTCGTTTGCTGCCTGGTCAGGGGACAAAGAAGTAGTGAAGGTGCTTCTTGAAAGCGAGGATATCCGTTCTGATTTACCGGATTGCAGGGGTCGAGCACCCATATTGCTCACTGCCATGGGAGGACACAAAGGTGTTCTGAAACTACTTCTCAAACTCGGGAATGCCAATCCAGATTCACCGGATGGCGATGGTCGAACGCCCTTATCGTTCGCTGCCTGGAGAAGGGATGAAGGTATAGTGAGGATGCTCCTGAGGTGCGAGGGTGTCAACACCAATTCATCAGATCGCAATGGTCGAACACCGCTATTGTTCGCTGCTATAGGAGGACATGAAGGGGTAATGAGGCTACTTCTGGAATGCACCAGTGTGGACCCCAATTCGGCTGATACCAACGGCAGAACACCTTTATCTTTCGCTGCCTCCGGGGGACAAGAATTCCTAATGAACCTGCTTCTGGAGGGGCTTGAGGATGAGCTTGCCCCCGCGGGGTTTGTCAATCCATATTCGTCGCGCTGGATCGAAACATGGATTGCATTCTTTACTGGGGTAGGAAGCAAAGGTGCAGTAAAGCTACTTCTAGGATACAGCGATGTGGATCCCGACTTATCGGATCGCACTGGCCGAACACCTTTATCGTTCGCTGCCGAAGGGGGAAACGTAGGCGCAGTAAAGCTACTTCTAGAACACAGGCTAGTCAATCCCAATTAGCGTGATACCAACGGTCGAACACCCCTATCGCTTGCTGCCTCGGAAGGACATGACTATGTAGTGAAACTACTTCTAGAGTGCGGGGAGGTCGATCCCAATTCATCGGATAGCAATGGTCGAACACCTCTATCGCTCGCTGCCTCAGGAGGTCATCATGGAGTTTTAACGCTCCTCATGAAGCGCCAGGATGTCAACCCCAATTCCCCGGATAGCAGCGGTAGAACACCCCTATCGCCTGCTGCAAATCTCGATATAGCGAGGTTAATCGTGCAACGCGGCGATGTCAATTAGAGAGAAACAATAAGCCTCTCCCGTCGTTCATAGCCTTAGGAAGACATCGAAGTGTAATGAGGCAGCTTCTTGAACACGGAGGATACCAATTGCGAATCATCGGCGGGGCATGGTAGAATGCCAACCTCTTTTTTACTCTAATCCTACTCCTTTTCCTATTTCTTGCTTCTATGATATACTACGTGTACGGAGATTCCCCTGAATTGTTTCAAGCTGTCTGCAAAGTTCGGCAGCGATTGGTGCTCTAAGTTAGTGTCGTTAGATTCATCGTATTTTCTACTTTCGTCTGCACAATACATTTGTTTATTTTTTCACCTTCATTTTTGCTTGAGATTCACATTGAGAACGGAGATATTCAGAAGCGCACAACTGGAGGAGCGCAGAAGCGTGGACGTGTGTGAGCACGCCATTGTATGAGCAGATATATTGGGTAATATGTGACCTAGAAGTTTTCGCTTCCTAAACAGGCGTTAGCTAACCACTTCCCACCGACAAAGAATACCTTGGCACCTCCTCTCGTCACTTCTGTACTATTCATTGACCTCCAACAGCCTGTGCTCGTAGAATCTCGTTTCCTTCTAGTGTTCCCTACTCACCACCCCACCCTTCCGGTCTGTGTTGAAATCTAGACTGTTCTTCACGCTCGGCCGGCTAACGGTTCCTGGTAAGTTTACAGTTGGTTGCCGTCTCACATCCGACTATATGGTATTGTATGCTTTATAGACTTGCTATCGAAAATAATTGATGGGAGGTACTTATTTTTAGAGATAGCTATGGCTGAACGGCAGAAGGGCGGTTACTGTCCAGTATGAAGCGAAGCGCCAGGATTAAAGCAACAACTAACTTTAAAGACAGATCGTCAACACACAACTTACATAGGGAGGGGAACTTCACTTCGATTCTTCTGCTCGCTCACGTTTACAACTCCTCGATGCTCAAAAATACTCAACTAATTAACTGACAGTTCAGATAGGAGTAGATATAAAAGAACAACGAAGCCTTCCAGGCACTTCCTCCCATCCATCCATCCATCCATCGCGAGATAGGTCCATTTTCTTCCACGCAGGCCCCTCTTCCACTCATTTCCCCCTTTCCCTTCCGCAAAAAAGCTATCGTGCTAACAAGTGACGGGATAAATGTCACAAAGAAAACTTCTTCGCGTCCATCTCGCCCTCCCATATCCTTCCGGCTCTATACTGATCCTAAGCGCATATCCGGAGGTTTGCTCAAACGATAGAGGGAGATGTGCGTATGCTGAACTAGGCAGCATGAAGGAACTACGTTCTCCTCTCGGCGGATGTACCCATCCACAGTGCATATCTGAATCCGGTGTTTGATCAATAAGGAAATAAACTGCTTGCCCGAAGGGCCAAGCATGCCGAGCAATACCCGAGAATCCCAACTGTGGTCTGTGGCTATATTTACGTGGGGGAGTGGAGCGGACCAAGAGACGTGATGGAGTCTGTATCAAGTGGTGGGGGGGGTTCATTATTTCCTCTATTCGAGTATGTGGAGGGGAGGGAAGAAATCTAGGAACAAGAAGGAAAATCATAAGCGAGGAAAGGAAGAGAAGGAAGGGAAAACAAACAAGAGAATATATTGCGTAGCTCGCGTGTCTCTCCTCCAATGCATACGCATATCGCTGCTGTTACTGAGTGCGAACCTTTCCGAGTACGGCTATTTTGAACACTTGCTGTTGCAATATGGGCTCGATACTCAGACGAAGAAGTAGATTAGGCAACGGCCAAGATTGCTTATTACCGCTAACTACACATGGAATAATAGGAAAGACATAAACCACTTAAATAGTAAAGAGATTCAGTTTCACCTGTACTGCCAGAATTCTGTAACAAAGAACAAAGGTATTCAAAGAAAGTATATAGAGATAAATGGAATAATGGAACAAGCATAACGAAGGTAAGAGTAGTGCTGGATTAAGAACAACAATATAAAGAGTTGAAAGAAGCATTTGAGAGAAGAAAGAAACCTTATATCAACACTTGCTGTTCTTGGGGAAAGAGTGATATTGTGTGATGCAGCGCTTCACCGGCAAGCTCCTTGTAAACCAGTTTATCTCTGCTAAGCAAGGAATAGTATGGGTGCTTGGTAGAAGGAGATGCAGTATCAGGATTAAGGACTAGTGTAGGGGCAGTTACTTAGAGTAGATATCGTGTTAGTTTAAAGTGCGAGATACCCAGAACTGTTCTCACTTTACCCGACTTTATGTCCTAAATTCTTTACAGGTCATAGTATTGTGCTACTTCCGGTAGAGGGAACCCCCCCTCCAGCTGACCAATTTTGTTGATGATTATCCTCTGGAGGGAAATAGATTATATACGTGTTAAGTTTTCTGTACTATTAGCACAAAAGGTTTCTTAATCAATACAATAATGCTGAGGAAGCCCGTCTATGCTCTGATCATGTTGGAGCAATTAGGCACCCTGGCTGCTACCATCTCTTCGCTTTGTTTTGTTTTCATATAGCTCTCAGGTTTTCCCTTTCAGCTTGCCTTTTGCACCTTTTCTGGGGGATTGTACAGTTTGTTCTATAGTAGAAGAGGAGTTGGGCTTCAAGCATTGGATCACATTGAAATGTGTTGAAATTTTCTGTATATTTCCTAGTATATTTCATAACACTACCATGTATTTCTTTACTTAGTTTGTGTTTCGGCTACACCTGTCCACCACTTACATTACTATAGCTAAGACCTATAGTATGCTGTTTTATTGTTTATTTCAGGGTTATATCTGGGGATTTTACATGTGGTTTCCTATCAGGTATTGAGGATTTACGGTTGTTTATGCATCTCTTATGCACCACTCTTGGTCATGATATTTCTAATAATCTCCTCACACCCTCATGGATTCACACACATTATTTGAGATTTACTTGGCAGGTTTTCAGGGTCAAACATGTTTGCACTTATGTTTCTTGCACTGTTTTCCCTATATTACTATCACATATATGGGCGTGCACTGTTGTATAAATATAGTTGCTACTGCCCACCTCACTTAGAAGAATAAGAACCAGAACTTCTACCAATCTGATCTTATACTACACATCCTCCTCGCTTACCGTGTCACGCAACCCCCTTCGCACTTGTGTAGTATTATCCACATAGAATAGATTGTGCCTTTGGAGTTTACATTTTGAACAAAATGCATGGTTCTCGGATTTACAGGGCTTTACTTCGCTAGTCATTATTTTATTCATGTGCCTATTCTATCATCACTTTAAGCCATTTTTGATATGCACAGTGCTTTCAAGGGGAATTTCACCCTAGTGGGTAAGGGATAATTCCTTGCACCAGTGAACACAAATATCACTTGATCTCGTAGAACTGATTTTTTTTACATGGACAACCGAAACATGACTTCCAGACTAGGAATGATAATTCTATTTGTACTCGAGTATGGTTAAACATCATTGTCGGCCCTGTTGGCGCCCTCGGGTGTTGCTACATCTTATTTTGTTTTTCGACCCCGTTCGTGCCAGAGGCGCAGGGGTCGAAGTTCGGCACTCAGGAGTGCCCAGCTGTGTCAGAGAGCAAAATTGGAAGAACCTGTCCATCGCTGGGGGTGAGGGAGACAACAGGTAAGGTATTGGCATAGAGGTATTTGGAACTCATCGGGATTCATATAGTAGAGAGATACCGGTATCCGGAATATTGCGGCCGGGAGGCGGAGGAGCCTAACTGCGTCTTGGGTAGGAAAAAGTATCTGGAGGCAAAGGAAAGAATTTCTAAGATCTTGGCAGCACTGGGCTATCGCAGCATAAAATCTCGCTAAGCTTTTGGTTGGTGGTACAAATACTTATTCTGGCCTGAATCCTTGACAGGCCCATTTGTGAACTTCTTGGGGAAGCAAGCCTCTTGATTGTATAGTAGAACATAAGTTACACTGTTTTTTTGGTTAACAGCTATGCTAGCTGGTGCTAATATAAACGCAGTGCCCAAGATGATACAAGTATGTTGAGAAGTTTAAACTAAAGAGGAGATTTTTTCAATAGCCTACTCAAGATGTGCTTTCTGTCTGCTGTTTATCTAAGGTGACCGGAGTCCGGCCTTCTGCTCTAGGTAGCTGAGGCTGAGGAGGGTGCGAGGCGAACCGTTGTGCAACACTAGCATGGCAAGTGATGTGTTGTCCCCCCGCCTACTCCTCATCGAATCTATCAACTATCGTACCTCAACACTCGACTACCCTTCACAAGAACATATTTCAATAAAAAAATTAATACGCTAGACAAAATGAACCCGACCCCGGGTCGGGATCCCCTTATTTCGATAACCAGCAACTGTGGTAACGTCAAAGGAAGTTACAATGCAGTGCTGAAAAACTGCGATATATTGGTAGCCAATGAAAAACGCGAAATTCTAGAATGGCTGTCTCCTCTTGAACCTCGTGAAAGACATCAGACCATAGGCGCGGCTCGGCTAGCAGGGGTGGGCGAATCGCTTCTTCATAAGGATGAGTTCACTCGGTGGAACGAAAGTGGTGATGGAGCTGCAAAGCCTGTCTTGTTTTGTTATGGGGACCCTGGCGTTGGAAAGACTTATCTTAGGTATGGATCGCAGCTAACGCTGAAGAGTGTGAGCAAGACTAAATAGTGGCAATAACAGCTCTTGTGATAGATAATCTTTGTGACCGGATACATGTGGGCAATACGGCCGTGGCATGTGTCTACTGCGACTTTTACTCTCAGAATGAACAATCGGCAATAGGGATACTTGGGGTATTGTTGAAGCAGGTTGTCAGCGCACTGGATCCAATCCCGGATGATGTAAAGAAGGCGTTTGAGAATTCGAAAAGGGGGGTTGACGGTCGCAGACTCCTACTTCCTAGAATCCTCGAGATGCTCGCCAAGTCGGTGTCACGTTTACATAAGGTGTTCATCTGCCTAGATGCACTAGACGAGTTTCCAGTGAAGCACCGACCAGAACTTTGGGAATCCTTACAGAAGGTTGTCCGGGAGTGCCCAAATACTCGTTTATTCCTTACTGGTAGGCTGCACATAAGGGACGAAGTGTTGAAATATTTTCCCAGTGATCCTAAAATATTGCCACTAAGTTCTACCGCGCATGACATTGAGTTATATATTAAGATGAGACTGAACCGAGACATGGAACCAGGTTCAATGGACGAGAAATTGGAAGCCGATATTGTAAGAGTTGTTCCAGAGATCTTGGGAACGTATGTGTTCTCTCAATGTACTGAATGCTAGGGATAAAGCTAATGGTGATCGTCTAGATTCCTCCTTGTTTCTCTCGCCATGGACGTAATCCTTGCCGAGATGACCATTCACCAGAGGAGACGAGCACTTCATAGGATGACCAAAGGCCTTGGTTTACAGGATGCATGTGACACGACATTGGATCGAATAAGGCAGCAGGGTGGAAGTAAGTCTAGGACTGGAATGGAAGCGCTCATGTGGATTTCTCACTCTGAGCGGCCCTTAAAATCATTGGAGTTATGCCATGCTCTTGGAGTAGAATTAGGGGCGGAAGATTTTAACACCCACAATGTGCCTTTGATAGCGACCGTATTGGGCTGCACATTAGGACTTGTTACCATTGACCAGGAGGCATCAAAGGTTCGTCTCCTACATTTCACACTACAGGAGTACATTGCGCAACGTCCAACCCTGTTTGTATCTGCTCACTCGATAATGGCCGAAACCTGCCTCACATATTTGAACTATCGGTCAATCCGGGCGCTAGCACCAAACATTCATAACGTGCCGGAGTCCACACGATTTGTTGAATATGCCACATGGTTCTGGGGAGATCATGCAGCTAGGGGGTGACGGAACCAGTAGAATCTCGAGCACTGCGACTCCTTGATGGACACGAGAACCACGCGTCTGCCACTGTTCTCTGAACAAGGAAGATGTACAAGGGGTTCAGAGAGTGGAATGTTCAAGAAATTAGTGGACTACACTGCATCGCATTTTGGGGGATCGTAGAAATTGCAAGCTCAATGTTGAAGACGAAAAGATGGCAGGTGAATGCTTGTGATTCTAAGAGCCGGACACCGTTAATGTGGGCTATTGGATATAAAAACAAAGGAACAGCGGAGCTATTTCTAGAGCAGAAGGATATTGAACCCGACAGCGCAACTGAAGAGGGTCGCACGGCACTCTCGTTTGCTGCTGAGCTGGGAAATGAAGATGCAGTGAAGCTGCTTCTGGAACGCGGGGATGTCAATCCCAATTTAACGGATAGCGATGGCCGAACACCATTATCGTTCGCTGCCGAGTTGGGACATGGAAGTGTAGTGAAGCTACTTCTGAAACGCGGGGATGTCAATCCCAATTCACCAGATGGTAATGGTCGAACACCCTTATCGTTCGCTGCTGAGGAAGGAGGAAGAGGTAATGAAGCTACTTCTGGAGCGGAGCGATGTTGATCACAATTTACTCGATAATGAGGGCCGAACGCTTCTATCGTTCGCTGCCGAGAGAGGATGGGAAGGTGTAGTGAGAGTACTTCTAGAACGAGACGATATTAATCGGAATTTACCGGATGGCAATGACCGAACACCCCTATCGCTCGCTACTGAGAGAGGGCAGGAAGGCGTAGTGAAGCTATTTCTGGAACGGGATGATGTTGATCCCAATTCATCGGATGGCAATGGCCGAACACCCCTGTCGTTCGCTGCCGAGATAGGAAAGGAAGGTGTAGTGAAGCTGCTTCTGGAACGCGGGAATGTCAATACGGATTCACGAGACAGCAATGGTCGAACACCCCTATGGTTCGCTGCCTGGAGCGGACATAAGGTTTTAGTTCAGCTACTTCTAGGCTGTGAGAATGTCGACCCTAACTCACCAGATAGCAATGGTCGAACACCCCTATCGCTCTCTGCCGAGAGGGGACATGAATGTGTAATAAAGCTACTTCTAGAACGGAGGGATGTCAACCCTGATTCACCAGGCGCAGATGGCCGAACACCCTTATCATATTGTGCTGGCGCAGAGCGGGATCTAGAAGATGTTGTGAAACTGCTTCTTGAGCACAAAGATATTGATCCTGATTCACCAGATAACAGTGGCCGGACACCCTTGTCGTTTGCTGCCTCAAGAGGACATAAAGGTGTAGTGAAGCTGCTTCTACGACACCGGGACGTCGATCCCAGCTCACGAGATAGCAACGGTCGGACGCCGCTACTACATGCCGGGATTTCGGGGACTGGGGGTGCACTGGGGATACTTCTGGAACGCTCGGACGTTAATTTTAATTTCCAAGATAATGATGGCCGAACACTTCTATCATGGGCTGCCTGGCGGGGAAATGGAGGTCTAGTAAGACTGCTACTGGGGCGCAGGGATGTGTACCCTGATCTATCTGATAATAATGGCCAAACACCCTTATCACGTGCTGCCTCAAGAGGCGAGGAAGGTGTAGTGAGGCTGCTTCTACAAAACGGGGGTGTCGACCCCAATTCACGGGATAGCAATGGTCGAACACCACTATTATATGCAACCATCTCGAGGGTTGTGAGTGTGGTGAAGCTGCTTTTGCAACGCGCTGACGTCAATCCTAATTTATCGGACAACCATGGTCGAACACCCCTTTTCTCAACTGCCTGGAGAAGATATGGGGATGTAGCGAACCTACTTCTGGAACGTCGAGACATCAATCCCGAGATGCCAGATAGCAATGGTCGAACACTCCTATCATTTGCGGCTGAATGGGGGCGAGAGAATTTAGTGAAGCTGCTCCTTGAGCGCCGGGATGTCAATCCCCATTTGACGGATAACAGCGGTCAAAAACCCCTATCATACAGTGTTCCCAACGGGCCAGGTAGGCCAGGCCGCGGCAAAGCCTGGCCTAGCCTATGGGAATTCTCTAGGGCCTGGCCTGGCCCGAGCCTATAGGCTTGTTAAGGCTTGAGCCTGGCCGGGCCGGGC
>Ga0307509_10008932_pt1 | contig 12636 bp, 12 predicted proteins | sample 10_EM_MG_FD_202245 | JGI IMG/M metagenome (GOLD analysis project Ga0307509, IMG submission 202245) | Populus trichocarpa ectomycorrhiza microbial communities from riparian zone in the Pacific Northwest, United States - 10_EM | ecosystem: Host-associated > Plants > Roots > Unclassified | place...
GGCCTCCCGTGACCCGAAGGGGAACAGCTACGTCACCGCCGACGATGTTGAACCCGCAAAGAAGCGTGGCCGTCAACTCTGAGGAGTCAGCTTGACGAACTCTGGTTCTCTCATGTGCCGTTCGCCCGTTGCTTTCGGGAAATTTACCCTTCCGCTGTTGGGTCCGCCTACCTGTTAATCGTTTGTGTTCGCGAACGACGTACCTCGTGGCTCTCCCTCCTGCGTGAGGACTCGGATTCGGTGGTGGGGCTCCTGCTCGATCCCTTGCCCGTTCCACCCTAGACCCCGTCACACCGTTCAAAACACGAGAACTCGCGAAGGGAACAGCGTTGAGCTTCTTCGTCGCGTGGACATATTTGATTCCCTCGTCCTGGGCCGCTCGAACCCACCCCAGAGTCATCCAGGACGAAGGGCAATTGGTTCAAAGCGCAGCCTTCTGTAATTTCTGCCCCAGTAGCTCACGTCTGTGAAGAACTGTATTCCTCGAAGCGCCTGCGGATAAGGGTTCAAAGCGTCACATCCTTCCAGTTGTGACAGTAGTCGCAACCCACACCCGTTTGCGCGGTCGAGACCCCCCCTCCGCACACGCGATTCCCTCCTGACCTACGTCACCTCCATTCCCGGTTCGATCGCCAACCGTGTCCACGTCATTCCCGCTGTCCGTCCTGAGCCCTATATAAACCCAGCTGGTCCATCCTCGAATCCTCACCAATCTCTTCTACCAATCCCCACCATCGCATCCTCCCACCCCCTAAACCCATTCGAATTCATCATGTCTTCTGATCCAAGGTTCGTCGTCATCACCCCTCACCCCTTTGAATGTATCATCGCTGACGCTTACGTTTGACTCGTTGACAGCAAAGCGTCTGGCAACGTCAAGAGCACCGTCGGAAAGATGGAGCAGGCGATTGGCGATGTGACCGGCCTCGAGTCGTGGAAGACTTCTGGCCAGAAGCGTCAAGCCGAGGGCGAGGTCGAGACCAAGCAGGCCCAGGCTCAAGGCTACGTTGACGGTACGAAGGATCGCGTTGTCGGCGCCGTCGAGAACACCGTCGGGTCCGTCACGGGCGACACCTCCCAGGAGATTTCTGGTTAGCGTTTGACTTCTCTCGCACGCTTACCCCTGCTGACAACTGATATACGATCAGGGGAGGTTCGCAACGATAAGGGCAAGGTGCAGCAGGAGGCGAACAAGCCCTAATCACTTCGCAAGGCCTCAGACCCTCGGACTTCAGTCGCGTTGTATTGTAATAATATAAACTGTTTCTCCATAAGCCTGCCACCGTCGTGCAAACGACCTCATCAGCCTCCTTCATCAATACTAGTAATTCGTCGCTGGAACGACGGGTATGCCGCATCGCTGGCTAGTAGTACCGTTCCACATCGTTTCGTATTACGCTCCTTCGAGGGACAAGGGATACCACGAAGAATGTCCCTCCGCGCCCGCTCGTCTCCACAAACCCGGCGCCGGGTCGCCCTCCCCCTTTGCCACGACGTCGAATAGCTGCATCGACCTCACACCAGTGGTGCCAAATACGCCACCCACCGCCGTCCCCAGCGAACCAGCCCGGTGAGACTGCCAAATTTTATTCATGTGTGACGAGACAGGTTTGAAGTCGTCGCGTTGTTCTCCATTGCGAATCCCATAAACCAATCCCGTATTTTAAGCATCGGCCCGCCTCGTCCTCTTATTGAACCTAAACGCCGAACGGAACATACGATGCAGACCGTCCTGCCTTCTCCCTTGGTTCACGGTAAGGGGAATATAACCAGATCCGGCAAGTCTATTTGGACCTGCGTGCCACTGAGATTTTCTCGTATGTAGCAGGGTAAAACCGGTCTACGGGCGGCATCCATGTGTATTATATATTGAGGTCTGTATACACTGACAACGATCGCGGGACGATGAGAGGCCTTGAGGCGTCGCTGACATTGAAGCGGGAACGGGAGGTTTCCAACATACATTGGTTGGAAGGGGGTACCGAATGGGTTAGGATTGGGTACCGGGTTCTGCTGGCTGACCGTCCCCACCCTTCTTCCGATTGTAGTTCCTTCGCTTTGGTTTCTCATCAACACTCGTCGTGGCGTCCGTCTCAGCGCTGGGCAACGGCTGAGTCAGCACTTGGGGAGTCGGGGCAACCGAAACGTCCCTTGACTGAGACCGGGACTCCGAATTCGTTCCGCCGGTTTCACCAGCGGTTGTTTGAGCGTTCTGTTTCTTCTCGTTTCCCTTTCGCTTCTTGTTCTTTGGAACCGATCCGGATGCGGGGTCTTCAAAGTCACCGGTGGGAGTTTCTGTGGGAGGGAAAGGGCGCTTCTTGTTGTTCCCTTCGGTAGAAGGGTTTTCTGGAGTTCCATCGGTGGTGGCGTGGACCTTGAGCTGCGGAGTGTGAACTGAGGGATCAGTCGTAAAGTCTGCGCTTTCGGTAGCGGTATCTCCCGTAGTGGGCGTGAATCTGGCACCAGTGAGGGGAAGTTTGGGCTTTCTGGACCTCTTCTTCTTTTGCTTGGTCGTAGCTGCATGTCCCGCGGTGTCGGTTAACCACGTATTGGGACATAAGGGAAAGGGTATGTGCGACATTATGAGGAGGACATACCGGGTCGTTGTGGGGCGGTCTCTCCAGTTTCTACAGGGAGAGATGTCGACGCGGGCACTTTGTCACCCATCATGACGTCCGCATCCGCATCAGCGTTTCTCTCGGTTTCTTCGAATACCTCAAGATCTTCTTCCTCTTCTTCCGCGGCTGTTCTAACCTGCTTCTCCCATTCGGCTCGAGCGAGCATTTTACTTGTTGCACCCGCGGGGGCGGGCTGTACGGGAGTCTTGCTAGGTCCCGGTGTCGGACCCTGACCGGTCGATCCTACGGAGGGGTGGCCTTGGGACCGAACTGCCTGGGATATTGCGTGTTTGATAAATCTGTTTGCTACGGCCTTGTCTACCGCCATTCTCTCTGTTGGTAAAGCGGAAAAGAAGTTTAGGCGCCCGCAGACGGATTGAAGAGTGAGAAGCACGAACGTTGTTCTGACTCTTGTTTTTCAGCCTTAGAGACTTTCTCTATGTATCCTCTTACGCGCTCCTATGGATTCCTCGCGTTTAGCGAGGCGAGGTGAACGCTCGGTGAGAATAACATACCAGTTCACGAAAAACGGGATGCGACCTGGGGTCGATCCCCTTCGTCTTGAGGTAAACTATCGGAGTTGGATCGTCAACAGCGCCCGAGCGTTGCAGGCAACCAACCCACTGATCACAAGGTCGTAAACTAGATACGGAATCGTGACCTGCAACTTTGCCTGTTGTAGAGTCTCCAATCCCAACAACGTATCAGGAAGAGATTGAGCTAGCAAGTCGTCGAGTTGGCCATCAAAATCGTCCAAGAGCTTGTCGAGCGTTGCCACTCGAGCTCGCAGTTTGTTCGTGTCTGTGACGGACATTTGGTGAAACCCTCCAGGTCGAAGTTCAAGAGGACGGAAAAGTGAGAGTTCCCGTACACGTGACGGGCGGATCACTTTCACTCCCCCACCACTCTTCAAACTTGCCGACGCGATTGCAATGGTACGAGGGTCACCGTGCACCTTTAATCGATTATGAACCCTCTGCATAGTCTTCAGAACTTAGGTACACGGCCAATACTCAGTTGGAGGCTCGTGAGTGGTCCCCTCTCCCTCACACTTCCACATGATTGACCCCTCCTCCGTTTGTGCAGTCCACGCCCGCTATACAGGAACAGGTGTGTCACAACGATCCCTTTCCTATGGAAGCGTTTCTGATAGCGTTTGACAGGCCACGCGGACATTACCAAGTAGTAAGCAGGCGGCGGCAGAATCACCGTCAGGACGGCTCGCTGATTCATTCCTTTCAGCGAGTGGTTGACGCACCAACACAGGGACACGCTCGCATCGATAGTCGGGCACTCGACCCTGAATTCTTATCTTGCCATCGCAGATGGAGAGTCTATCGGGAGGGTCAAGTTTGAGATGTGTGAGGTGAGCACTTGCTTCGTTTAGTTTCTACGATCGACTTCCGAGGATGCTTACCTTGAGCGTAAAGCGCATGTTGCAACCTTGTGGGCCGCCGCCGCAAAAGGACGAGTAGAATATCTCAGCTTCACGATGTGAAAATATTCGCAATTTACGACCCTGTGTGGCCATGAACTTTCGCTGTCTGAATTCTCGTCCGACTGATCTCAATATAGGGGTGTCTTTTGGGTCTACTGCGGATCGCTCAAGATGCTCTCCCCCAGACCACGAGGTCAAGCGAAATGCATCCGTCGGTTGCGCCAGAAAGGGGCGTGGGCGGCCCGACTTCCCGAACTAGTATTGAATGCCCGGAAGCCCTTCAGGGAGACTGAATACCGTCGCCCAATCATAACACCCCCAATACATGAACTCACCGGCCGCAGCAGGGAACCAACGGGTTTCTCCATTCTGTGGGGCGGAGAATTGACGGAGTGTGTTCTCATCCGGCACCGCGACGACCACGCTCCCGATGTTCCTGAAATTCCCTCAGGGTCGCCCCCAGAGTCCTAAAGTCCTCGAAACTCGATTCGAACCGGCCACCACAGCCAAGTCCAGCAACTTCGGCAAGGCCAAAACCTGAACCGAACCCGGAGAGCACTACTGTGGTGGCGACCGAAAACAACTGTTCTACGTCCCACCATCGACGTTCTTCCAGCACGCGCGGAATCTGGAGGACCCCAAGCTCTCCCACAGATATCTTCTCAGTTTACCGAAACAGTGTCATCGAATGCCACCATCCCCCTGACTACCACCAGGGACGCGGTGGATTGTCTCCTGGCTCCACCTGGGTAACCTCCCCGCCGAACGAGTTTTTCTTTTTCCGCACCTAGGTTCCTCCTGGATGTCCCAACACACGACCGAAGCTCAGGTGTCCTTGAAAGTCGTACCATGTGGGCTGGAGCTTGAAGGTTCGCGTTCTCCCATCTCAAACGCCGCCTCCCGCGTCAAAGGGTCTCCTCCCGCCTTATCTCCTCACGTCGAGCGTACATTCCTCCCGCGGGTGGCGTAGTCGTTCTATCTCATGACTATGCTTCTATGTGATGCTTGTCTGGGGTTTTCTCTCGATTCTCCTGCTTCGGATTGCTCTGCGGCTCGTTGTGCCGGGTATAAGTCTGACGACCGTGGAGTTGGCATCTTCAGGATAGCTTGATGTGCCGCCGGGACACGTATCACCGTGCCCCCACGACGGCGTTAACTTTCGTCCCGAGTGGCGTAAAAAATGACCTTGGAGGTTCAGGTCGGATTGTCCCTTGTTAGGGTTGCACATTGGCACCCGTGAGCTTGAGATCCGTCCCCCACTCCTGTGTGGAGGAATGACGCATTTTCTTCAATTTAGCCCCGACACGGAGTTGCTCCATGATGGATAGACACCTTCATTTCGACGGTGATTGGCTTGCACCGTCCGGGAATAAGGTAAGCTCAACTTCGGTCTCCAGTTTTAAACGCCGTTGTTGATGGGACAAAGCTTTACGGCAACCTGAAGTAACTCTATCCCCTCAAACTCAAACAGCGAAACCCCAAAGTCAGCCTTATTGCTCGCGCGGGATGGTATTCCTGACGCCGCCGGTAATTCCGTTGGGCGAAGGTAGTCGGGGATTATGGGCTCGATGTGTCCATCACTATAGCAAAGGTCAGTATTGGCTGTCAGTAAAATTTCTGTAATTCGGCGGTACTGACGACCGGCTGTGTCGTGTTGTGGGAGCTTAGATGCTAAAATGCGTCAGTGCTGAAGGTACTTTAGAGCCCCAAATCGCCCCTTACGTTTTCTACCAGTCCATCAGCACTCAGTGCCACCTTTCCCACAGTACGTGCGGTTATAATCTCTGTGACGTTTATCCCTGGTGGACACTGGTAATTCAGGCAATATTGACTTTAAACCCCCGAAGGCGCCTCGGGCGAGAGCTCGCCGACGTTCTTATAGAGATCCGGTGATCATTCGACTCGCTTTGCAGGGGAAAAATATATATGGTTTATTGCCCGTTCTCCGTTGTCGCCGCCCCCATCTCAGAGTGCCCCAGACATGCCTTGGATGAGGAAAACCCTGAGTTATTGGAATCCAACGGCACGGGTCACTTGTCCTTTACCTGATGTTCTGTGGTCGAGATACTCTCGCCCAGGCGCGCGGTTACCGATGCAGGTGGCGCGTTGAACATGAGGTCACCAACACTGACAGGATCATCAGAGTTTACATCAAAGTCAACGGAAGTGGACCCTCTGGATTCTGGGAAGACTGGAGTGGGGATCCCGCTCTACTGACGCTCCTCCCGCAACACCGATCGACCCGGGGCCCGCTCGGGAGGGGGCTTGGGGAGGTAGTCTCGGCGGACTTGACAACGTTCTTGGACTACCTTTGGCGGACCCCAGACGATTGAAAATGCAAACGTCGTGGCGAGTTATTCATGCGAACTGTCGAAGGTGAAAAAAGTTTATCCCCCAAGTCGCCGAGATGAAGGCACAGGATGCCGTCGACACCAGGTTCTGGGAACCCTCGAATGACACGTATGGAACCGAGTTGCTGGTGTCAACCGCGGCAACAAAGTACCGTCCCTAACGTACCGTTCCTTTGTTTGGATCCCGAGTCGCATCAAGTGAGTGTTTTTCGTGCCCGCTCCGTCTGCTTGGCACCAAAGGAACGGACCTACTATCAAAGTATATCTGCAGATACCACTCCACGGGGCCAATACTCCCCATCATCTGCGGGATTGATACCGAATCACCGAGGCACCGATACCCTTTTTCGGGGTTTGTACCGTTGGCGGTAAGTTCCCTTGTTTGGAATTTTATTTGTGCTCTGTAGACCCAACCATTCCATGCGAGCCTGACCTCCATTCCGTCGTGTGGTACCTCTTTCATGTCTTTTTCTCCGCGTTCAAGTAGTCGGTATCCGCCTCCGTATGTTCTTCGCGTCGGATGTATTCATTTACGAACAACTGGCGCACTTGAAACGATCTTTGAAGCTCCACACCACAAACCTTTTGCACTTGACAGGAATTATTAACGTTGATCTAGCTCCGGGCGGGTCGGCGTCACTACGTCGGGATTCTCCGCGCCACTTTGACGCTCCGTCACACAAAAATCTCCCGTGTTCAATACCCTCAGGGCCCCAGATCTCTATACATCCGCAACTTCGGCCTCAATACTCACCCAAAAGGTATGGTTCCCTCGTTTGAGAGGGATTTGGCGACGGGAGATGTGTAGCATTCAAGGGTATGTTCGAGGCTGGATCAGAATTTCCTGATGGGACCATTCCAGCAACGCTTGTCAGACATCGTTGGGGGCGAGGTTGGGGACAGCTTGGAATGTTTCGTTGGTAGGAAAAACGCTTGTTCCCTCATCGACGGACATTCAACATGATGGCTCTTTCCAGTTCGCTTGCACAACCCCGTATGGCAGTAGGAGTTCGTCTCTGAGGACCACATAGACTGCGCGGGGGGTGATGTAATCGCCACAGGCGCCACCACAGCAAGGTCGGGTTGCCCGCTGCTTCTTCCGGAGGTAGTGCTCCTACTCCGCACGACGGACCCCTCCGCCCAATTTCGCTACGCGCGACCGATTTTGCGCGACGAGCGGTGGAATCCGCAGTTTGTCTCACGTTACCATTCCGATGTCAACAAGGTGCGCCTACCACTGAGACCTTGGGATGAAGGGAAGTTAATTAAATCGTACGGCGTTCATTTTCAGTCCACGAGGTCCCTGAAATGGGCTGTCTGCAATCCCGACCAACGTGGTACAGCGGGGTCCGCGTGCCCTCGTGTGTAACAACCGTGACAGTTCTCACCCATTTATTGTCGGACTGCAAACCCTGACATGGGCAAATGGAACGGGACGGGTAGACGGAGATCGTGCGGCCACGTTCCTTTTGGTGATGATAAGATCTGTCTAATATATGTGGAAGGTCATCCACCGACTCGCCTCGATTCACTTCTACGGTCTCTCACTCAAAGCCGCTAGTTATAGAAGCTGGAGTTGCCGGCTTCTTGTTCGAGTATCCGTGCATTCCGAGAGAGGCGCGGAAATCCCGTATATATATCGACTGGGATCCCGGCTGGAGTTCAGTGCGACCCAGACTCACGCGCCTCCCACTCTCCCTCCTTTCTTTCTTTTCTTTTCTTCTCTTACCACAGCACCATGTCCAAAGACGTCACCTCGACCCTCGGTGCTATTTTCGTTGGTGGGAGTATCGCCGGGGTGTACGTCCTCCTCGCACCTTACAAGCTTCGCTGGCGACGAAACTCACCGTTGGACAGACTCACCGGTATTGTATGTACACAAGTTTCGATGTATTTCAGGCAGTATAAAAGGGACAAAGTTTCCATAAAACTCATGGTGAGCCCTTTTCTGGGTGCGCGATTCGGTAGCAGCGTTAAATCCCAGAAAGGTGTTCGCGGTTTGGTCAGTGCCTGTTGAAGGCTACAGCGGTCCCACACCTCAGACTTAATGGCGGAAATAGGCTACTCGACATGTTGCACACCATTGTGATCCTTGCTTCAAGTTGGATATGGCTTATCGACAACTTCGGTAACACCAATACAGATCAGATCCCTCCGTAGGTCCTTGTGCATACCGCAGTTCCCGCGCTCGTGCTAAAGGACTTTCACCCAGAACGGTTGCTGTATGGCAGACACTGCTTTGTTGTTTTTGTCCCTGACGAGATTTGCCAGGTCTCAATCGTCATCACTGCGTTGATCACGATCATTGTACACGGCTTTTTCATCAGCCGGGTATATCGACGTACGCTCTCGTTTCCTCACCCCAGGACTTGTACACGACCTGACAGTCAGTGTGAAGTCAGCGGCAGTTTGTTGATTACTGCTCCATTGGTAGGTTTGCCACCCGCCCTTCCACGCTGAAGGACTTAACATTGGTTTCAGGTTGTCCTTGGGCTTGTCCGTGTCAGTTCCGCGTGTGGTGTGTATGCCATCGCCACGCTTTCCTTCGGATCTCTGAGTTCGAACTCAGCGACATGTATCAAGATGCTCGTATATGGGAAATTCTCTCTCTTCCTTGAGAACGTTGCAGTACGTTCCCATGCCTTCTCGCCTCTAGATTCAGTCTCCTCATAACAACCTGGATCAGTGGATCTTCACCTTGGGGCTCGCTACATCCTCCGCTTTAGATATTTTATTGACCGGGTTTCTGCTGTACTACCTGGGGAAGTCGAGAACTGGCTTCCCAAAGTAGGTTTCCCGCGATTCGTTCAGTGCGACGACGAGGCTGACCTCCGCTCCCTAGTATGGATCGTGTTATCGATACTCTGTCACGTTACACCATACAAAGCGGACTGCTAACAACGTAAGTTCTACACCAAGCGCCCCCCCCCTCCGTTTTTAATCCCACAACTCCTAGTGTCGCAATCGTTGTATCATTAGGATTCGTGAGTGTCCCGTTCTGGGCTTGGACACCGCTCATTCAAAACAACAAACAGTGGGTTGGGATGAATGATAATTTAGTATTCCTTGCGCTGCATTTCATGATCAGCAAGCTCTACGCGAATTCTTTCCTCGCTACGTGCGTCTTCTACCTGCCTTTTCAGGGATACCTGCCCAACGTCTCTTGATTCGTAGGTTGAATGCTCGCGATGGTATCCGCGACCGTCACGTCGGCTCGCCTCAAGAATTCACCCCGTCCATTTTCTTTAATTCCGACGTCTTCCGTCGACAAAGCAGAAACCTCACACCCGTTCGTCACTTCCATAAACGTGCGATGACAGCTCGCTGATTTCTAGCCACAGGAACTCCCCATGCAGTTTGACGACAACAAGGGGATGGTCTGCACGGGTGAGCACGCCATGGAGGACATTGGTATGGTCCCATTCTCGAAGACGTTTAGGGTTGGGAGGTTTTCCCTGGATGCGGGGAGCGTTGCCCACGAGATTGGATTAAGTTGTAAGCTATCGGCCAAAACCGTCGTATAGGACCGACCCACGTTGGATGTATTGTATTCCATTTCCGTACCTTGATTTCGGGTTCTCTTGGTGTTCTTTTTGTTTTGCTGGACATTGTAATACGCACTCCCTGTCGCACAAGTTGTTCGAATCCGTAGAGCTCATATCAGAATTGATTGCTGCCTTGACTCTCGGTCCGGACCGAACTTGCCCGCTACTCCATCGGGTTGGTCCGAAGCGGTGATCGGTGGCATGTTGCCTCCTCCCGCTCTTGGGTCACCCGCCAACACCGTCGCGTCGCTGTCTCGTGCGTTCGCGAGAGAGATTGAAAACCTCCCTACAAGATACCTTCGGTAAGTCACGATCGAGGATTGTCGTGTGTGCTAGTTCCGCCTTAGTCTGCTCGCAGGGAATTCTATAGGATCAAGGTCGAGGATGACATCAGAGCTCTACCCGGTCCGAAGTCTCCTACTTTCAAGGCGAGATACAAGCGGGTCTCACGGGTGGGTTCCACCTGTGGCTTGTCTGCGTCACTAGCACAGAAATGACCTGGTTCCCATAGGAGTTGAGGAAACTCGAAGCCGCGAACAATGGGAGCAACGTAGCGTACCAACACGTTCTCTTTCTAGCATATGGGAGGAAAGGCAAGTTACGGCGGGAACTGATGGAGGTAAGTCCGCCTATATACTTTATTTTATGGCCAGCTAACCTTCTCCAGCCTCTCCTCGGCGACCCATCCGTCCCGCTTCCCCCACCAGTCATCCCTCCTGTCGAATCTTCCCGCCCACCAGTATACTCCCCCGAAATGACCGCACTACTGGGGTCAGATTTCTCCCGTCGTGGAGGGTCCCCCCGCACGCCAAAGCAACTCCTGCATCCGCCCACTCTGCCACCGCGGGCTGATCCAGAATCGTCCGATGCAAAGATTCTTGGCCCTTTGAGTAAAAGACGGGAGGTCAACCTAAGGTGGAGGTTTTTCAAAGTGGAGACGGCGAAAGTGTGGCCGCCGATTGAAGCTTCCCGAGTCCATGCCGTCGAACCGCCTACGCCGCTCGACAAACCTGCAGAGACCAGCACAATCGAGGGGGCGAAGACAAGGGGTGGAAGACAACCCACACCGCCACCGGTAGGGTTCCAGCGAACCTCTGTCCTCAGTGACCTAGAATCCATCGCCTCCCCGAATCCCAATATCCCAAAACACGCTGCGAACCCAACAAATAATACCCCTTTCGCTTCCACCGTCAACCGCTTCATCCGCCGTCAACACCGAAAACTCCTCAGGAAAATCCCTATTCTAACATACCTCAAGCATCCTAATAACCCAGCCGGGAAGTACGAGGTCTCCTTGTCACCTTTGACCTCGTCGGTTGGGGCAACCTCGGCCGCCCCGATGGCTGACGAGGCAGATTTGGCGTGGTTAAGGTTACCCCCTCCCCCACAGGAACCCAGAGTTGAGCTGGAATCCCAACCGTCGCAGGAGCCAAAGGCGGATCAAAACCCCCGAGTCTATGGGAAATTAAAGTACGCGGCTCACCCGTGGCCTCAGGAGTCGAATTGGGTGGATGGCGATGATCCACCCGACGAACATCGTCTGGAGGAAGGGGTACCAGAGCTAAAGGTCGAGCCGAAATCTGAGGTAGAGGAACAGCCAAAAGTGGAGATGAAGTCAGAGGTGGATAAAGCCCCCAAAATCCGTGTGAAACCGACACGCATAGTCCGCCCATACCCCATAGACTCGAATTGGACCGACGAACCACCCAGCCAACTCAAGTACCGTCCGAGGGACAGGCCCCCGCAGAATTCTGCTCATTCTGAGGACTCGGAGGGACCAAGGCGCTTTGGCGGAACGACTGGCGAAAGACTTCAGACGGGGGAGCTCCCTTCTCGCTCCACCCCACCCGCGCCGGAGGGCGTCCGATTGTTCAAAGGAAGTTTGGTCAGGGGAGGGTTTGGCAAGCCTCGCCCGAAGCCGTGAACAAGTCGGCCACCCCTCACCGATTCTAATCCACCTACCGTGGTATGGCTTCACGCGCATTGTACTTTCTGGAGTTCCGGAACACAACACTGGTTTCAATAATAGAGGACCTAAAATATACATCCCTAATAAAATCACCCTTCAAGCCGTTTTATTCTCGGACCGGCGGGCGGATTGAGTATAGAAGCATCATTGATAATCTTCGTTCGCCGACTCCATTTCCAACTGCTGCAACTCGATAACGTGCATCCCGTACGACCTGTCGGCGGCTTGGGCAGGGCTCGCGCTAGGAATCGTCTGGTCCACCCCACATATCAGCTTGAGCATGACGTGGTACTCCTCAAATGCGAACTCTTGCTTGACTTTGATGCCCTCGATCAATTCCTATCGACCGGCTCAGTCCACAAAGGCCACGGGACATTTTCTACATGGGGCACATACCGTCGGGGTTCTGAAGAACAGTGTGTAATACTTCTTCGCACGATCGAAGTCTGCTCCCCTGGTGTCACTCGTGAGAGTTTTGATACTCTGTTGGAGGGCCAAGATGTTCCTGATCATCTTCCTGATCCCGTTCGCGTTCGCCAGGCGAATACGCTTAGCTTCCGAGATCAAGAGATGTTCAAGTAATTGACCGATCCCTTCGAAAGCAAACCTTTGGGACAGAAATGTGAGGTCGAAAGTCCGACGGGGCAGCCAAGAAGACGCACGCGTGTTCCCTCTCTCCAACAGCTGTCGATAGATGACCTTCGCAGTTGGTCAG
>Ga0307509_10008934_pt1 | contig 12635 bp, 11 predicted proteins | sample 10_EM_MG_FD_202245 | JGI IMG/M metagenome (GOLD analysis project Ga0307509, IMG submission 202245) | Populus trichocarpa ectomycorrhiza microbial communities from riparian zone in the Pacific Northwest, United States - 10_EM | ecosystem: Host-associated > Plants > Roots > Unclassified | place...
TGGTCTATATATATACGCGGGGATGAGCTGAGTGAGGAAAAAGAGAGGCGATCGAATTACTTTTCGCAGACTCAGCACATCCTCGACTTTGAGGTAGGGAATGATAAAGTCGGTGATGATATTTGGGTGCTTCCCGAGGAGTAAGATAGGTGATGCTTGCCAACCAGTGAGTTTGGAGACCAAGCTCCTTGAATGGGCGAAAATGGAGCGGTAGATTGCAACGCATGCATGGGGGATTGTATCCATGGTGTGTCCAGCACGAGAGAGGGAAACGGCGAGAAGTTCATGCTATCCAAGACTATAAAGGCACGAACCCACGGTCGTTAAGTAACTGTTGGCCTTGTATTTTGAGTACAAGAGTGTTACAACCATCCAAGGTGGTTGTCCCCAAGGAGCTTGTCGATGGCAATCCACGTCGTCGGCAGCCGCTGTGTTCGAGGCTCATTGAGGCAGTTCACGCCATTGCGTCATCGGGGAATATCCGGTCCCACGGGAATTGAAGCCCGCCACTTGTTGTTCCTTCCGCTATGCCACCGTCGCCGTCTCGGTCAGGGAGCTCGTTGGGCTCTCATGACCAGCTATCCGTCCACTCCTTCCTGACGTCCTCAGAGGTCACCACTTACTCGGATCACCACAAGCACATTGACGATTTGGCTTTTAAATCACTCCCAGCCATTCCCCCTGATGATCCTGACGCATTTCATCAGCAGGCCCACCCTTACGCATTTTATCACCCACCGCAGATCCACCCTCTAACATCCATCGCTCAGCTCGCCACAGCCCTTGGTCCGGATAACACCCCTTATTCCACAGAAATTGCCACAATTCCCTGTGCTGGCGTCCGCATCTCACACGGTCCTCTCTCGGGTCTCATCGCATGGCGCCTCGTTGTTTCCTTCCCGCCCCCCGTCAAAGCCAAGCGCGGCTGGTGGACCGAATCTCCTGCTGCTGCAAAAAACCGGAGGAGAAATAGCTCCATCCTCTCCGACACCCCCCAGAGTACCTGGACCTCCACCTCTACCGTCTCCTTACCACTTACATATACCCCTCTTCAGATACAATTAGACAGGCCACTCGCTAGCGCCTCTCATCTCCCATTCGACCACTCTCGGCCTCCTCATCTCTCCCATAGGAGCGTCGTCTCCAATTTCATTCTTGACACAAGCCTTCCTTACTCTATCATTTCCCGTGATACTCTCCTTGAGCTTGGATTCCCGCCTTACAAACTACCCCCACCAGACTCATCAGACCCGCATTCAAATGACTGGCAAGATCTCCGCCACCCTGATGCTATCGTCACACTTTCCATACAAAACATCCCCACCAGATTGCGCATTGCCCGTCCGGGTGAAGCCAGCAGACTCGGCGTTCAATTTTTACAGGACGCCAGTGTCAGCATCTTCTTTCCAAAAGACGGAGAGGGCGTCGGCCCGGTTTTATATTGTGAGTCTTAATCCCCCCTTTTCTGCTCATTTGTGTTTATGCGTTGGCAGCGGAATCTGCGTATCTCCTCAAGGATGCTCCACGGACCATTACCTCCTTGGAAGACGGTGGCCGAGCTCGTTCCAAACCCTCTTTACCCCACCTCGTGCGAGCGCTATTCGGCCTGGCTTGAGATTCTTCGGAGGCCAAATGCGGCCAATCCCCTTATTGTTTCCTTTTCATTCTTGTTATGACCCTTCCGGCGTCCGCGGAGTGCATCCGTGGCAGCGGCGTTATTAATGGGTATGGACACTTTGACTCGTCTTGGCAATACCTTTCTCTTTTTGGATCTCCATCATGTACTCAAGGTCCTTCTTGGGCAGGCGCCGGCGCTACTACATACTATCCATGCATTTATCATTTACTGTATATTTTTGGACACTTTCTTCTTCCTCTGTATGTACTACTTATCATGGTGAATTGGGACAATTTTTGCGAAATCAGTTCATCGGAAGAAAAAAAATTCTCATCCCCAATTAGCAGGCGTTGGGCTCTCCTCTACTCTTCCGGTCGCAGCGATATGTGATCCGATGCCAATAGTATCTTGTAACAGATCATCACCCAGCATTCGTAAACCTTCGCCACTACTCAGCCTTGCCTGAGCGGCGGCACTCTGTTGCCTCTGCGCAGGTGCTACGCCGAACACGGTCTCTTCGTACCCACCGTTCCCACCATTATCGTCGAATGAATCGTCGTCGAAACCATCGTCTTCCACCGCGTCGGCTGCAAAAGGATGCACAGGCACGAGTCCGATATTGGCGTGGTCAAGTTCGTTCTCAAGCGAGTCGCTAGAGTGGTTCGACCCAAACGAGTCGTCATCATAAACACCGTGTCCACCCTGAGATGCCATGAGGAATGCGGCTGAAGGATGTGCGGTGTTATTAATCTCGTCCAGCGAGTCCGAGTCCGAATCCAGGTCTTGTTCGTTTTGTGGATTGTAAAGGGGTGTAATAGGATCATCGTCGAAATAATCTGGGTGTGGAGGTGCCAACGCCGCCGGTGTGATCGGAGATTCAGCTTCTGTGTATCGGTTGAGCGGCTCCGGGACCCTCAACTGCGCTGCATTTTGAGACGACGACGACGACTGCTGTGCCCGGGGACGTACGCGCAACCCAGGCGTGGTGGCTACCCCAGCAAGGGCTGTGCCACTGACGTACGACGCAGGCTCCGCTGATGGCAGTTCCGCTCGAATACGCCTAATCATACTCTCCAAACTCGAGTCCTTCGTAATGCTGCTGTTGCTGTTATTGTAATGGCCATGGCGGTTATAGCGTGATAGCGAAGGGGGGGTTGACACCGTACTCATGCTGGACTCGTACTGATGCGCGCTAGTTGCGCCTGCTCGGAATAATCGGTTCCCACCACCACTCTTCAGTTGCACATCCCTGAGTAGATCGCGTTGAATTCGCGCCGACGCGTCTCTCGCCGGGGTCTGGCCAAGCTTCAGGAGGCCCAGCTCCGCGGAAGACCGCGGAGGTCGAGCAGGGGACATGAGTACGGGAGGTGACATTCCAGGAGGCAGGCCATCCAATGAGTCGTCGTCATCGTCGTCGTCGGTATACGGCGTCTTGGGGGTTTTCCCCGAAAAGGATTTTACGGATCGATATCGTTGGGGTGTGCGCATAGATGGATCACGCAAGTCGACAAGACCGCTCCATTCGCCTCCAGACGCGTCCGAGGGGCGCAGGTATGGGTTGAGCCTTTTATCAATGACAGGCGTCTTGATCTTTCCCCTAAATTTAACTGGGGAGACCTTCTGGCTATCGAATGATGAATTATCGCTCGCCGAATAGAGGTTATGCCGGAGAACATTCTTCAACAGAGGATGAGATGTGTCCTTTCCTTTCCCTTTGGCCGAAGGTGGTACAACACCAATGCTTGTATCTTCCTGCGACGTATAATCAGATTCGTCTTGCACCTTTGTGGTGGGAGGCAATCTGCTGCTTGACGTTGAAGGAACGATGTTATCTTGGATAGAGAAATTGGCAATCTCCCTGTTGAGGCGCACAAGCGGAGACTCCATAGAAGTGGTCCATGAAGGATCATCGGAATTTTGGGTTGTAAAGCTATCGTTGTTTGTAGATGCAAGGCGATCAATGGCGGGGGTGGACGAGAACGCCCCCTGGCCAGGTAGGAAGGAAGTCTCGCTATTCACTGTGCTTGTGCTGGTTTCGAGGACCGAGTGTATTGTTCTATCTTGTGGAACGTCATCAGTGGAAGTTTGCTCTGGATTTGAAGACTCGTTTTCGTCGCGCTCCGAAGGGATATCATTCACAGTCGAATGATCGTCGAATGTGGGGATACGGATCTGCGCTGCTTGTTCGTAGAATGAGGTCCAGAACTGTAGAATATCTTTAGCATGAATAATCGCGTCGAATATATGCACACGACGCGCCTTTGCAGCCTCCCGGACTGGTTCCGTGCCTACGGCATATCTTTTCACAGCGGGAAGGAGCTTGTTCGCCAACACATTGTGGATTTTAGAAAAGTTCTCATCGATGTTCTAACCAAAACATCAGCCTGGATTTTTGCTAAGAATTGCAACCAACTAAGCCTTACCTGGAGCTTGATGGTAATGAGTTGTTCAATCTGTTCAATTTGATCTGTCGTTGATGCTTCCGTGTCCAAGCCCGGTATTACAATAGATGCTGGGTCCGGGTTCGGTTTCCATCGTGGTGGATTTGGGGTGATGGGTTTACGCTCAGAGGACATTGATCTCACAGACGAGATAACCTTGACATGAATTGAAAACGCATGACAAGTCGCGTGACGCTCTGAACCTGCGGGGATTTCGCGAAGCGTCTATTACATTTGGAGAGGCGCACCGCCCCTTTGGGCCGTGGGTTGTTTGTACTTGTTGTTTCATTGCTAATTTCTTGAGTTTCATGGAAAATCAACTTTTTGTGAGCATTGGCCCTTCTTTGGGTCAGATTTGCAGCTATATCGACTTAAATATCGACGCCGCAGGGGGTCTTCGGTCTCATTTTTTGAAATTCGAGACTGGGACCAGGAATTCAATCGAAAACTAATGGTTAGAAAGCAAATTTTAAAAAAGTAGTCCGAAGACCCCCTGCGCAAATGCTGGATAAATAACATGACGCGTTTATTTTGAGGAAAACGCGAGCGAGGAAGGAGAAAAGATGTAAAAGTTGCTGATTGGCTAAAAGGCAATTTAAAGATTACATAATACGCGTCGACATACCCGCCGTGCAGAATCACGTCCCAGAACACTTAATATCCTCCTATACCCCCTTCATTGGCTACCTTATCACCTTTAATGGCCCTAAATAAGAAAATGCGAAGCAAAAGGTCTTTGAAACAGCCAAAATCCTGCAATGCCACTTGATTGCCACTTGATTGCCACCCTAAAAGAGGTCAGTAGTCTGCAAGTGTAGTCTGCGTCGGCCTCTCAGAGAACACACAAACACAACGAGTCTATGAGCTGAAGAAGGCTGTAGCCAAGTTTCTTGCTCGAGGGGAAATTAGGGAAACGGCCGAACAGATGCGTGGGATGGAGAATAGGACCCAAACTGGAGATGACAACTTATATGAGCCGGATAATGATGATTTATAGATTGATTTTTTATATACTATATATTATCGTTACAATTACTTGGCTACCAAATCTGAGGGGTAGAATACCTGAAATACCCGAGATTTCGTTTTGGAATCGACGCGAGCAGAATTTGCCAGTTTCGAAGTGGCTGTGCACTGACTAAGCAGCCACAGCCATTTGCGGACGGTGCGGCGCCTCTCCATTACATTAGGTTTTGTATCACCGTTATTTACAGCTAACAGCAAAATGCTAAGCTACTTCGAAATTTTCATCAAGTGGGGCGCAACCAACTATTTGGGTGAAGGATGGTGGTACATATGATACATACAATGAATCATCACCTTACCGTGAGTGGTCTCGTCTTCTCTCATTATTACAATCATGTCATTGCAATATGTGTGTTGATAGTACTCTTACATGCAGACGCCAGCTACAGCTGCGCAGTGACCCTTCTTCCCAATGTCAAACCACCATGCTTTACCAAAAACTGTTGTTCACCAAATATGCTCCACTTGACGAAAGTTTGGCAAGTGGCCTTGCCGTTAAGTAGCTGTAACCGTCAGCGCAAAAAATCCCGTTGCACCTTAAGGTCGATCAATCATAAGCAAAAAGGTCTTCAAGCTTGAAACCCATCTGCTTTAATAGACGATGAAGTAAGTATATCATTCATGAATGGACAAGATAAGACATGTAACATCGTTCTCTTTCGCATGGATCGGCTGTGTTGTGCGATGCCTCTGGCAATCAGGCGTAATCATTCGCATTGGCATAAGTAAGAGTTGCAAGACTGCTAATCAATTTGGGCCTGCAAGAGGGTTCCGTTTCTCGTCATCTCGGTGCTCTAGTGTCTTGACCACCTGTTCATGGGCTTCTTCACTCAGATGGGGTTTCCAATCGGCCGAGTTCCACGGTTTAATTCCGGCTCGGTACATTTCGTCAACCTATTAGACAAATGATAACTGCATCCTTGAAATATTCATGTTGACTGGTACGTACCTCTTCTAGTGTGAGCCCTCTTGTCTCTGGAATGAAGAGATAGACGTATACATATCCGAACAATAGCATGCCGAAGAAAATGAGTAAAATCAATGGGCCAATTCTGGGCAACGTTAGGTTCGGTTGAGATCATGAACGAATGTTCGAGTGAGGAGCTAGCTACCTTGCAGCTATCCTCGGAGCAAAGAAAGAGAGGAGGAAATTCCATAACCTAGAGTAGAGTTTTGGCATATCGATGTCAGAACAAATCTAAACACGACCAACCAATTGGTCGCGCTGCCTAACGCAATGCTCTTGGGCCGAACTCGAAGAGGGAAAGATTCGCCTGCTTCGGTGTGAGGTGTTCCTCTGGGTTTATCTGTGAACTCAACTCTCACCTAGGTAGACCCATCTGTGGCAGAACTTAACCATAATACATACTTAAGCGGAGAGATAAATAACTGCTTACGGAGTTGGACCCCAGAAGACGGAAAATGAAAAAACGTGGAGGACGGCAAACGCAATTAATGTATCGCCTGGTATAAAAATGATTTTTCTAGTTGTTTAAGCAAAATCAAGTCTACATACCGCCTTGCTTGTTGCGCTTCGTCAACAGGTTCTTTGGAGTTCCTACAGGGGCAAGCGTGAAATGGCCAACCAAACCAGCCTGCAACATGCCATTTTAAATAATTCGTCAATTTATTAAACGTCGTGCGTGACATACGATTATCGAACAACCTGCTTCCAACAAGGCGCCAGTGAGAAGAGACTAAAGCAACCATATCTGCATTGGATGGCCACACAGAAGGCCAAATGAAACGTACTCGACGACGGCCCCACGATTCAATGAGATGCTAAAGAAAATTAGAGGTGCTGCGAGTACCTCGCAGGATGGGTCACTCACTAGGGCTGGAATGGTGCCAACAACTGAAACTCCTCCGAGGATGACTTGGATTACATAGGGCGAGAGCCTATAAAATTAGGATTCTGAGAAGAGACACGTTATGACATCTGCCCGAAATACTTACTCGGTGCCCGCACTTTGGAAGAACGTGTCGCCGTAGTAATCTATGAAGCAATCAAGATAAATAATTTGCATGGCCTTAAAGCCGGTTGGCTTACAATAGAAATTCTGGCCGTTTAATTGTTGTATGAATTGAAGCATCATACCATTTGCGGTACGTTTCCAGAGATTGTTTCTAGAGGAGAAGCATTCAGCCCAAGTTGCTGTTCCACCATCGTTCTCTGCATGTATTGCAAAATCAAGTTCGCCCACGAGCTCATCCACCAGGCCGTCGTCTTCGGGTACACCGTTCAAAACTGCAATGACAGAACGAGCCTCGGCGCGTCTACCAGTACCAAGAAGATGGCGGCTAGATAAAAATAAGTGGGTATACTATGCGTAGGCAAAGTAACCCGATGACGTACGGGGATTCCGGCAAGAAGAAGACACCAGACAACAGTATCAAGCCCAAGATAAGCTGGAGGCCCACAGGAACTCGCCAAGAAGCCGAGTTTTTAACGTGGTGTGTTGCGAGATCAAGCACATAACTCAAAAATAGTCTGACGGTTCCATTGATCGCTGGTTTCACAACCCAATATTTGATGTACTCACCCTATGATGATTTGTAGTTGATACAGCACCAGCATTGTCCCCCGCAGAGCCTTCGGAGAAGTTTCGCCATTGTACAATCTAGTCAAGTGAAAGGATCAGCACTGCACAGCTTTCCTTTGGAGTATACAGACGGGACAATGGCTGACGATTACTCCAGATTAGATTGGTTTGGCTTTTAAAACCCGTCTTGGGCATACCTGAGAGGGCACCCACTCCCAAACCTGCGACGAACCTTCCTATCGTCAATTGAATGATGGAAAATTCTGTTCCTGTTTGGATTGCAACGCCAACGGTAAATATTGCCGCCCAGATTAAAATTGACCCTCGACGCCCAAAACGATCAGAAGTGAAGGCTTGAGCCAGAGCACCACTTTTTGTTCTTTAAAATTTAACTTCGAGAAAAAACAGGAATTCAACGTACACAAACGTTCTGAAAGTCCCAAAATTAGCTGGAAACACCATTGATCTCATGGAAATGAATATACGAACCCAGCAGACAGCAGGGAAGTGATAATTGACTGTCGTGAGCTAGAGAGAAATGGTTGTCCATTGGCGTCGATTTCTCCAAAACGACGAACAAAGTCAGGCATAATTAGACATCCCTTTAGAGCCAATCAGCGATTTGTAGCCATGATGAGATATTGAGGAAAATAAGTAACTGAAATGACACCAATATCATAACCAAAAAGGAAGCCTAGGAGCCACATTTCAGATCTGGAAATGTTGAAATGAGTCGATTGTGGTAATCTTTTGGCAAGGACCAAGGACTTACACTGTGTCTCTAAGAGCTAAAGAACAGGCGTACCCCCTTGGAAGGAAACGGCGGAATGATTAGTACGGCCAATGTGATATCCTTGAAGACGTACCAAAAGCGATAAATATTGCAAGCTGAATAGCATATCTGTTCGTCGGAATGGCTCTAACAGTCATGAAGGCAGCGTAAGGAATAAATGACAATGTCAAATCTGGATTTATGATTGCACGTCTTTTATATTTGTGGACCCACGACTCGGAAGCGACTTCTTTGTCTGACAGCATAGAATTACATCATGTGAGAACGGGCCTCGTGAGATAGAGTGCCCAAGTGAACTTGAGGTAAACTTGGAATGATGTGCCAGGGAGTGAGAGTGTGAATAGAAGGTACAGTGGCTCCTCGTGAGCCTGCTTTCGTGTGGAGAGAAGCAACTGTATCAATGCGATCAGCTCGGGTCGAATCGAAGTTCGAATCCTTAGTTGGAAGACGCGTGAAGGGTAAATCAAGGGTAAATTGAAGAGCCAAAACAAAGTCACAATATCATGTGACGTGATGCAACCGTGTCGCGAAAAAATGGGAAGGTGAGGTGATATGGATTGTTTAATTAGGTTCAACGTCCTCAACACTTGCATAAAATTCCTTGATAATTCGTTGCTGTGCATCGCTGCCCTTTTCGTGCTGTCATGCAATTAGAAATGAAACGGAAATAACACAAGGTCGCACCTCTGTATCCCCAATGGCGCGAATTACGAGATATTTCCTTCCTGTGAGTATTTCCTCTGTTATATCCCCAAAAGTCTTGGCCGAAGCAGCTGCGACATCTAAATGGGACCCTACCACGACACCACCAGCTTCTTCTGCGATCACAATACCTGCGCATACGTCCCATGGCCAACATCCAATCTCCCTGTTAAATTCAGACAATTGTAAGGAACAGGGATAGAAGACTAAGTACCAATATAAATCCATGCCCCCCTGGGCGACCATGGCATAATTCAGAGCAGCGCTACCCAATGATCGAAGCGAGTGAGCCATCTTTCCGCCTTGCACACCTTCCATAGGGTTTCCGGCCAAGCGAGAGAAGGAACTAGATTTTGCATTTATAGTAGTTTGAGTGCGATCTGAACCCCATTCGACGGCTGCAGTTCATAAATTAGAAGTTATAACGGTGTCCATCGGGCAAGATCTACCAATCAGGGCTTGACTGAGAGAAGTTAAAAGCTTGGGTGGGTTGGACAATGGCAATTTGACGGGTTGGCTATTCAGACCTCGAGTGAGATAAGATCCCTGGCCTTTAATTCCGGTGTACTGTGTAGTATTAGTTATGGAGTTATATCCACCGGAGAGATTTACTTACCAGATGATCAAGGAAAGGATTGAAGATAACTCCCAAAACTGGACGGCGTCTGTAAACGAGTCCAAGGGAGATGCACACAAATGGAAAGCCGTGAATGAAGTTGGTTGTTCCGTCTATCCAAAAGCTAAGTTACTTGAACACAAGAGAAATATAATTCCCACCAATTGGATCGACGCAGAAGGTCGGTGCATCCGTCAAGGGTTGGTGGGAGCCCGTTGCATACGATTCTTCTCCAATGCTGTCCAAAGAGAACATGAAGTGTTCCACACCGTCAACACGGAGGAACGACTCACAAATCGAAGGATGGATACTGAGATTTCAACTCCTTCTTAACCAATTCCTCGACTTTAACATCGTATTCCGTTACTAAGTCAACTGAATTTTTCTTTTCTTCAACGTCGGACCCGGAAGAGGCGGATTGGATGGCAGCAGATCCTTGAAGAATGAGAGATCCCGCGTTGCGTGCGAGGTTCACAACGAACGCGAGGATAGATTGAAGCTGCTCGGAAGTCAAATCGGTAGTGGGCATGGTGGTGGTTCAAGATGAAGGATTGGGATTGTGGGTCGATCGATTATCATTGCTCCACAATCCCGGCAAGGCCTTGGTTTGGTTTCATAAAAATCTCTTCCAGCGACCCGACTCTTCGGCTCAGAGAGAGCCCAGTTCCATCAATAGTGTACGAAAAAAAGCGTCCCGTCCAGGTGGATAAGATTAGCTCAAAATTACAATCGTTTCCCACGGCCTGGACACGCGTCAAGGATACGCAAGCTGCAGTAATTTACAGTTATTATAATTGCAAATACCAACTTCCATCTATGTTTTTAACGCGTTCTGAATACGGTGCGTTCGTCACATTTGTTCCATGGAGCATTATTCTTAACATATTGCTAGATCGGGGTGTCAATACCTTCTCACCTGAAGGACGACTGTTCCAGGGTGTGTTCATCTCACGTCACTTTCCCCGGTGGATTCTAAATGGATGTTCCAGTCGAGTATGCCATCGAAGCTATCAAGGTGAAATATCTCGATATACACGGTGTTTACAAGGCTCATGATCTCTCCATTCAGCTCGGTTCGACGACGGTCGGCATTAAAACCCCAGAGGGTGTCGTCCTAGCCGTGGAAAAGCGCGTTCAATCCCCCCTCCTGGAATCAAGTTCCATTGAAAAGATCATGGAAATTGATGCTCACCTTGGCTGTGCCATGTCTGGCCTGACTGCAGACGCCCGCACAATGATTGACCACGCTCGAGTAACTGCGCAGAACCATGCCTTTACCTACGACGAAAAGATCAAGGTCGAGAGTGTAACACAGGCTGTTTGTGATCTAGCGCTGAGGTTTGGTGAGAGTGTGCATGATGAAGAAGCTATGATGAGTAGACCATTTGGAGTCGCCCTTCTCATTGCTGGAATCGATGAACTGGGACCTCAACTGTACGTCCTTTCATTTGACATATTCGAATATTTTTTATCATAATTTCTAGGTATCACACTGATCCCTCTGGAACGTTTGTGCGCTACGATGCCAAAGCCATTGGATCAGGATCAGAAGCTGCCCAAAGTGAACTGCAAGACAAATGGCACAAAGTATGTTACAGTCCGTTAACTGCCTATACTGACTCCCTGGTTGACTGAAATTCTCTCAGCAAATGACTCTAAGGGAAGCGCAGCTACTCACCCTCAATGTACTAAAGCAAGTAATGGAGGAGAAGCTGGATCAACACAACGTGCAATTGGCTCAGGTTTGTTGCTTTCATCTGCTAATTTTGTACAAAAAGATTTACACATAATCACAGGTGACCCCAACGAAAGGATTCCACATCTTGGATGAGGCAAGCTTGAAGGAAGTAATTGAAGCCATGTAAACTGTTCTATTTTTCTGGATGTGATCTGCATTTCTTTGTTCTTCATAATTCAATATGGAGGACCTGCTGTGTTGCCATCAGGAGTCATTACATAGTCCGTGTCCACATCCCTACGACTAATTTTTAGTTCGTGTAAGACCTTTACTTCAAACTAAAGGATATGGTTAGAGAAGTATGACTTGACAGATTTTCAAATGAAGACATTCACCTTGCGATGCATTCAACCTCTACAAGGACGTCTTTTGGCAGCCTAGCGACTTCGACTGCGGACCTCGCTGGAGCATGGTTTCCAAAAAATTTGGAATAAACGGCATTCACAGCCACAAAGTCGTTCATGGACTTCAAGAACACCTATACCAGAAGGGATGAAAACAATGGATCCCCTTTATGTAAAATCATGGAAACCCTAATTAACGCACTGTGGTTTTCGCGACCTTGCCCAATTCTGAGCCTCCAGCCTCAACCACTGCTTTGAGATTCCTCATAACTTGAGCAGTCTGAGCTTCAATGCCACCTTCCACGATCTCCATGGTCCCTGGGTCGAGCGGGATGCATCCCGAGCAAAATAACAGATCTCCGACCTTGATAGCTTGTGAATACGGGCCAATGGCTGCGGGGGCCACTGCAGAAACATCGTCAATCTCGGAGTGTCTGTATGGAGCCAAGGAGGACTAACGTGAAGTGGAAACCACAGAGAGGGATTCGTGGGTGGAGGTAGCGGAGGCCATGATACGCGTCGTTGCGAACGTTCGATGGGACTTCCCAAGGTATCTTGGCTTTTTTAGATGATTATGGAATTCTGGTGATAACTGGCGAAAGCAGACCTTGGAGAAATACGCAAACATTGCTGCAACCCAGGTATTAATACGCTCCTCAGAAACATCTGTGCACCTCCAGCGGACCAGCGTCTGACGTGGTGGTCGTTCCGGCTGGCTAAACCAAGGATAAATTTCTACTTGACTTGAACCAGGTGAGGTTAACAGGTTCGGGATTGGCCGCCGTTCTCTATTCTTATGATTGTTCTCCACCTT
>Ga0307509_10008935_pt1 | contig 12635 bp, 16 predicted proteins | sample 10_EM_MG_FD_202245 | JGI IMG/M metagenome (GOLD analysis project Ga0307509, IMG submission 202245) | Populus trichocarpa ectomycorrhiza microbial communities from riparian zone in the Pacific Northwest, United States - 10_EM | ecosystem: Host-associated > Plants > Roots > Unclassified | place...
TGGCTTACTATACGATGATTAGTCATCCTTGTATCTTTAGTATAAAAGAGGTCCATTGCTGTCCCTAAGATGGCAAGTTGAATCTCCTGTCAATTCAACTCCCTTCTCTTCTCATACATTTCTCTATAAGTGGGCACTAGGACATTACTCTAGTGTGGGAACCACTTCTCTCATATCGACAACAACTTGGCAAAAAGCTATCCACGCGACATACCGCCAAGTTAGGACAATTCAACCAACACAACACTGAATCAGTGTTGCCCTCACTTTGTGGCGGTGACATTAGATTCAACTTTCTACATTCAAGACGGCTAGTAGCACGTACGACAAGCTCTTAACCAAAGAGCAGATACTCGAAACCAAACTAAACTCTCGTATCGCATACAAAGCACCCAATGCTACCGGGACCAGAACCTATCCTATCCAACTATTCTGCGATAACGACAACAAGGTCGTAAACAAACACGCGATCCCAGTTTGCCTTTACAACAGAGCGTGGCATCAAATCACACACGACTCCAATACAGGACTACCCCGACTGTGGCAACCGCTAAGCAGTATCCACGTCTTCGACATCGAAGAAACCTGTACAAATCCAACACCAAAGGAACAAGACAGTGACTCAGATAACAAACCAGCTGAAGAAGCAGACTCAGACGAAGAACTAGCCCAACAAACTGGAGAACTCCATATCGATAAACAAATCAGGGACGCGGAGATCCCCAGAGAACTCACCCCACGAAGGAATACCATCTCCCTTCCATGGCATACGAAGCTTTCGCCCATTTCACCAAAACTATCAACCATGGCTACTTCCTCTATCACGATCCAACAGCCCGCAGATACTCAACCGCTCACTCAAGGCGGAGGAGATGGCTCAGGCTCTAAAGGAAAAGGCTCTGGAAGTGGCACTACTGGAGCAGGAAGTACGACAACTACGACTGCTATTGGAACTGCAGCAAGCGTTAATTCCAAACTCAAAGCCAGCCTTGGCCGATACTCCACTCTGGGAGGAGGACGATCAGGACCACCTAGCGGAGGACCCCCGAGTGGAGGACCACCCTCAGGAGGATCTGGAGGTCTGGGTGGCAATCCACCCAGAGCACCAGTACCTCCCGCACAAGGACCCCCAGTCCAAGGAGGCCAACAACCAATTGCAAGAGCAGCTGATGTTAAATCTATGGGAGGACTGCCACAAGTCTTCACAGGAGACCACCTCATTGCAGATGACTTCATCGAAGAAGTAAAAGGATATCTCCGACTCAACCAGGATGTAGCTGGCTACAATTCCCCAATCAAGAAAGTCGCCTTAACCCTCACCCTTATGAAGGGACCCCAAGTCGCAGGATGGACCAGAGATATGGGAACTTGGCTAGACACCCTTGACCCCATCCTAGATAATATTCCTGACGTATGGGACCAATTCCTCTATGAATTTTCACAACAATTCCAGGACAGTCAAAGGGAGAACAGAGCCAGAGGCGAAATAGAACGCTGCACCATGAAATTCCCAGAAATTGACGACTACATCGCCAGATTCGAAGACCTAAGCCGTATCGCTGGCTATGACGCCAATAGCGGTGCTGTCTTTCAACTCTTTACCAAGGGATTACCCGATGACATCCTCAAAGAAGTATTGACATCCCCAACCCCAACCACATACATTGACCTCAAGGATAAAGCCATCTCAGCCACCCGATCCAAAGTCTTGATAAATAACATACTCCGAGCTCGAAACCCGAACAGAGGAATCGGGGGGTTTAACCACGGGGTCTTCAATACGTTCCCTCAACCAAGTAACTTCCAAAGACCGTGAACATTCTTCAATCAAGGAAACCAGGGCAACCAAGGAGGATTCATGCAACAACGGGGACCGGGATTCCATCAAGGGCCTTCCCAGACGCAATATAATTCTACCAATGCACCCCAATGGATGAATAATGTGCCGGTACCAATGGACTTAGGACGAACTAGAGCCCCAAACTGGCATTCAAATAATAGAGGACGTATGCAAGGAAATGCAACTGGTTTCGGACCAGCCCCTTGAAACAACACCACTGGACCACCCCCAGGGAATACAAACAACAATTGTTTGAATGCGGACAAACGGGTCACTATGCCAGGAACTACCCATGCCGTCGCCGTCAAGGACAAACCAAAGCGAACCTCATCGACTTTAATGAGGAATATGATAACTACAAAGGGTTTGAAACCCCTACCCAGGTCGAAAACCTTAAACAGCAACTCAACGCTATGTCTCTAGACGAGAAAGCGAAACTAGCCAAAGAAATGGGAGTCTCAGAGGATTTTCCCACAGCTTGATTAGGTCGGCATTAATCAAGCAAAGTAGCAACAACAATGTGTATATATCAGCTCGAAAATCTATGACTGTTCGAATTTACACACACTCGATTGCAAAAAGAGCCGAAGCTATAGCCCTAGTCGATTCCGGGGCAACGGAAAACTTTATGAATCTAAGCTACGCCAAATGGCTAAAACTCCCCATCAAGAATTTGGACAAACCCCATCAACTGTTCAATGTAGATGGGACCCAGAATAAAGCAGGAATGCTAAAACATTACACAGATATAGAAGTCCAAACAGGAGCATCCAGAAGTCAACTATGCTTCTTCCTATTAGACTTAGGAGAACATAAAGCTATCCTGGGATATTCTTGGTTTGCTGCCGTACAACCAAAAATAGACTGGAAACGAGGATGGATTGATTCGTCGCAACTCCCCATCATCCTCAGGGCTCCAAACGCAAAAAAGGCACGATTCCTACCCCGGACAGTGAATGCGCCACGCCCTGTATACCATGATCAATACTTCATCGGACGGGTAACAATTAACTCTACAGTAAAAGAAGAAGATCCCGCAATACCAACTGAGTACATGTGACACCAAAAAGTGTTTAGTGAGCACGAGTTGCACCGCCTTCCTCAGCACACAATTTGGGATCATGCTATCGAACTCTTACCCGGAGCCCCTACAACTCTCCCCGGAAGACTCCTACCGCTAACACAATCGGAAATTGAAGAGGCCAGCAAGTTCGTTCAAGAACACCTTGCCAGAAACACAATTAGACCATCGTGGAGCCCATATGCAGCTAACTTCTTCTTTGTCAAAAAGAAAGATGGGAAATTACGACCGGTCCAAGACTACCGACCCCTTAACAAATGGACTAAACGAAACCGCAATGTATCTCCCCTAATTCCCTCCGTCATTGACCGACTAGCTGGATGTACGCTGTTCACCAAGTTTGATGTTCAATGGGGATACAATAATATTTGGATCAAACCCAGCAATGAATGGAAAGCTGCCTTCCTCACACCGGAAGGGCTATTCGAACCTACAGTCATGTTCTTTGGCCTTACCAACTCCCCAGCAACATTCCAAATGATGATGAACACGATATTCCGTCCAGATGTAGCAAAAGGGGACACATTGGTATTCATGGATGATATCGCTATTCACACAAAGAAGTATCTGAACGAAACCCACAAACAACACTTGGCTCAACACCAAAAACGCGTCCACGAAATCCTGGATAAACTGGAGGCTAACGATCTCTATCTAAAACCCGAGAAATGCACCTTTGAACAGGAAGAAATCGAATACCTTGGAGTGATCGTAGGGAAAGGACAACTCTGCATGGACCCAAAGAAACTCACAGGCGTTGCAGACTACCCAGTTCCGCTCACCCCCACTGATGTCCATGCATTCTTAGGGTTATGCGGTTACTACCGCTACTTCATCCCGTGATTCTCCAAGATCGCTCGACCCTTACTTGACCTCACAAAGAAATCTGAAAGCTGGCACTGGGATGAACCGCAGTTCAAAGCCTTTGAAACCCTCAAATCCCGATTATGTGCAGCGCCAGTTCTCAAACAACCCAACTTCGAAAAGAAGTTCTTCCTCCAAACCAACGCCTCAGCTTACGGCGTGGGAGCCGTACTCTCACAGGAGGGAGACATTCCTACAATTTCCGCCCTTTCAAAACGTCAAAAACCTGTACTCCATCCCATCGCCTACTATTCAGCCACATTTATTCCAGCTGAACGAAACTACGATATCTATGAGAGGGAGCTACTAGCTGTGATGAAAGCACTCTCACATTGGCGACCATATCTAGGATGGACGAAAGAACCATTTACCATCATGACAGACCACGCAAACCTCCAATACTGGAAATCCCCCAAAAACCTCAACCGAAGAACTGCACGCTGGCACGCAGACTTGCAAGAGTACGACTTTGACATCCTTTATATTCCGGGAAAGACCAACATCCCACCCAATGCCCTCTCTCGACTACCTGGAGTAGACCAAGGAAAAGAAGACAACCAACAAGTCACAGTCTTACCAGAACAAAAATTCAAAGTCGCTATGACAACTTCAGAACCAAAGATCGATGTACCCCCTATCGACGTAGTCAAATGAGGGATCATGAACCTCATGCACAACCACCCATCCGCTGGCCATCCAGGTCGAGACGAAACCCTTTGCAAAACTCAAGAACGATACCAATGGCCAGGAATGAAAGAATGGATTGCAAACTACGTGAAAGGATGCGCAATCTGCCAACAAAATAAAATCATCACCCATCGAACTAAAGTACCTCCCTATCGTATTCCTACTGAAACCAACACCCGACCGTTCCAACGGGTAGCTATGGACTTAATCACAGGATTACCCCCGGTAAAAGGGAAAAACGCTATCCTCACCATCGCGGACCAAGGATGCTCACATGCTGCTATATTCCTAGCTTGCGACACCACAATCACGGGACCGGGCATTGCACAGCTGTATATGGATCACGTATTTCGGTGGTTTGGACTGCCCATCAAGGTCATTAGCAATCGAGACCCTCGATTTACGTCACACTTCGGAAGGGCCCTAACAAAAAGGCTAGACATCCAACAAAATCTATCAACAGCTTTCCACCCTCAAACCAATGGGCTATCAGAACGGAAGAATCAATGGGTAGAACAATATCTCCGTCTCGTAACGTCAGCCGCCCCAAAAGACTGGACCCAATGGCTAGCCTTAGCTACGGCGGTACATAACAATCGAAAAAATGCAACTACCGGGCTATCCCCCAATCAAATAATTCTGGGGTACGATCTCAAACTAAACCTGGCGATTACTACCCCATCCATCAATGAAACAACAGAAGAAAGAATCCGTCTGATGGAAGAAAGATGAGCTCAAGCGACTGCGGCCCTGAATCAAGTTGCTGAGAAATCAGGAACCCCATTGGCACAATATAGCACCGGAGACCAAGTATGGTTAGAAGGGAAGAATCTCCGTCTCCCTTACCAAGCAACTAAACTAGCACCCAAACGGTATGGACCTTTCAAGATCATCAAAGAGATCTCCCCTGTGGCGTATCAACTAGCTCTACCCCTGACATGGAAAATTCACGACACATTCCATGCTTCTCTCTTATCGCCCTATCATGAAACGTCGGCATACGGTCCAAACTTCTCCCGACCACCACCTGACCTTATCAATGATGAAGAACAATATGAAGTGGAGCAAATCCGTAACCATCAATACTCTGGGCGCAATAGGACCCTGCAGTATCTGATTCATTGGAAAGGATACCCTGATAGCGATGACACATGGGAACCAGCAGCTGACACGCACGCACCCGATTTAGTCAAAGCTTATCATAAAAACACTCCGCTAGAGGGTATAAAAGCTGGCCAACTGTCGCTACAAGACCCCATCTCTCTTCATCCTGGCTATCGACCAAGAACCTCTTGGCTGGGAAGAAAATTCCTGGACACCCCCTCCTATTCCACCTCGTCAGCCCTTCTTAGCTTCCCTACTTCGTCCCTTTCCGTTCACCACCCACAAATTCCACATCTTCCGCCCTGGACAACGCATCCACGCCACTCACGTCCATGCTCTCGAACATCCATACTTTTGCCACAAACCCCTTTGCACCTATCACACATAACGGCGAACACTACTCCTTCATCCATGTCGACCAACTCGCCATGTCTGACTATTCCGCCAACGCGTCAGCTGAATCCCCCGGGAGCTGTCCCAACTCACCTCCGTCCTGCTATTCTCCCTGTGGAGTGGAGAACATATTCGCTGCCAACGCCCATATCGACCCCGTTACCCTCCGTGAAATCGCAACTGGTCTGGTCCAGACCATCAAGAACCGTGAGGAGGTCCATCGCTTCGCCGTGCTCGCCTTTGAGGACAAGATCAAAAGGCTTGAGTTGACCATTGAAGGGTACGCCAAAACTTACAAACGAGCCCCCGACGGATACGTCCACAACACCATGTACCCTGACCTCAAGATCCCTCTTGGCGAAGGAGCATACGCTGAAGCTTACTGGGTCACCCCGGCCCACGATGGGTACATCCAAGCATACGGACAAGAACAAGGACCGTTGGACACCCCCTACTCCCTTCCTATCTATGCCCAAGCCGTATACTCATCCGAGCCCATCGACCCCCTTCCTGCATGGTTTCATCAACTCCTCGTCGGCACCCCCGCCGTTCACGCTAACTTCGCCAAAGCAGCCCACCGACTTGATGACTGGGGCGTCGCTGCAGATATCGCGCGCTACCACAAATTGGACGACGACTTGCCCTGTATCAACGCGGAGCTCGAATGACTTGAAGCAGAAGCCGGGGTGATTCGGATCGCGAAGACTATTTGCGAAGGGCGATTGGAGTTGGCTCGTGCCCCCAAGCAGCTGGCGCACATGGAGTGCTTGGCGACGCCGTTCATTCGGCAAAGGAACGAGCAACTCGCTACTCGTGGAGGGTGGAAGAAGTCAGCGCGTGGTCGCGCTAGCTAGAGCGGGAGGTGATGAAACCAGCCTTAGGTGATTGTCATTACTCATACGATACAGCCTTTGTAAGTTGTGGGAACCAGCCCTAGTGATTGGTGATCAGATGACTGATGTTCTTATTGTGCTTACAGATCGAGTTGGAGTCGCTTATTGATCATCCTAGTACCTTAGTCATAGCACGTATCTGGCTTACTATATGATGATTAGTTGTCCTTGTATCTTTAGTATAAAAGAGGTCCATTGCTGTCCCTAAGACGGCAAGTTGAATCTCCTGTCAATTCAACTCCCTTCTCTTCTTGTACATTTCTCTATAAGTGGGCACTAGGACGTTACTCTAGTGTGGGAACCACTTCTCTCATATCGACAACAACTTGGCAAAAAGCTATCCACACGACATACTGCCAAGTTAGGACAATTCAACCAACACAATACTGAATCAGTGTTGCCCTCACTTTGTGGCGGTGACATCCACACAAACTGAGACTGGACATCAATCTCCAGCTGGATGACACCTTTTCTTCAAGAAAAAAAAGACCTGTGATGCAAGTCATCTGTCCTGGCTGTGGGGCAGCATTCAGATGCAGTGGGCTCTCTTACCATATTCGCCAGAGTAAAGATCCACACTGTCACCTTCCTGGCCTTTGTCAATCAAAGAACCAAGATGACAGCTCTGCCATGCCAGTCTTGGAGCCAGCTGTGACAAACACCAATGGAAACAAACCAGAAGAGCCTGTGACAAACACTGATGAAAATGATCCAGAAGATCAACATGGATTCCACATCTCCATAGATCCTTTGGGTGACCTGTTTGGAGATTATGCCAAATACAAGGAACTCACCTTCATTGCAGATGGTGAAGGGGATCAAGCGATGGACAATGTCATTGAGGGCAAGGATCTGGGTCACCCCACTAATGCACAGGAGGAGGAGGCAGAGGCAGAGGCAGAGGCAGAGGCAGAGGCAGAGGCAGAGCTGCATGAGGCACTTCTAGCTGAAGAACACCACTTGGAGCCTAAGCGGCCACCATGACAGCCAGATACCCTTGAACAGGAACAAGAGGACACACCATCTGAAAATGCCTGGGCTCCATTCTGTTTGTGTGGAGGATTTGAAAGGCCACTATATAACCCCCCTGAAATCGTAAAGTTTAGCAACCACAACACAGGAACTGTGTACGAAAGGACCCACCAGATTGGAAATCTCAATTATTGTCAAGTGGTCAGCAATGCAGATGGTCCAAATTTATATGCACCATTTGCATCAGAGCTTGATTGGGAGGTTGTGCACTGGGCAAAAATGCAAGGCCCAGGATCTAATGTACTGACAGAACTCCTGTGCATCAAAGGGGTGAGCTTTCCCACATGCAATAATGAAATCAGATCGGAGTTACTGATCTGACTGATAAGGTGGTTGAGAGCCTTGGTCTGAGCTACAAGAATGCAGCCAAACTGAACAAGCTGATAGATCAAGGGCTACCAGGTCATCCAGCCTTCCAATGACATGAGGTGATGGTGGGAACCAAGGTTTGTGATATGTACCTTCATGATGTGATCATATGCATAAAGGCGCTTTTTGCCAATCTGGACCTTGCGCAGCATCTGGTGACTGTCCCAGAGAAGCACTTTACATATGGGAGTGATGGGCAGAGGATCCATATGTATCATGACATGCATACAGGGAAATGGTGGTGGTCAACACAGGTAAGGATTTGTCAGTGACACACTCCCATTGTATGTTGAAAATTCACATGATGCACAGATAATGCTTGAGAAGGACAAACCTGGCGCAACCATTCTGCCAATTATCATATCAACCAATAAGACCCTCCTCACCTTATTCAGACATAAGCAAGCATATCCTGTGTACCTAACCATTGGGAATATACCTAAGGAGATTCGTTGCAAACCATCTTGCTGCGCTTATGTCCTCCTGGGCTATCTGCCCACCACATGTCTGGACTCTGGAGATTGAGCTAAACATGTCCTCTTGTTGACGTCAAGTAGCCAACCTTTATCATGCATGCATGGCCAAGATCTTGTCTCCTCTCAGACATGCAGGGGAAGCTGGAGTCTTCATGACAATGGGTGATGGCTTCACACATCACTGCCACCCTCTCCTTGCTTGCTTTGCAGGTGATTATCCTGAACAGGTTCTGACAATGGCAACTTTTACAGGGGAATGTCCAGTATGTCCTGTACCCCATGATCAGCTTGGAGAATATGGTTGCAATGTACCTACAGGGCTTCAAGAGCTAGATCTTGTCCTTCAGGCATTGGACTCTTTTGATGACAATCCTGCAGGCTTTCTCCAAGCATGCAAAGGTGCTGGTGTTAAACCAATTGTCGACCCATTCTGGAAAGAGTTACCCTATGTGCACATTTACTGCTTGATCACACCTGATGTCCTGCACCAGCTCTATCAAGGGATCATCAAACATGTTGTTTCTTGGGTCATCAGGGCCTGTGGGGCTGCAGAAATTGATGCAAGATGTTGCTGCATGCCGCCGAATCACAACACCTGAAACTTCATGAAGGGGATCAGCTTACTGTCTTGCATGACCAGTTAAGAACACAATCAAATGTGCCATATTCTCCTTGGCCTTATCATCAACATCCCACTTGCTGGGGGGGCTTCCAATGTGCATCTTATCTGGGCAGTACGGGCAGTCTTGGATTTTGTCTTCCTCATGCAGTATCCCATACATACTAATGAAACATTAGAGACACTGGAAGATGCTCTGGCACATTTCCATGGAGCAAAGGATATATTCATCGATCTTGGGATCCAGGATTCATACAATATCCCCAAACTACACTTTGTGCAGCACTACATGATGTTTATCTGGCTCTATGGCATGACTGACAACTTCAACACTGCATATACTGAATAACTTTACATTGACCTTGAAAAGGACGCCTATAATGCTATGAATCACAAGGATAAGTTCACTTAAATGGCAAAGTAGCTAGAGTGCAAGGAGAAGATATTTCGCCATGAACAGTATCTCAGTTGGCTCCAGAATGGTTCACTGATATCTACCCCATGCATTAAATGGAACCCCCCAGGCCTTGAGCTCAACCACTTCCTGCATATGGCCAAACACCCTACTGTACATGCTGTACCAATAGACCGACTTATCAAAGACTATGGTGCCATGTACTTCTGTCCTGCACTTGCTTGCTTTATCACCCTTGCTAATAAACCAAACCTCACATGCACTCAGTTGGAGGCAAGGATTCATGGCATTCACATGCTGTTTGGCTTAGTCCCAGTTTGGCATCACATCAAATATCTTTGCAAGGATCCAGTTTCAAGCACAACAGTGACTGCTGACTTGATTCATGTCCAGCCAGCAACCATTGACACTTGTGGGTGCACTGTTCCAGGCTGTTTTGACACAGCACTAGTGAATGAGGGCACAGGTGGAGACACCAGTGTTGAAGGTGAGTCTCAGAATAGTGTCCTTTATATGACCAAACTGACTGAAGGCTAACTGTCAAAGGCTATCATGTGGGTTGAGCGCAAGTAGTCTTATCAATACCAGAGAAAGCTTACAACCTCACATTTAGCAGCAACATCATAATTCCTCAACATTTGGTATATGTTGAGTGGTATACACCATTTACTGATTCACTGGATTGCAACAATCTCCTATACAAGATTTCCCCCCTTCAAGACCGAAATGAGGGAACTATATGCAGTGTTATCCCACTTGCAAACATATACTGTAGCTAGGGTTGCTGCAGTTCGGTTCAGTCCAGTTCAGGGGCATATTTCCCTGAACCTTGAACCTGAACCTGAACCTGAGTGAACTGGACTTTAGGTCTGGTTCAGGTTCTTCTAGGGTTCAAACCTGAACCAGACCCAATAATATTTGTTGTGGTCTGAGCTTGGAGGCAGATTGTGATCCAATTTCCTGAGGGAAACACAAGGGTGCCAGTGTGAAGGGGATGCAAGTGTGTACATGTGCATGTGGTTGCAACACATTATCCTGTGCATGTATGAATGGATGGACCACCGCACTGAGGTTGCACGTAGGGAAGCACAGATTGCCAAATGAGAACACGAAATTGACCAGGCGTATTGTGAGAAGGAACAAGCAACACATGAGGCTAGTGTTGCAGAAAAGAATTGAATTGATATGCAGGCACAATGCGATTGCAAGCTGAGGAAGGGTGGAAACATGGAAAGGTCACGCAGATGGAAGAGGAAGCCAAGGAACTTGAGAAGGTTGTGATCAAGTTACAAACCCAAGCAGAGATCAAAGAGGGAACCATCAAGTATGAGGAGCAGCATACCCATTGCCATTGGAGCCATGTAAGCTAAACAATGACACTGAGACAGGTCTACACTGAAAAGTAATTGGGCAAATGCAAACGCGAACTGGGTGTTGTTATTACCATGCCCAACACCTGCTCATGCACTCACAACTCATCACAAGACTGGACGCGAATTTATTCAAGTACACAAGTACCCTACACAGTATATACAGGGTAGACTAGAAAAAAGAAGTTGCAGGGCTATCTACATCGCCATCCTCACCTCCTAGGGCACTTGCAATTGTATGGTAATAGTTCTCTGCCTCAACTGGGGCACTTATATGGCCATTACGGTATGTGCTCTTGAGGATTTGCAGTGCCTCAAATGTGTCCAATGCCAGGTGGTTCTGCTCCTGAGAATTGGTGAGAGATGCATTTGAGAATGTGCATTCGGAAGGTGTAGATGACCCTTGGATTGGTAGGTAGTCCCAAGCCATTCAGGCAAGTATAGGGTACTGTTCTGAGTGTTTCTGTAACAAATTAGCATCACATTCCATGGTAGAAATGTCATACTCACACCCCACCAGCTAATAACATCTTCTATCCACTCAAGCCATGCATCCAGGTAGGAGTCAAGTTCATCGTGCCCCCCTGACTTCAAGTGGTTGGTGGCTGTCTGTTCTTCAACAGTGCAAAGCATCCAGGAATGCCCATAAGTGGCATGCGATTTGCCATTATCCATGGTAGATAGAGGAGATTCCCCCAATATAGGGGCACTAGGGAAGTGGGCGGCATACCTGTCAAACTAGCAGCATATTAGTGGGGACCTGGGCTATTGATGGTCAATGAACATACTGCTTTGTTCAGTTGTTCCAAACCAGCATCATAAGATTCCTTGTCCCACTCATGTTTGGTATATGCAACCTTCCAGTTGGGATTGAGGGCTGAAAGTGGACATTAGAGAGATTCCTTATCAATCCATTAGGAACACTGACCAAGGCAGATGAAGTATGTGTCGGTGTCTTTCGTTTTGCAGTACCACTTGTGCATATTCTCTAAACCATAGCCAATCACATCTATGAGATCATCGAACCTTGGTGTATTGGCCATGGTCCCCCACATCCATTGCAAGAACTTGAGGACAGGGATTGTCCGCCAGACAGCAGGGTCATGAGATGTGGAGAATGATTGTTGTGCTGTCACTGGCTCCTGTTGATAGTCAATGTGTTGTAGAGCAAAAAGAATGTGGATGCAATGGCCAACCTTCATTAATTCATGCAGCAGTTTCACCCCATCCCACTCAAGCTTTGACAGTTGGAACTTGCTATATTTCTTGTTGCACAGAGGGGGAACATCTTCACTATCATCTGCTAGTTGTGTGAATCACTTTACTGCCTGTGATTGAGTCAGTACATTGTCTTGCCACACTGTGTATGTACGTACCATTTGAAGTGTGAGTGTCCAATCCAGACAATCAAACATCGATGCCCATTGAGTTTGTACAAACAACTTGAGCTCAAGCTCAGGGTCTTTGACCTTGCAACACATCTGTCTGAAGA
>Ga0307509_10008936_pt1 | contig 12634 bp, 6 predicted proteins | sample 10_EM_MG_FD_202245 | JGI IMG/M metagenome (GOLD analysis project Ga0307509, IMG submission 202245) | Populus trichocarpa ectomycorrhiza microbial communities from riparian zone in the Pacific Northwest, United States - 10_EM | ecosystem: Host-associated > Plants > Roots > Unclassified | place...
GAGCCTGCTATCCCATAAGGATTCAGTCTCTCAAGCCTCACAGGAACGCTCTTCTTTAATATACTACAAGTTGAACGGTCACTCTATTTGTCCCTCATCTATCTTATATCTCTTGAAGATATTCCACAGAGACTTTCCCTCCTATCCTATTAGTATCTCCAGAGTTCCACTTGGGATTCTCGAGATACTTAGGAGTAGGTTACAGGCTGCTTGCTTAAGACCAGCAGCTGCGATCCCACCGCCACCATTGTTAGAATCTGTCTTTATCATGCTCTGTAATAGCTCTCGGACTTGCTTGATATCGATGGCCAACACCCTCCCCAGTTTGTGTTGTTCTCCGCTTGTCGCGGGTGACCGAATCACCTCTAGATCTATCGAGCCTCGCAGCAAGCACCTTCTTTCTTCGTCTTCCCAATATGTCCAAACTTCCTTATTATAGTCCCCTCCACCTGCCCCCAGAAACTATAGGGGCCCCTACAGTTGTTATGGGCAAGTGTTTCTAGTCTTCTCTTCAAGGCGCAAACCTGTACCAAAGTTTCGCTTTCCTAAGGTCATACTCTTAACCTTGGGTTTCCCGCGGGCTTCTCTTGTGATGAACAAGGAGTCAGTAAAAATGTCCCTATAAACCATCACGCTGAACCGTACAAGCTTACTTGCGATAATAGGAACTTCGAGAATAAGAAAACTTTTTAAAGATATTAATACAAGAATAACCCAACCCCTCTCCTGTTCCTCTATCTCCCCATACCTGCTTCTACTCACCTTAATTGGACTTATTGGTCTCCACCCGGCTGAGAATTGTCCTTGTCCGTATTGTTTATCATCCGCACTCCCTCAGGAACCATCACCATACCTTGCCCAACTGGCTTAAGGCCTTTTCCACCTGTTAGAATATTCTGGAATACTTGAAGTTTAACCGTGCTGTTTGGTCCTCGGTGAAAGGAGCGAGAAGAGGGATACTGGCGGTGAAGAAAAGAGGGGTAGATGCAGTGAAGAGAAGTGGGGAACGAGGGGTAAGAGGATGTTGTGATAAGTGTTGATAATGATGTGATTATATTGAGAATACTCCTGGGCCAGATGTTCTCATTTTTTGTACTTAACAGTCTCTTTCAAGCACAATTGTAGAAGACAAGCAAGGGAATAGTCTATCTCTTATACCCTTTCTTTTATATTCTTAAACGCACCCCATTCTACAAGAACAGTATTTGTCCCAAAATTATAATAATCCACCTCCTTGCTCAATTGGTTCTATAGGTTTTGAATATCAAGGCAAAGGTCTTCAGAGTGCGTTAAACACTCCACCTGCTCTTCAATAACATCGACCCCTCCAAACCACCTCTCCAAATCCTCCACTAGCTGCTAGATAAGGCCCTTTTGAGGGCAGTGATCGGTCCTTTAAGAGGAGAACCCCTTCCAAAATGCCGAGCCGGTCGGTAAATTACCGAAGTTTTTGCCCCTTAGTTTCGACGAGTTCTTCAGCTGCCGGAACCCGGTTTTCAATGGCGTAAACCAGTTCATCAATAGTTCCAACTCCCTGCTCAGCATGACCCAGCTCCTGCTCGATAGCGCCCAGCCATTTTTCGAGGGTACAGACTCCTGGGTTCTCGTTCTTAGCTCGGCGGCGGTAGTCTAGGTATGTCTGGACGATGAGGGCTATGATGGGTCCTAGGAAGCCAATGAGAAAAGTTGCAAATCTGTTGCCATGTTTAACAATCCCTCCTGAAGAACACAATGAGAGTAAGTCAATAAACGGGATCCTTCGAACCTTCTCAATTTCTAGAACAAAGGGTGGTCAGCTAAAGTCAGCTAAAGTCATAGTTTTTGTTTTTTTGTAAACAAAAATTATCTTTGATCAAAATTTCGGGCAAGAAAAGATAACTGCCGCATTTGTTGAAAATTCACAAGAGTCCCATATCTCGGAGATAATTGAAAGATGGATGGCAGATGACGGGATGGAATTTCATTGGAAGAATGAGTGAGGACTGAGGTATCATATCAGGAGGTGAGTGGTGTCTATAGTCCAGGAGTTTGAAGGGCCCGGAATTCTTGGGATAGTTTTGGAATTGACACTCGGGACTGCGGGAAGCTTCAAGTAAAAACACGTCGACCAATCGCCGAAGCTCTAACTGTACCAACCCTCACATATCTAATACATTCCCCACTATTTAAGTATTCATCGTTCGGCCTCGGTGTTTGGCCCAGCGGTTGCCTGCCGTAGAATGCGGCTAAAGTTGGGCCGGAGCTGATGCAGGTCTAGTGACTAGCGTGTGGCTGGTATGTGAGCAGGGGCACCCGTAGGCAGCTATTGAACAGTCACGCTACGCATCCTATCCTCCACCCCCGTCCGCCCTCAATTCTCTTCATCTCTAGCGGCCCCACGCAAACATCCTGCAACTTCAAAACCCTACACGAACATTCTCCCTTTTTGTCGTCCGTTCAAATACGTTCTTCTTTTACTTGTCTCACCTCAATACATTTCCTCACAAAACCATCTCCTCCGTTCACCTATCCGCAATCCAGCCATCATGTCCGTATCTAATAACCAAAGCCTAACTCCGCAGAGTCAAATCACTCCGGATCCCCTCCTAGATGCAACAAGAAGAAGTTCCCAGTTCGAAATGCAAGCTTCCTTAATCCCAGATAAAAACAAGTTCGAATATCAATCTGCACCAGAGCTACTCAGAATAATCGATAACACTGTCAAGTCTGGGTCTGCTGAGGAATATTTCCTATATTTCCACGGTGTTACCCATGATCACCTACACGAACTCGATAGAGAATTTTTCCGGTCCAATCTCCGGTGCACTGTCCGCTTCACGACCGAAAACAATTTACAGGCTCTGATCTGTCGGATCTTGACTGGGGGGAGGCACCATACGCTCATGCTTAACCTCTGTATAGAGATTAGGTTTAAAATCGCCGAAATTCCTGGTCATACTCACCGCTCAATTGACTTATTCGGTGCAAAACGATTCTTTTTGGGAAACCTCCGTAGCAAGGAAGGATATGAGGCCCTTGGGCCAGAAGCTCAGGCTGCAAGTGGTATTTGGCCTCCGGTAGTCATTGAGTTTGGGTATTCGGAGGGCCTTGACTTCCTTCACTTGGATGCGGAATGGTGGCTCATTAACTCAACCGGTGAAACACGATTGGTGATACTCATTCAACTAATGACGGACCCGTTTGCCATCCGCATTGAGTGCTGGGCAATGGCACCACCACCCTCCCATACTGAAACAAGACATACACCCATCGACGCCCCCAGCTGTCTGCAGCTTTTTGACATCAACGCAAACGGAGTGGTCACATCAACATCCCCGGAGCTCTGTATTCCCTACAGTTCCCTCTTTAACGAGCCAAATGAGAACGCACAAGATGTTGCCTTCACCAATGATGAACTCTCTTCTTTTGCGCTATGGATGTTTAACCTGATGAACCGGTAGGTAGGTAATTCGCGCGTGCTATTTTTTTGGAAATGGTTGTCTAACCCCGGCATTGCCCGCAACTAGCTTCCATCGGTAGGCAGGACAGCCGCATCCACAATCGCCTTCTACCCCACCCTTGGATGGCAAGCCCAGTAGCACTATAACCACAACCCAATATAGAAAGTTCAGAGAGGGGTAAAGGGGTGTACTGTACATAGCTCAATTAGTCTGGTCTCCCGCACCGGATACCTCAGCTTCAAACCCGGATATCAAGGCCCTCTAGTCCATATATCCAGAAATAGAAATCGTAGATGGATACTATCCATCTCTAGTCATATTTCCTTCGTCTTATGCCCAAGAAAAACTTGCTTCCTCGTAACTATCATTCCTCTTGAAACAAGACAGCCATCCTTCCCTAGCATGAGCAGAGCTCTTGTTACCAGAACGATGTTTACATTGCGACGATTGAGCTGATCAAAGTAAGATATGTAGATAAATCGAGACTAGGGGTGGCAGCCCTGATGTGTATCAGTGACGAAGAACGGCTGCCGCAGGCGGATGAGCTCTGTCACGCTTTAGCAGTGCAGCTTGGCTATACAAATTTCTATGTTGACCTTGGTAAACTGCTGCCAAGGGCTTATTACTCTAGATAAGGAGGCATTAGCCGTGCGAATGATCCACTTCGCCTTGCAGGAGTATCTTTCCCCTCATCTCGATATGTTCAGTAAACCTCACCCCGCAATGGCGGAAATCTGCTTGACCTATCTGAATTCCCAACATGTCAAAGCCCCTTCGACTACCCATTCTCCTGATACTCTGAATACACCCTTTCTAGAATATTGTTCAGTGGGGAGCGCATGAGAACAAGGAGGTCTCGGATTACGGGAGATCTTCAGCCGGAACTCTTAAAGGAGCCTTCTGGCTAGATATCGACCGATACTCCTTGCTAAGGCCAACCTGGATCAAGGGCACCATTATACTTGTCTTCCATTTTATGGGCTACACTACCCATCGTTCTTTAGAATTGTTCACATGGTAGTTGCTTCAATAGCGGTGGCAGGCTTTGATATCATCGGGGAAAGCTGTTGGGGCTGTACCCCACTTGCATTGGCTGAGTATAATGGGCATGAGGCAATGGAAATCCTGCACGGGCTTGAAGAGGTTAATCCCGACAAGGCAGGTAAATAGGGCATAACACCCCTCTCGTATGCCACTCGGAATGGACATGAGAAGATAGTAGCCCTCCTACAGTCTTGTAAAGCGCTAACCCTAAGTACTAGCTCTTGGGGACACTGCCTCTTGGCAATACCGGCCACCCCTTCCCTTCCCCGGCATCTTCCCTGCTGTGGGGCATTGGGACATCATCCTGTATCAATTACGAGAATCCCATGACCTGGGAATGCAGATATATACATACCCTCTTCTGCCTTTTAGCTATTTTCTTGTGTGGCTGGTGGGGATTTATCAGTTTCTGTGTCCATGTTCCGTGGAGTTTTGTTCGAATGAAATTTCTATTGTTTTCAAGGTAGAGCTTATAAATTGCTTGTAGATTTCATCCAGTCATATTTCCTTCTTCTCACTTTTTGTGACTTCCAGCATATCTTTTTTTTTCCCTCCAACTGTCTTCCTTCCCTCCCCTGCGAATAATATAAAGACTAGATAATATTATATAGTGTTTTTTAAAAAAAAGAGAAATGTGGTGCACGGATTCCCGAGGAGATTGTCAGAAACCAGATACACTACCGCACCTGCAATAGAAGACTCGCAAGACGCATCGGCCGGCAGCTCGATATACATGACCCTCCTCTTCCGGAACTACAAATGAACGAATTTTGATCCTCATCCGATAGCCCTCCTCTCCCCCCCCGAAAGAAAACTGGATCCGAAGCAGGGGGAGTGAAATATTACACGTAGTTTTGATCCCATTTCCACGTCATGGGGGAGTTGGAAACCAATTTTTTCAGACCTTAATTTTGCCAAGTTTCTTTGAGTTCTGTCACTCGAAAGGTTCACACAGCAGAGCAAGGCACTGTAATACTAGTGTACTGAGGATATGACTGGCGCAAACCATGTGCAATCGATACCATACTAGTGATGGACACGATCATGATCGAATTCCTTCAAAGTATTATGTCAGCCTTCCATTTCCTCTATCCTCTCATCCACAACTCAGCCCTCCCGAATTCTATCACAAACTACAATCTCAATTAAGCAATCAGACAACAGAACCCAATTTCTTACCCCAACACTAGTAATCAGAAGAGCCCACCCCAATGTCCACAATCTAATGAATTACAGCAGCTTGTAAACACAATCTCCCATTTCGCGCAATCCGCACCCCTCACTACATCAGAATAGTGTCGAAAACCTACGAATGTTCCATACCGCGGAGATAGTCGGATCACTGATAGGACATGGCAGAGAGGAATTCAGTTTGATGACGGTTGCACGATTGAGTACTAACGTATAAGAACAGTGGCGGTATGTTTGTTTAAGGAGTTAGGCGAAGGGGAAATTTTTGGGATGTTTGAGGAATTGGCACTAGAGACGACCGGAGGTTAGAGGTTAGAGTTTGTTAGGAGTTGGAACACGACGGTGTCGTGCTATAATAGTCGGGAAACAAAAGATAGTGTTGCGACAGTAACGGATCAAGCGTGATGAAGGAAACTGTGTAAAAGAACAAAACAAGAAAAAGCGGAATTAGGGAATACGAGTTTTGGGAATGTTAGATTGGCCTGTGAGAATGGAAAGGAGCAACAAGGAGCGAAAAGACTAGGGGAGATGTTCTGGATGAATAGTTTTTCTGTAAAGTCGAGCTTGTGTATACACAGGACACCCCCAGCGAACACAGAAACAATAAGGGCCCCGATCCACTCTCTACCGATCATGGGTTAATTTTGTGAGATAGTCCCCCATCCAGTTTCACCTTTGTCCCAAAACAGCCTCGTCCCGCCTCTATATCGCAAAATAATACTCAACAAGGCTCCACAAAAGCCTTTAGCAATTCGCTTTATACAGATCTCAAACTAAGGCTCTTCACCATAATACCAGCGTATCGAAAAAAGGATCCCGAAATATGAAGGCTGGTTTAGGACTAATTTGGGTAAGCAGGAATAAACTTGGGTGTCGCCGGGGTTGGCGAAGTTGGCATCGGAGAACTGTTTAATGAGCGGGTGAGCTTGAGGGCAGAAGGCTTCAAGCGGGGCGGGACCGAAGGTGGGTGTCTGTCAGCAAGTGACTTTCAGTGATTATCGTGCAGTATTTCCTCCTATCATAACCAAACGGTAGGCTATTTCTCTAGACCTCTTGCAATCCCTGAAAGAAAAAAATTCAAGTATGATATTATACGAACTAGAGGATATTGATAGATAAAATATAAACAAACAGCCCATCAGTAAAAATAACAATAAAAATACGATCTGGACGGGGTGCGGATGACCTTTGTCACCGACAGTGTTCCCATCGGTCCGGGGCCCCCATAAGACCCGACGGGGCCACTACCAAAACTCTAGAGGGGACCGAAAAAGGCTGCCCGTTCTCGTGCAGGAAAGATCAGAACGGCCGTCATTGTTGAAGACTGAGGGACCTACACTATGAGACCGATTGGCATAGGGGACTATGGTGAACTGCTGGGGACTTAGTGATGGACACGATCATGATCGAGCATATAATGGAGGGTCTGATCGATCATGATCTGATCGAGGGGACCCCACGATCGAGTGATCGATGAAATGGGGGACTATGATCGAGTGATCGATCATGGTTACTGCTCAAGCCTGGTCGAGTATAGTCGATTATCACCCGACTATGCTCGAGTATGGTCTATTCCGCGCTTATCAGCAATGAAATATACATTGAATCCAGAGTCATTTAACTACCCAGATCGGTGTCAACTCCTTAATTATATGGTTGAATAAAGTTTAGAACATCAATGGCAGTATCCACCAGCTGCAATAGACACGAAACAATTGAAGTGGTTCAATAATATATTTAATCTTAAAATAAAGGATAATCACTCATCCAAGTGGTAACATTATGATAAAATCAGTAGTTAGGATGGCAGTTAAAGAGCTGATTGGGTATAGTTTCGCTGAAAGAATTAGTATCTAGTGCCCCAGTGGACTCCTTTTATATAAGTTCATCATATCATTCAACACAAGATTAGTAGAGTGATAAGTCATGATTCCAGATGCTCGAGTATACTCGATGATGGTCGAGCATGATCGAGCAGTACCTATGATCGATCATGATCTGATCGAGGGACCTGATAGCTGGAATCCCATAGTTGTTAGGGTATGAAGTCAGTTTGGGGTACGACCGGTTTAGGGTCGTGACTGCCACTTAGGGGTTTTTCCCGTTGTGTGGGTTTTTCCTGTTTGTGTGTTTGTGCGCTCTCTTCTGTATCTAGTCTGAGCTACCAGTAGAGAGCTTCCTGTATCGTACATTGAACATCCACATCGTTATCATCACATACCGGAACCACCACCTACGTGCTTTTCTCCGTGCTTCGCGCCGTTACCTACGCTACCCCAGTTATCATTGGTTGTGAGCGAGCTGCCATCAGAGTGTCGCTATCAGGACCCCTATGATCGAGACTGATCGAGCAGACTATAGTCGAGCAAAACTCGATCATGATCTGATCGTGTCCATCACTATGGGGACTGCTGGGTAAAGCCTTTTGGGCCATTCAATACTTTCATGTGGGAAAACAGAGGTGGAGGCTTGTATCAAAGACATTAAAAGAAGCGTGTTATTCTATTCTAACCACAGGCGGGAATGGACTCTTATTAGATAGTGTCCCTCCCAATATCTTATGATCGCTAGAAGGTTGATGTTTGGGTAAAGTTTTTGAGTGTTCGTTCCTTGTTGTCCGGTTAATTTTTTCAGGGCACAATAACAAGTGCACAAGGCACAGATTCTGTTTCAATCCACGTGTGAAGTTTTAGGGCGAATATGTGATTGCCGTTGTATTCACTTCCGTTCAGGAGCAACTGTGCGAGCGGGAGAGACAGAATAGATTTTGTATCTAAAGAGTGAACGAAGAAAAGTGGACGATATGAATGATAGTTATAACGAAAAGAAACGCAAACAGTAGGGTCTGTTCTAGAGACAGAGTGAGCGAAAAAGAATAGAGACAGAAAAGGAAAGAACCGAATGAAAAGTAGGAAATCCTCCACTGTCTCATATCTCGAACAATACGGATACATAAAAAGTCTCATAGTAGGTAGCTAGTGTTAGTATGTTCCAGATCTCCAACCTCCAATGTTTCCGCTATATAAGTCAAACGTAGAAAAGAATTTTCAAAACACTGGGTGATTCCAGTGAGAGTGCGAAACACAAGGCCAGCCGTAGTAGGTTTCAACACCACGGAGAGTCTCTAACCAAACACCTTGGGAGTAAAAGACACCTAAGTTGAAATCTACCAGCTATTCGGGAAGAGAGACTCTACCCACCTACGAAAATCCCGAAGTCGGGATTTCGAAGGATAAGTATTAGTTCCCAAGTTTACATTTCATGAAATACCCAGCTGGCGCAGTGGTTAATATTCCTGTCGCAATTAGCGGGAGCCCAGGAGTTCAATCCACGCTGACAATCAGTTATTATTGAACGATCCGTCATGTAGGGCAGGAAAACTGAGAATTTCTCAAATCCTGCCCTATGGGGACTGGGAGATTGGAAAACTTGGCCTTCGTCAATAGGGCTGTGGGGTTTAACAATCCTGCTACGAGGTGGTAGAATCCGACTCTAGACCTTAAAGGTTGGCGATCAGCGGGTAGCAGAAGCAGACGGGAGGGGGGTCGGCTAAAATAAAAAAAATAAAAAAGTAAGAAACAGTAAGAAAAAAAGTAAAAATTATTATTATTATTATTCGCTTCTTTTCTCTTGGAGAGGCAGCTGTTGCTCCTAAAGGCTATGGTCATTTTGGCCATTTTGGCTCTGATAAGACACCCTCTCCCTATTTATTGCCTTGAGCACATGGCTTTTTTTCTAGTAAAGCGAGATAGTGCTAGTAGAGATGAGATTGGCAGACACCAGACAGGTACATACAGTACAGCTACGATCACCTTCTCCGAAAATTCCGCTCTGGTTATTAAGTTGTAAGTCGACAGGAAGGTGAAGGTGCAAGACTTTTTCAGGCAAAAACCTGGGAGTGGTTTGGGGCTCCGAGCTCATTGCTGAAAGGTGAGAATCAACGTCTTTCCGTGCTCCGTCTCGGTGTTTTGCAAAAAATCAGTGCAAACAAAGAACGAATGTTCCTTGCCGGCCACCTTTGAGGCCTCCTTCGCTGGCTTTCCCCTTCATTCCTTGAGAGCAAGAACTATGAGCTTTGCCAAGGACCCCAGCTCCCCGGAGGAATTTGGCTTGGGCGCTGGAAGGCACAGGATGTAGGAGCTTCGTTGCTTTCGAGTGGGATGCTCAACAATCAGGATAATAATTACGATCTGACTGTATCCTCGCCCCAACTGAAGTGGCTGCTTTATTGGTCGCCCTTGAGGTTATGGTGTTCGCGGTCTAGGAGACTGCCGTGAAGGCGCTGTCTGGTTTCGACGGCGCTGCCTTTGGCGCTAGGGTTGTTGCTGGTTTTTAAGTTCGGTTTGAATCCCTCTTTCACGAGGACCCGGTATCCGTAAAAATACGCTGCTGTCGTAAACGGTGTGCGGAATCATGGTGGGATAAACTCGCCGGAGCTTTAGCGGAGAAGGATAGGAGGAAGGACACAGAGCCATGCCCGGGAAATCCTACTGAGTGGGGTGTTCCCATTGCCGTGAATATCATTGATGTCCATTTTGCAGAAACCAACTATGGCCGGACCTAGTGCTTCACGCCCTTTCCGGAACCACTCAGTGTTTGGAAAACTATGATATTCGTTTGACTAGTATAGCGGAAACATAAAATGTTGGACATCAAACAGACTAGCACTATCTATCAACTATGACACTGGATTAGTATCGGGATTGTTTGAGATTCCAGACAGTGGAGGATTTCCTACATTTCCTTTTCGTCTTTCCTTTCTGTCTCTCTTGTTTTCGCCGACTCTGTCTCTATAAGAGACCATCTTGTTCCGGTTTCTTTTCCGACATAGCTATCTATCGATCATCGTTCGTTCTGTCTCTTTTCTTCCTTCTTTAAAATACAATTCAAGTTTTTGTCGCTTGCCTTGCTGCCCTCGTATTTGAGTGAATATATCGATCATCCGAGTACGCCCTCCGATATTTAAGACATTTGATTAATGGGGTTTGGGGGGATACTATTATGGAACTCATGGATTTGGTTGGAAGGGAGAATGTACTTCCGAATTTGTACCTCCCTACTATCCCCCTGATCTTGGGGGGTGCTTGAGTACGCAGCCTATTGACTTCGTTTCGGAAGGGTATCTTTTTGAGAACGATTCCCGGCTGAAGGCTAAAGCTGCTCTTAAGGATCTGGATAAGCTCATTGCCAGAAATATTCCTGAAGCCGGTTGATCGATTGTCTCTACCACACTCCCATTGGCTGGTATTCCGAGAGTTAAATTTCCCAATGGTAAAACCTACATCAAGGGAATGACACATCGCCGAAGTCCGAAACCGTGGATTACAGCCACTGCTCAGCTACATCCCCTCTCTTGGGTGTTGTGGTATCACTGCGCCGCCCAATAACCTAAGACTCACAAACTGGTGCCTGGTGAGAATAAGAATACAGAATGGAAGCGGGTGCGGGAGCATATCAATCCCCAGGATGCCCCTAAGCTCCTTGGGTAATAAGTGGGGGATCCGGGGGAGTTCGACAAAGTTGTATTTGTGAATCACGTTGTATTTGATCGTGTTCGAGCACTTGATCTACTGTTTTGCATAGTCAGGTGAGATAGTGATAGTGATCATCGTTGAAAAAGTGACTTGAACAGACTGAACAGACGAGGAACCCCAACAAAAAAAAAAAAAAGCTCTTTACTCCTCTCCTCTCCTCTACCACCTCCCACATCCATCTCGACAAAAGAACACATGCACAGGAGGAGCCTGATATTAGTTGGAAATGCAGGGGTGGGATGGCGGGGAGGGGTGGTGGGGGTCGGAACACGGCCAGATGGGTGGGGACCACCCTCGCCACTAGCAGCCTCATAAACAAATGCTAAGAGAAAAACCTTTATTCGCTGAAGGTGCGATCCTTTTGTTCGAGGGTGGCATTATCCTAGTCCCCCTGGGGAGACACTCCAAATCAGCTTGAACCCCCCTCCAAAATCCCTCTCACATTGTCCCCACAATGGGGAAGGATCGCAGTAACGTCGCCTCCCTTGATATTATGGGCGGCCCCGTTGCGCGCCTTGATTGCCTTTGGCCACTAATTCTCAGATCAGTTCAGCTGACTATTTCTCCCACAGAATTTGCCTAACGGAAAACTTACCTCCTCCGCCGGCCTATCTACCTCCTCCGGACTTCCACAGCCAAACTCCATGAACCTCTCCTGGGACCCTGTATCGTGCTGGGATGATCCACTCCACGGGGCCGGTCGCAGGTGGCCTTTACGTAAAGGGCCCGAAGACTCCACCCACGGGAATGTCAACGACCCGGCGGTCGGGTCCATAGTTCACTTCAGATCCCTTACTCTTCTCCTCAGCTTTTGTTTGCTTCTTCTTAGCTTTTATATACTTCCCCTTCCAGTGCACAACTTGTCTTGTCGGCTTTTTGAGAATGCGTTCCAGCAGTCTTATCCTCTCCTTGTCCTGGCTCGTTGGAAGCAGCCTGGTTGGAAGTGGGCGAACTCTGGGAGGCGTTTAAATAGATGTGGATCAGGGTAAAGGCTCGAATAATTGCGTAAGTGGGGGTGGCTGGTATAGGTGCCGGTGGTGAACTAATGTTCGTATTCATCTTCTGGTAGGGTCCGACTATTGCCTTGGAGGTTCTTGAAACCTTTGGAACTACGCTGTTGATTCATGTTTTGTTTCCTAGTATCTGTCCTGCATTAGTTTATGTTTCGTCTCGTCTCACCAGCAACATCTGGGGCACTCCTGTTACAACTATGAGTTACTTGTATCATGTGGAGGAAAAGTTTTTCTAGTCGCTTTCCTTTGATATTATTTCTCTAAGATAAAAGCACAATGTATTTCCAGTGTTCCCAACCGTCCGGGGCGCCCTATAGGGCCCGCCGGGACTCTAGTCCCGGGCGTCCCGGGCAGGGTGAGTCAGGACGGCAGGGCAAAGCGTCCGAATCTCAATAAGACGGCCGTCCTAGGG
>Ga0307509_10008937_pt1 | contig 12634 bp, 8 predicted proteins | sample 10_EM_MG_FD_202245 | JGI IMG/M metagenome (GOLD analysis project Ga0307509, IMG submission 202245) | Populus trichocarpa ectomycorrhiza microbial communities from riparian zone in the Pacific Northwest, United States - 10_EM | ecosystem: Host-associated > Plants > Roots > Unclassified | place...
TTACGTGTCAATCTAGAATCAATAATGCAATGTCCTTTCAATATAGTTTTTAAACTAACAGTGTTACGTTGTGGATTAAATATTTTTTTAAAAAATAAATATGTAGGTTTTTTCAATATATTTTGTAACAAAAAAATCATAATTATAATAAAAAAATTATGCATTTATTTAATTAAATAATGAACAATTTATGCCAATAAATTCCAAAAAACAAAGTTGTTGACAATAGTTAAAGACTAAATTAGAAAAATTAAATTATAGACATAGATCAAGATATTTAATCTTATAACATCGACATTTGCCCGATTGTATTTGAAGACTTTGTTTATTGGAATCAAGTTTTTATTTAATCAAATGATAATAAAAATAGACAAACACATGAAAGCGACCGGATAAAATCAATGGAAAAAAAATATTATGCAAAGTTACACATGTCAAAAAAAATATTACTATTTAATGTGAAAATAGTAAACTAAATAGTATTTAACAAGAGACCAATAAAAAAAATGAGAAATAGATGTGGATATAGATATATGATCTCGAAAAATGGGGCATAGACTCGATTATATTTAATAATTTTATTTCTTGAAATCAATATTTTATTTAATAAAATGATAATAAAAAACACATGTAGAGAAAAGTGATCTAATAAAATCAAAGAAAAAAATAAGTAGGGTTGCACAAAAATAATATCTTCCAATATTAGAAAAACAAAATGTTGAAATCTTTTTCGTAAACTAAGTAAAAATTAAACCATAGTATATTAAAAAACATCATAAAAATGGTTAAAATTGAAAAGAAAAACAACCAATAAAAATTAAACATTAAATGATAAAATCAGAAGAAAAAAAAAGGACAAAAAAAACTCGGCCCATACACGCGGACGAAGAAAAAGCCTAGGCATTTGGGTTTTCCAGCCTAGGCTCGCGCCCCTATAGTGAGTTTTATTTTCCTTTTCTTTTTCAAGGGGCAAATAACTTATGGCCCGCCCTATATTTCTTTAAAAAAATAAGCAAGCAACATGTCGTGTGTTGGTCTAGTTTTAGGCAATCAAAGGTCGCCCAAAATTCAGTCCATGGTTTTTTTTATTATTATTAAGAAACTCGATTTAAACCACTTTTTGACTCAAAACACCTATAGAACATCTTGATAAACCCACCAATAACCTCAAATAACCAAAAAAACTATTTAAAAACCTAAAATAACTTGAAATCAAAAAACATTTTGAGCTCGAATCTACCATCTCAAGCAATGGAAAAGGCAAATAACACCTATCTGGAACTTTCTTTATTGAATGAAACATGTTGGCATCAAAAACATCTTTTTTCATGGTCGAAATTAATATCAACCAAGACTTTCTTTTTTTCCAATCAGAATTCAAGCATTCTCTTTCTTATTTTTCAAATCAGGAACCGGAAAATAAGTCTTGTGCCATAATTAAGAAAATTTATATATTAAGAGATCGAGAAGTTGTGTAAAAAGTGCGGACGCCATCAGGGTGCTAGTTCATAACCACAAATGCCAACACCTTTTCGAATAAAAAATAAAAAAGTTCAATGCAAAATTACTAAAACACCTCTCATTAATCTGGAAATAACGAATAAATCAATGTGAAAGTACCAAAACACCCCTCATTAATATGGAATATAACGAATAAATCAATGTGAAAGTACCAAAACACCCTTCAATGCATAACTAACCTCTTGTATTTTCTAAAGGTACATGTGTATTTTTCCTGTAGCTTGGGAAGTGAAAACCCTAAAATGTTCTTGGTCAACAACTCAATCTATTTCATGACCTTTAGGGGTAAAGAAGTATTTTTACTATTTAAAAGTCTGTGAAATGTCAAAAAACCTTTTGATCAACAACTTTAATTTCTGGTTATATTAATGGTATAATAGTTTTTTTATTGTACAATTAAAATTTAAAAAACCAACATCAACCCGTTTAATTTTTTAATTACCAATAAATATATTAAAAGACCAAAATATCCTTATATCAAATGCTTCTATTTTTTTCAATAAAAGGGCATAAGGGTAATATTACCTGGATAAAAATACCCCTACTTCAAGCCTTCGTAAATAAAAAAATCCACTGTGCAAGTCACAGTAATAGTAATTTTCCATGTGATTTAGAATTTTCTATAATATAATATAATCGATAATAATAATAACATCCATCACATTTTTCACCGCTTGAAAGCCTTCAACACAGTCCCAATTATCTGCTGGCATTCCCTCTCAACTCCCAGGCTCTTCCCTTCAAAAATTCCTCCACATAAACACAAAACACCAAAGTCCCAAGGCTAAACACGTAAAACAACAACAAAAAATCATTTTTTAACACCATTGATATAATTATTATTATTTTTTATGGTCGCTTCGGTTTCTATTGTTCGAAGTTCGAACACAGGAAACAAGTAACATCATCATCATCGTCATCATCGTCTTCGTCTCCAAAATAAACAAGAAATAGCTAAAGAGTCAAACCCTCTTCTTTCTCTCTCTGTCCACCGTAAAAATATTAAAAAGCAGCCCACTCCTCCCTCCCTCTTTCTCTCTCTCTCTTCGAATCTTAAATTTCTTTCAAGGTAAGATTTCCCCCCCCTCTCTCTTCCTTCCCCCTCCCCTCTCTCTTAATCGCGCTATATCGCAATCTATTCACCTTTTGCTTCAATTACGAATTTGCCATCAAAACCCTAGCTTCCTCAATAGCTTGCTTATCGTGTTCGAGCTCAATGAATCAGAGTTCGGTGTAAACCCTAGTTTTGATTCTTGTGGATATGGTGATTTTGTGTGTGAATTGTTGATTTAGATTGATTAAAGGTATTTGTTTTTATGGTAATTTAGATTGGATTTATGGTTGTTATATTGGGTTTTGGATTCATATTGTGTGTGGTTTGGGGTTTTAGTAGCTTGAGGTTGCTGGGTTTAGAGGGAAAGATTGAATTTTGAGTTATTGGTGACATTTTGTAAGCTTAGGTTTTGTAGATCAGAGTAAATTTGATTAGTTTTGTGGTGTTGTTTTACAACTAACATTGCAAGTTTGGTTATTTTGATTAAGATTTTGGATCAGAGCAAGTAACACATACTTGGGTTATGTATTTCAAGTTGAAAAGTCCGTTACTTGATGTCCATGTTCAACCTTTTGTTCTTGATATTTGATATTAGAAACCCTAGATATGCTTGTTCCAGGACCACTGGATGGGGCAGGAAAGAGGGGGTCTTGGACTGGTTCAAACTAGCTACTAGAAGAGATGGTTGCCAATCCAAAATGCTGACTTAGGTTTTGAAATTTTTACCTTAGGATTTGTTTGTGTACTTGTTTATTGGAAAATGAAAAGGATTATTCTAGTTTATATACCTAATATTTGATTATCAGCAATTTAGAGTTCCGAATCTTTATTTTCCCTCCAAAACACCATTTGTAGTTCTGTCTCAAATTTGCATCGATTTCATGATAAACAAAACTAGCAAGTGAAGAAAGCGAGTGTTTTTTTTTTTTAACCTTATGTGTCTAGGATATGCTGCTGTGGCTGTTCATGGCAACATTTTTCTGTACATTATCATGTTACTGGATTCATTTAAAGCCCAACGGTATATATTTTTTCTTTCTTTGTATTTTTTTTTCTCGTTTCCATTGTGCTCAACTGGTTAGTTTTGTCTGCTATGAAAAATAATTGGCTTCATAGCCACAGGAAATCATGCTCATCATCTAAGAGATTGGTGATTGCAAAAAACAGCCTTTTCAATTCAAATTATATGGTTGTTGATGGAATTTTATCAATTAAGTTGTAGATTTCATGCTTGTGGTCATACAGCTGGGTTTGTTTTTTCATTTCTTTGAATCTGTATCTTCTGTGTTGTTTTGGTTTTCTACGTTATTTAATATGTTTTTCTCAATGTGGTTTAGCTATGAGCTTGTAGTAGTTCGATGTTGGGAGCAGTATGCAGATGGTAGTTTGGAGAAATGCAAAGGTATCATGATGCCAGCTGCACCAGTGCAGTTAACAATAGCTCCATTGGAGGAGCATCTGCTAGAGATAGCACCCGAACTGATTCATCGTCATTGGCATCCAACTTCTCTATAAACCCTAGGTAAATTGGTTTTCAATATTTTTTGCCTTTCATGAACTGTTGATAATAAATCAGTGTCTCCTGGCTCTGAACAGTCACATTTTCTAGTTTCATGCACAATACAATGTCAACATGCCTTTGGTCTGTGATAAGCTTTCAAGTGTTGCCTGCTGATCATTTTCAGAACAAGGTTGTTGAATCTCCTGTGTGTGTTCACTTTCTTACAATAATCATTTGGGGTCTGGTGAGAATGCAAGGAATTTTGTTTGTTGGATATTGATTGCCTGGATATCCTGGTACACCTACACACATATGTATGAATTTCTATATCGAAATTGCTTCTTAGTTCATAACACATCTGCACATCTCTGTGCTTTGTACTAGCCTCACAAAGAAAGGGCTAGGTACTCAACTATTTTCATTATTACATCAGTCACTGCCTAGCTCTCTTGTTTTATTTCAGCTGCATGTTAACTGTTAGATATTGAGATTTTTCTTGTGTTCCTTGTTCCTGCTGTCAGTATGATGATCTTTCCTTTTCTTTTCAAATAGATACAATTCGCAGCAGTTTTCTTCAAAGAGTTGCATAATTTTTAACATTCTGAAGGGCAAATTTGCTGTTCATGATTGTATAAACTCAAACTGGTGTTCTGTACTGTGTAGGCGACTTCCTCCACTGATACCGTACAAGTTGAAGTGTGATAAAGAACCGTTGAATTCCCGGTAATTTCATCAATAGCATCACTTACAGCACACACAACAAAAAAAGGAAAATAAAAGCGTTGGCACCAATTTCCATTTAGTTAGTTATATCTCTTCATTTGTTTGGAATAATTTCAGTGAAGAATTTAATAGACTTTCATTATGATTTGGGATGCTTGCTGTTTAAAATTTTCTTCCTAGTTCCATCTTTATTTGCTGGTTATGGTTCTTATCCATTGTATAATCATCTCTTTCTAAATCTTAGACTTGGTCCCCCTGACTTTCATCCCCGAACACCAAATTGCCCCGAGGAGACTCTCACTAATAAATATGTTGCGTCTGGATATAAGGAGGCAGTTGTTGAAGGACTTGAGGTATTTTTTCATTCATTAATGCTTTGTCACATGCAACATTATAAATGTGGACAACTTGCTGCATTTTAGTGGTTGTTTGTCTTGAACATTGCCCCAGGGAAAAAGAACATAAATGCCTTTTCAAGCTTATGATGTTATCTCTGCTCACACCATCTCAACCTCAAACTTGCTAGAGGAAATTATATTTAATGGATCCCTTTATATTTAGTTGCTTAAGTGATTTGAATTCTGAGAATTGGGTTGTTAATATGTACTTGTCAAAATTAGGTCTTGATATCGACAATCGATTTATTTTTTATTTTGTGAGTTCTCAGGAAGGCAGAGAAATCTCACATACTCAGGCTCACAATTTTACCAGTCCTGTTGTCAAAAAATGCAAAGAGGTTAATCACTTCTATTTGGAAGCTATGATTTTTTTTTTAAATATCTGCTGGAAGCTATGATGTTTGTTTCATTTTTTGTTCACATATGAAAAGCTACTCTCATGAAGGTGATTAGCAGTTACTAATAGTGGAACTTTACTCTTTCAGGCTATTAGAAAATGTCTGAGGGCCATTAATGAGTCTCGCGCCCAAAAGCGCAAGGTATGCCCTTTCCCTTTCTAATTATATGTCGTATTTATGACAGTTTTTTTCTGATGTGAATGCTTCGTATATGTTGATCCCGCGTGTATTTGAAACTGTGTTCTTTTACAATTTCATCATCAAGTCTGAACATCTATGCTCATCATGACAGGCTGGTCAAGTTTATGGTGTGCCTCTTTCTGGTTCATTATTAACTAAGCCCGGTGTATTTCCTGAACAAAGACCTTGTGTTGAAGACTTCAAGAAGAAATGGATTGAGGTATAATATGGTTTCCAAGTTTCTCTAAAAGAAAATGCGCCTGCTATGATGAACGGATAGTATCTCACCTCTATTTTTCAATCCTGTTTGCTAGAGTTATTTTAATACCTGGTTGTAAAATGCAATATCACAAATCTGCCTGGTCAATGGACCTATTTTTTAACTTCCTTAAAGCCCATGTGGATGCCTAGAGGAACTGTGATGCATGTCATTCCTAAACCTACTTGGTTGTGATATGCATTGAATTGTGGGAGGGAGCGGGTGCTCTTAAGTAAAGCCCATGTGGATGTCTAGTGGAACTGTGATGCATGTCATTCCTAAACCTACTTGGTTGTGATACACATTGAATTGTGGGAAGGAGGAGGGGTGCTCTCAAGTTTAAATTTTGAGAAGAAAAAACTGGCTACATTTTATCTTGGCAGGTACAAAAAACTATGTACCTGTAACATGCTTGTCCTTTCTAACTAGATATGCTTAAAGTTGTGACCATAAAGTTGTTTTTTATATATGGAAGATAGCGCATCATGAGTCAAGTGAGGGACAAGGTTGAAATATTGTTATAAAATTTCCATGTAGCATTCTCTGACATACTTTTTTCTGTATAACAGCGCATGGTGGTTGTGATGATTTGTCATATATTTTATTACTTATAATTGGAATAAGCTATAGTAATTGGATGCAGCATATGAAGTCTACAATTAAAACATAGTATATGGTTGTCAAAGTTGCCGAGGGAGATTTTATGTGCATTGGTAAAATTGTCTACATATGAACATGGAGCACCTTTTATATTTCCATGCCCATCTTTTCTATTGATTCAACTATAATTTTTAGTAGCACTCAATTGTCTCTAACTGATATGTACTGCTCAGTTGTATTCATGAAAAACATTTTAGATATCAAATAGAATTTTGGAGCTCTGTATGCTGGTGTTACTGAAATAAATTGAGAAGAGCATCATATGAGCAAATATTTATGCATGTAACCTTGGAAACTGCCTATTGTGTTTCCTATCATCACATGTTTGAAAATTTCAGCTGATAAACAGTCCTACTCTCTTATTGGCTTCCTTGTAACACTTTTTTCTTTGTTCCTTGTACCAGGGTTTATCACAGCCCCATAAAAGATTGCGTTCTTTGGCCGATCATGTGCCACATGGATATAGGAAGAAATCACTTTTGGAAGTTCTTATCAGGAACAATGTACCATTATTACGAGCCACTTGGTTTATTAAAGTAACTTATCTTAATCAGGTAGAGCTGCTTGAACACTAGCACTAGCACACAGAGGTACTTGCTTATTTCACTATTTTCAATAGCAGATTATGGCCATCTTTTGTAGGTGCGACCAAGTTCTACCAGCATTTCTTCTGGGACATTTGACAAAAATCAGGTGTCCCGTACAGAGCTCTGGACAAAAGATGTTGTTGATTACTTGCAGTCCCTCCTGGATGAATATTTATCTAGAAACAATCCTCATTCTGCTCCACACAGCAGAGATAGATCACAACAAATGCTTTATACTGGCTCAGCTCAGCACAGAAGTGATCCAGCACCAGCTATCATTGATGGTGAGGAGCCTTCCCTACATTTTAAGTGGTGGTACGTGGCTCGGCTCTTGCACTGGCACCATGCAGAAGGGCTGCTTCTTCCTTCAGTAATCATTGATTGGGTTCTTAGTCATCTACAGGTATAAGCTTAACCATTTACTTATTGTACTTCTTCCAAGGTACAAGATAAACTTTATGCTCCTCATGTTAAGATTGCAAGTACTCAATTGGGTTTCATGGCTTTTGGTGGGTTTTGTATGCTAGTGCAGGAAAAGGACTTGCTTGAGATTTTGCAGTTGCTGCTGCCAATCATATATGGTGTTTTAGAAACTGTTGTTCTTTCTCAATCATATGTGCGCACTCTTGTGGGGATTGCAGTTCGTTTCATTCACGAACCTTCTCCAGGAGGTTCAGACCTGGAAGATAATTCTCGGCGGGCCTATACAACTTCTGCTCTAATTGAGATGCTTCGGTATTTGATATTAGCTGTACCGGATACATTTGTCTCTCTGGATTGTTTTCCTTTACCTCCAATTGTAGTGTCTTATGCAGTAAATGAAGGGGCATTTGTATCAAAGGCATCTGAGGATGCAAGAAAGACAACAGATAATTCAGCTGAAGTTGCTGATGTTTTCAGAAGTAAAGGGCTCGATGCTCAATATCAATCTTTGTCCTTTGATCGGGTTGTTTCATTCATTCAGAAGCGTGCAGATAACCTTGCGAAGGCTGCTAGCTCTGGCTATCCAGTTCATAGTGTGGCTAAAGCTGTACAAGCTTTGGATAAAGCTCTTTCACTGGGAGACATCAGAGAGGCTTATAGTTATCTTTTTGAAAATTTTTGTGAGAGAGCTGTTGATGAAGGCTGGATAGAAGAAGTCAGTCCATGTCTAAGATTGTCTTTGAAGTGGCTGAGGGGTGTGAGCTTGTCACTTGTTCGCTCTGTATTTTTGCTTTGTGAGTGGGCGACATGTGATTATAGGGATTTTCGGAGTGCCCCACCTCGTGAACTGAAATTTACAGGCAGAAAGGATTTTTCTCAGGTTTATATTGTGAGTCGGCTTTTGAAGTTAAAGATACAAGATCTGCAAAGTCCATCTGGATGGAAGAATGAGAAATCCCCTCGAGTCAATAGCCTCGCAAAAGTTTCCAATGAGCCTAATTATTTTGGCAGTATCCCTAGGGGAAATGGACATGGGATTAAAAGCATCTCCAAAACAGTGAATAGAAAAGGTACTAATACATCAGATATATTTGAAAGTCCAGGTCCTTTACATGATATCATAGTGTGTTGGATTGATCAACATGAAGTGTGCAACGGGGAGGGTTTGAAGCGTCTTCATCTGCTCACTGCGGAACTTATACGTTCTGGGATTTTTTCCCCCCAGGCTTATGTGAGACAGTTGATAATTAGTGGAATAACAGATACAAGTGGTCCTGCACCTGATCTTCACAGACGAAAGAGACACTACCGAGTCTTGAAACATTTACCTGGGCCCTTCGTCCATGATGTTTTGGAAGAGGCAAGGGTTGCTGAAGGTTCAGAACTTTTGGAGGCAATGCGTGTTTATTCAAATGAACGTCGCCTTCTCCTTCGCAGACTTCTTTGTGAGCAATATCAAAATTCAGATAAATCAAATATATCATTGAAGAAGCTCAAGCATCATCCACCCGTTGCTGGAAAGGATGGTGCTTCCCCATCTTCCTTTGAGCAGTGGAAAAATATCTATCCCCAGCCTTCTTCGAAAGTGAAAACTGAAATGGACGTTGAAAATCTAAAGGATTCCATATCAGCACTGTTGCAACTCCCAACATGCTCTACATCTTCAGAGACAGGATTGGATGAATCTCAAGGGAGTGTTAAGAGGCCTGCTGAGTCAATAGGCAGCAAAATGGATATAGTAGAAACACCTGGCTGCGAAGACTGTAGAAAGGCAAAGAGACAAAAGTTAAGTGAGGAAAGGAACTCATGCCTTCAAGGGCAATCTCCAATATCAGATGATGAAGATACCTGGTGGGTACGGAGGGGGGCTAAATCCTCAGATTCCTCTAAGGCTGATCAACCACCAAAGTCATCCAAGCAGGTCTCTAAAGGGAGGCAAAAGGTTGTGCGTAAAATGCAAAGCCTGGCTCATTTAGCTGCAGCTAGGATTGAGGGTAGCCAGGGAGCTTCTACAAGTCATGTTTGTGATAATAAGGTAAGCTGCCCTCACCACAGAACAGGAATAGAAGGTGATAATCTCAAGTCAATGGATGGAATCGGAACAATGCGTGGTGGAGATATTGTTTCAATTGGTAAATCCTTAAAGCAACTGCGTCCTGTAGAGAAGAGGACAATCACAGTTTGGTTGATAACTGTTGTTAGGCAGCTTGTTGAGGAGACTGAAAAGAATGCAGCCAAGGTCAGCCAATTTAATAGATCTTTTGTTAATGTTGATGATAGGAGCTCCATCAGATGGAAGCTTGGTGAGGATGAGCTGTCTGCTATATTGTATTTGATGGATGTTTGCAGCGATTTAGTTTCCTCAGCAAAGTTACTGCTGTGGTTGTTGCCAAAGGTCCTTAGCAACCCTAATTCTACTATCCAGAGTGGGAGAAATATTATGATGCCGCCACGAAATGTGGAAAACCATGCTTGTGAAGTGGGTGAGGCATTTTTGTTATCTTCTCTCCGAAGGTGAGACTTGCAAAATTTACTAGTTACAGAGTTCCAGTTTGTTGTACGCTGCTTCTTGATATTCATAAAGTGCTTATTGCTTAATAATCTTTACAAAATACATTGCAGATGTATCTGTTTAATTGCTTAATAATCTCGATAAAATACATTCTAGTTTTTGTTAGAGTAATTCCTTTTTTGTTCTTTGGATTCTAGAAGTGGTTTAACATTGGTTCCTTGTTTCTAAAACCAATATACTAGTTTTTGACAATTTTTTTTAATGTGACAAAGCTTTACTCTATTCTTACTCTTTAATTTCTTGCTAGATATGCTTTACACAAAACTATGATGTTGGTTTTAGAAGTAGAAGAAATAAAGTTCAACAGCATAAAACCTCAGGGGCTCATAAATAAATTTCAAATCAAAATACTTAATAGCATGGCGATACATTTATACAAAACTTCTACCCCAAGCACATGCAATGGAGCCATAGACAGTCAAGTGAAATCCAATACACGAAATAATTTGATCTATGGGCAGCATCGTTGTGGTAAAGGCCGTAATGCCAGAGGAATCATTACCGCAAGGCATAGAGGGGGAGGTCATAAACGTCTATACTGTAAAATCGATTTTCGACATAATGAAAAATACATATATGGTAGAATCGTAACCATAGAATACGACCCTAATCGACTGTTTTATTACTGTTTAGCTATTGCTGATTTGCTTAAAAGATATTGTTCCTACTACTTTGTGTATGTTGTCTACTGGTTTTGCTTGAATGCCAGTAAGATCTTTAACATTCTTCTCTTTATCTTTATACCTGCCAATCTACATTCATTTGCTATTTGTTGCAAGAATGTTATTTTAGGATCCTTGTATTTTTTTTCCATGTCACGCTACTCCTTTCTTATCTCTGCAGTTGAAATTTGAGCTTATAGCTTATTCATCTTTTATACTAGTGTTGTACTGTTTAAAGGATGCTATGGCCAAACTCTTTTACTGGAATAAAGACTTTCGGAGTTCTCCAATGATTTTTTCCTTTACTTCAATTATTGTTTTACTTTGCTCTACTTTTATGTTGTATTGTACCAGCATCCTGCACATGCTTGTTGAACCATCTTTATATTCTTGTAAAAAGAGTACTGTCTGCATATGCATGTTCCCTCCTTTATTAGTTTTTCTCCTTGTACTGGCTTGTAAATTGATGGTTCCTGCACACTTCCGTGAAGCAATTCTTATTTTGTTGTTTCTTTTTGTTATTTAGTTGGATGTCTTATTTTCCATTTGTCTATTATTCTGTTCCATCTTTCTAATAAAATTTTGTCCTTGTCTAAAAAAGAATTAACTTACTAGTTTTTTTGTTCATCACATTCAATTTTTTCAGGTACGAGAACATAATTATTGCAACAGATCTTATTCCTGAAGTCTTGTCAGCCACAATGCGCCGTGTTGCGACACTACTGGCATCTAATGAAAGAATTTCAGGTTCAGCAGCCTTAATTTATTCCCGGCATCTTTTGAAGAAATACAGCAATATGCCAAGTGTTTTAGAATGGGAGAAGAGTTTCAAGACAACATGTGATAAGAGGCTTTTTTCTGAACTTGAATCTGGACGATCACTGGATGCAGAGTTTGGATATCCACTTGGAGTTCCAGCAGGTGTTGATCTTGATGATTTTTTTCGTCAGAAGATAAGTGGCAGTCGATTATCCAGAGTGGGTATGAGCATGAGAGATGTAGTCCAAAGGAATATTGATGATGCTTTTCACTACTTTGGCAAAGAGAGAAAACTCTTAGGTGCTGGTACTGCAAAAAGTCCTGGCATGGAAAAATCTGATTATGCATATCAGATAGCTCAACAAATAATTATGGGACTAATGGACTGCATGAGGCAGACTGGTGGTGCTGCTCAAGAAGGTGACCCGTCTTTGGTGTCTTCTGCTGTTTCTGCCATAGTCAATAATGTTGGACCAACCATAGCAAAAATGCCTGATTTTTCTCTAGGCAGTAATTATTCAAATGCTTCCGCTGCGCCAGGTTCGCTAAACCTTGCTAGGCGCATTTTGCGCATCCACATAAATTGCCTGTGTCTACTCAAGGAAGCTCTTGGGGAGCGTCAGAGCCGGGTTTTCGAGGTAGCTCTTGCAACAGAAGCCTCCTCTGCTCTTGCTACAGCCTTTTCTCCTGGAAAGGCTTCTCGAAGCCCGTTTCAAATGTCTCCTGAATCCCATGATTCCAGCGGGAATATCTCTAGTGAGATCCTGAACAACTCTGCAAAAGCAACTGGAAGAGGAACAAAAAGTGCTGCTGCTATTTCTGCACTTCTTGTTGGAGCTATTATCCACGGTGTCACTACCCTGGAGAGAATGGTGACTGTCTTACGATTAAAGGAAGGGTTGGATGTAATTCAGTTTATAAGAAGTATGAAATCCAA
>Ga0307509_10008938_pt1 | contig 12633 bp, 15 predicted proteins | sample 10_EM_MG_FD_202245 | JGI IMG/M metagenome (GOLD analysis project Ga0307509, IMG submission 202245) | Populus trichocarpa ectomycorrhiza microbial communities from riparian zone in the Pacific Northwest, United States - 10_EM | ecosystem: Host-associated > Plants > Roots > Unclassified | place...
TGTTTAATAGATATTTATTGCTCACTGCGACCAGTACCCAAGACTACATATGATTATAGGCGTGGTACTTGTCACGTGTTAGAGCCCAGCCACAGCCACCTGTGTGGTTACGAGGACTTTTCAAACGGCGAGTGTACGGTACTGGTGTATACTCTCATACCGTGTATGGGTATAATTCAGAATGGGGGGGGGGCAACCTCGGGTAGATTTAGCTATGATATGATGCCGGTAGTCTACCTACTGTAGTCTAAATATTCCTGAGGGTGGTATGATACGAGTACTTGTGCATATCATAGAGCAGCAAGAGGATACTCGAGTAGAGAGAGAGAGAGAGAGAGAGAAAAGAGGCTAACCCCCAAAAGTTTGGTTGCCTCAAAAGATCTCCAGAGACCTTAAGGACCCTTTTTGGGTGTCCACTAAAAAAGGCTGTCATACATGCATACCAGACTGTACCCGAGCACTCGAGGACGTTGGACGACCACTGCCACAACCACAACCACCGAAGCATCATACAAGTAATTCTTTCATTCTCATTCTCCGTTTCCCACCAGTGACCTACAACCACACTTTTCTTAGCCAGCAAGCAGGCAGATGGGTATTTGTCCATCGCTTGTACCTGTATAATACTAATACACCCATCTTACTATCAATTCGATGTGCGGGGGGTGGAGTCAGGGAGAGTGAATGGGGAAGGGAGGGGGGGAGGCAAGAAAGAAGGGACGGGCAAGACCAGAGACAAACAAAGCAAATAAGGGGAAGGGAAGTATCATAAGTTAAAAAAAAAAGGAAAAAGGAAAAAAAGAAAAAAAAATCTACAAGTACTAAGGAAAAACAAAAGGGATTTAACAAGCAAACTCGAATTGACGTCCTCCTTCTCTATCTCACCACCTGCCGCCTCTTTACTTGCTCCCTTCATCACCACCCCCTCCCCCAGAGGGCTCTTTCCTATTCTTTTCCATTCTTCCGATTTGGCAGCCCTTCGTGACTTCATTGCCTTATAGACAATCCTCATCCCAATATCGATGATGAGATAGCCTTCAGGACGTGCCTTCAAACTCACCTCACTTGTTCATATGCTCACGCCGTCTCCCTCACTTATCATACACCTACGCATTTCTCCCTGCACCACAGGTCATTTATACCTGTTCATCTACCCTGCCCTCTGTCCTTTCTCCTTTACTTACACCATCACCCACAACTTGCTCTTTCTGTCCGACATCACTGATCCCTCCATCCATTATTCATCCATCCATCCATCCCACTCACCCTAACTCCCGTTAACCCTTGGAGGTGCATTAAGTGCTACCTATTCGAGACAAATAGGTCACTACGGTCCCCCCAAACAAAAAAAAAAAACCCCCTCCACAGCCTCCTACGAGTAATACTTTTCTTTCTTGTTCTTGCCTTTCTAAACCCTTCCTTACCGCCCGGCCTTTCCATCCAGGGAGAGGGAATCTACAGCTGCATCTAAACCCTGTTCAAGGAAGTATTGTCATCCTTGCTGCTCGCCTTGGGTTCGGTCCCATATTTTATTTGTCTAGGGTTTCTCGTTCTTTTTGACGGCAGTGGAAGCACGGCAGTAGCCAGAAGTGTGAGCAACCCCCCCCCACACCTACAGCCACAGGGCGTCCTTTAGACTTGCCCTCCTCCGTCACTCGGATCGCACTTATCCATCGTCAAAATTTGAGTGTTTCCAAATCCCGACAGACGGTCGGATCGCTGCGATCTCCTCCCTACCAGTGCCCTTCCTACCACCGCCGACACTCCCCCCCCCTTTCTCCTTCCCCCTCCGTTTCGTCCCCTTTTCTCCCAGAGCCTTAGTACATTTCATCTTGCTGCCCAAGAACAAGCACACCTGCGCAAGTTTATTTTTTCCTAGCTAAACGCCCTTCATATTCATACGAGAAGCCCGCCTGCTCATGACGAGCTTCCGTTCATCAAATCCTAAGGAAGATAGTCCTCAGTGGTACCGTCTCGGCTTACTTGGTCGGCGCGGTAAGCACCGCTCTCCTGCAGAGTCTTGTGTATCTGGAGGTTCAACAACTTCAGTTCTCGGGGACCCTCCAACTCGTCAGCGACGTTTTGGATTAAGACGCCTTGCTAGTGATTCTCACCTTGGTGATAGCTTTTCTACCAATTCTAACACGCGCACATTTGCACCTTCAGTTGCGTCTACGAATCGTGCGCCTTCTATCGCATCAGAGTCACAAGCGACTACTCGCCCAGGAACCGGCTCGATGGCTGGTATGTTAGATATGGACCGCTCGCGGAACCGTCGCGATAGAACTTTTATCGGTAGTCAGTGTGCTGTTTGCGAGGAACCTTTAGAGCACACTCTCCGTGGGGAGCGTGTTCTCCAGTTCTCTTGTGCTCATGTGTCCCATGAGGCCTGCTTCTATGAGTACATAAAAGAGGTTGATACTCAATTTTGCCCCGAGTGCAATGCCCCTCTGGGGCTTGACTCTAGTCGTGGTGGAAATGTATTGGATATTGGTCTGTTGTCACTACCCGATGAAAATTGTTTTTAGATGCTGACCCCACTCAGAAAAACTGAGCAGTATTGTGAGATCTGTGTCCGTTGTTGAAACTAGAGAGGCACCTAGAGACCGAGAACGAGAACGAGAGCGGGAGCGGGAGAGGGAGAGAGATAGAGATCGGCATAGGGAAAAGGAGAGAGAGAGAGAATTGGCCTCACCACATTATGAGAATTATAGCACTAGGACACGGAGTCGACAGGGAAGCCGGACTTCTAGCTTAAATAGAGAGAGCCGGGGGGAGAGCCGTAGTGATATGAGGGATTCTACAGGTCCACGACACGACAACGGGCACTGGAGGAATAATAGTGGCGCTTCGGCTGGTGAATATCCTGACCCAGCACTCGCCCCGCCTGCTGCTCGTCGTCATGACTACGATATTCAAAGTCTGGAAAGCGAGCTCAGCTCAAGGAATTCGATGGCGAGTCCTATACCACCCCCCATTGTTACTGTTAAGAGTGAATTTCCGACCATCACACGATCAAAGGCCCAGCAAAGCCTTACCTGTCTGGTAACTGTGGAGATTCCTGACAGGAAAGTGCAACCTTTATACCCGGAAGACTCGATACCGCCTGTGCCAGCTTTACCACCAACATATGAACAACCATATCAGCCCCCTAGCCCGACAAATCGGAGCCAGTATTCCTTTGAGCGGGAGGGAGCAGGGACAAGGCAGAGGGAACGCGATACGGAGAAGGAACGGGAAAATGAAGTATTGGCGGCTATCACAGACGATCTTCGTTTGAGGGTTGAAAATTGGCATGGCCTTGATTTTGGAAGGTAAGGTTTTATATTCGTACAGGTTCGTTATCAGTAGCTAATGAAAATAGATTCGGCAAACTCCGTCTCCACGGAACCATCAAAGTTGGCAAGGATTGTCAAGCATGGCAGGAGTTGGAGTGCTACCTCTTCTCAGAGATGCTTATCTGTGTCAAGGACAAGAAGAGTTCCGCGCCTGCCTCCCAATGGGCTAATGGTGTTAAAAAGCGGAGTGTGAAATGCACATTAAAAGGGTCCATTCTCATAAAGAAGCATTTAAAGAGAGTTAGTGATTCAAGCTCACCAGGTAGGTTTTTATTTATTCTATTTCTCCTATTGCGCCTACGTAGGTCTAACCGATGGCCTAGATGAAAATATGCACATCCTCACCTTGAGTCTTTCTGTTGTTGAGCTGCCTCAGTTCCATCTATTATTTCCCACTGGTGTTCAAATGGATCAGTGGCATCGCGCCTTATTGGATTTGAATAATGTGGAGCTTGCACCGACAATGAGGGGCCCTCAGTATGAGGACAAGCGGGGTTCTAATTCTGACGAAGACGACGACTTTCGTGCTACAAAAACAATCAGGCGAGTATCCTCTATCAACTCGGCCTATAGTGGGACACATGGTGGAGGGAGGTCTATCGTCACGGCACCTACTGAGTATACTGCATCTATCAGAGGAGCAAAGCCGCAGATACCCCCAGCTGTTCACATTCCTCTCGATATTGTTGTCGTTATCCCTGTCTCATCATCTATGCAAGGTCTCAAAATCAACCTAATCCGCGACTCACTCAAATTTCTTATTCACAATCTTGGGGAGCGGGACAGAATGGGGCTGGTGACATTTGGGTCGAGCAGTGGGGGAGTTGCGTTGACCTCACTATTGGCAAAGAGCTGGAGTGGTTGGCCCAAAGTGGTCAACTCTATTCGGCCTGTAGGCCAAAAGAGTTTGCGCACTGATGTGGTTGACGGAGCCAACGTTGCAATGGACTTGCTGATGCAGAGGAAATCGAGCAACCCTATTGCATCCATTCTTTTGATTAGTGATTCCTCAACATCTGATACTGAAAATGTGGATTTCGTGGTGTCTAGGGCAGAAGCGGCAAAGTGAGTAATTTAAATTCCGATGTTCAAAAATCTGGTTATACTAATGCATACCAGGATCACAATTCACTCGTTCGGGCTCGGGCTCACACATAAACCGGATACCATGATCGAACTTTCAACTCGGACCAAGGGCCAATTCACTTATGTCAAGGATTGGATGATGTTGCGCGAATGTGTGGCAGGATGCATCGGCGCCCTGCAAACACTTTCCCACCAGAACGCCAAACTCAGACTGAAACTCCCAGAAGGATCGCCTGCGAGATTTGTTAAGATTAGTGGAGCTTTACATGTGTCAAAAAGATCATCTGGGAGGGAGGCGGAAGCTGCTCTTGGAGATCTTCACTTTGGGGATAAGAAAGGTATGTTTTTTTGTGTTTTTGATAAAGGAAATAAATCAGGGCTAATGGGCTTAGATGTTTTGGTTCAGTTGGTCATCTCCCCGGATAGTTCGCAGGGCGAAATGGCTCCTCAGGATGCATGGGAATCGATCGTGTCTGGATTGGAGGCATTAGGGGGCTCAGCCGACCAGGATGAATCAAGGACAATCAGTATCGAGGAGGTGCCACTCATCCAAGCGGATTTGACGTACGGCGATATTCAACGAGAGGGAACGCTTTCGCAATTATCTCGGCCACATTTGCTCGCCATCACAATGCTTCCTGCAAGTCCCAGGAAGGGTAGCAGACCTGGATCGCCACCGATCCCCCCTCATCCGATGGTGGTGCAACGACGGATGGAGCTATTAACCTCAGATATGTTGAGTCGCGCTTTGACACTCATATCTCGGGGCCAACACGATCGTGCGCATACCTTACTTACCGAGACCCGAACAATCCTTAAGGGGCTTGGGAAGGGGGGGTTGCCGCCTCTTCCCTCACCTTCCCCGTCCATCCCTCTGCCCGAAGTCCCTGATGTGGGCTCGAGTGGACATACGCCGGCGGCTACCCCACCACTGGAGACAAACTTTACGCCTGCATCAGTAATTGATGCTGCGACTGTGTCAGCCTTAGATGCAGAGCTAGAGTCGGCACTTGAGTGGATCAGCCATCCGGCGGTTTTCATCAGAGACTCCCGAAAAGCCGTTCTCCAAGCCATTGGTGTTATTTCGTCTCAGAGGTCTATCACTTTTAGGTAATTCATGCCAGCTCCCATCGAAGAATTGGTAATGGCTAAAAATACCGGTAACAGAACTGCCTGTGAGTCTCTTTACGCTGAGAGAGTGGCCGGTGTTAAGCGGCTTTCTATTCAGGCACGGGAATGGCGAGACACAGAAGACTCCCTTATGGAAGAGGATTAGATTATATTGGACTTTGTTAAAATTTCCTAATTGTGCTTGTTTGTTGTATGAATTGTTAGGAGTCAACTTTACGGTGCTTTGGTGTTTTTTCCCCCTTTCCCTTTCCGTTTCCTTTTCGTGTATTATTTGGGTGAGGTGTTATTCGGGAGGGTAAAATATTTCGGGCAGTTTCTCATAGCCTTTTCGGCAGGCGGTCGTCATGTTATTTTCTTATTTTATTTTTTTATATCTCTTATATTCTCGTTTTCTGTAAGAGCCATCCAGGGCGGGGCGCAAGCTTGCTACTCATAGGGATGGTGTTAGTGAGTATTATGTACGATAAGCCATTTCTTTGTTTATCTTTGTGCCAATTATTTCTATTTGGTCATTTCTTCTGTATGATAATTATACCCAATTTTTTTCACCTCTTTTTTCTGTTCGGTTTACTCGCCGTTCGAGGCCCTTGGCGCGGCATACTAGACATCTTTTACGGCTTCTAACTTTGGTACGTTCCAGTGAGGACACCGTTGTGAAGTATGATAGAGCATCATACCGTACTGCACCGGAATAATTCAGAATGTCTCCGGGGCGTTGGGGTTGCCTTCCGTGGTAAGGTCTGTTGTGTTTTTTCTTTTTACATGTCTCAGCTGAGGGCTTGAGGGCCCTTTCACCGTTTCCCCTCTTCGACCCAAAGGGGAAATTCTGGACGTTCTAGCGTCTTCCTTAATTATTCTAGTTTTCATGGTATGATATTTGAAATGGATATCTTTGATGTGTAACGATCCCTTCGTTTGATGCCGAATTTCAGGACATTTTAGCGTTGCAGTAGTGTTGCGATCGTCAATGGCTAGTCAGTAATGAGCAAAGTATCCCTTAAGCCACCGTGATGTTTAGGCCCCTTCATATTGTGAGGAACCAGTCTATTTTGGGCAATTGTGATATAGAAAACTTTGTGCTTGAGAGGCAGTGTAGTGCTCAGAATGGAGCAAAATGAGTAGCACTCAGCATGCCCATGATGAACACAAGATTGTCTGTGTATATTTGCTCCCATCACTCAAACAGGCTAGGGTCAACCACTTTAAAATAGGTGGGTGTCAAAGGTTTTGAAAGTAATTGTCAATTGCATTGTCAGCGATACCTTTATTAGCTTCGCGCTCATGCAAGTGTCGTTGCCACACAACTCGGGGCAAGTAGTGAAATCAAACGAAGTGATAAGGTAGTACTACTCGTAGGGGTTTGCGCATGGGGACCTAGGTGGCGGTTAATAGGAAATGGACCAAGGTGCAAAAATGAGTTTGCGCAATACAGTGGGTGTAGGTACCGTAGAGGGTGGATAGGGTAATATGGCCATGCCCTCAAATTTGTTTACTGCTCAAATTTGGATTCCCAGCTGCTGCACAAGCCGGGCACTAACAATGCTGGCTGCCATAGAACAGGTGATAATCTGCTACTGAATGCCCAATATTATTATCACCAAAATCTTTTAAAGGGAGCTGTGTTGCTGCTGACTTATTGTTCTGAAGTGATTGGATTTCTTCAAGTCTGAAAAGCCTGATTTTACACTTGTTTCAGGTCTCGCCACCCACCTAGGTGTCCAAGACTTTTAGGTTAACAGAAAATAACCTGTTTTTCTGCCACCTAGGTCTCTTTACGCAAACTCTCTACTGTACCAACAACTGCGATGTTAGGGCCAAGTGCTATGCTCGTATGATATAGTGCAAATAGTCTCAAACCGGGTCCTCCAGACAGGCCAAACGTGATTCCGGTCTAGTCAACCACCACAAGGAATTTAGTAAAACAAAAACCACTGTAATGAAGCTGCTTCCTTGGAGCACAGGGTGATGGTTTTTTTATTTTAATTAAAGGCTGTAGGAAAAAGTAGACCAAGATTGAAAAGTGAAAATTTGGGTGAGAGTGAAACGGGTGATATACTCTACCCAGTGAGAGACTGAAAAAGACTGTAGAGCATGGCAGACTAAGCCAAGGTGAGAGGGTGAGGGGGGATTATGAGCACAAGACCCTTCTTTTTTGCTTAAGGACAATTTCAGTATCCAGTTGATACAGTACTTGTAATGCTTTTTACTTTAACCACTATGCTGTTTGTTGTCCAAAGGAGTATCATTTGACTTAACTCGTAGTGTCTTGGCATTTAATAGGCCAACTCGGATTGGTTGCCATGGGATTCCTGGTTCACTGGAGGACCCGCGCTTTCCACCGTAGCATGAACCTGTGGATGCATTGTCAGAAGCCAGGGGTGTTCTGGTGGTATAAGTTGATTCCACCTGTGAAGAACGGGAGGAAAAAAAACACATATACCGGTGTGGGCACAGTTTGGTACTAGGGTTGTTTGAAAGGGTTGAGCTTCTGTTTTTGGCCGCCCAGTTAAGGAGGCTGGGCAAGGATAGTGTATCCTATAAGGCCCCTCTCTCATGTATTTATCTAGAAAAACGAACACACACACAACACATCCACAAGCAAGTCGGTTCCACATCAGTCAATTGGCAAAGATATTCAGAGGTTACCACCTCACCACAGGAGAGGGATACAGCATGTGCGACACACCATCCAACTAAGGGAAGGTCATGTTATACTCCCACACCGGTGTGCTCTGGATAGTTGATAGGGGAGTTTAGCAGGGCTGGTTGCCTATTTGGGAGGCTGACAGAAGCCAGCGAGAGCGAGGCTTGGCGGAGAGCCAATTTGCATAAAGGCTTTTCCTCTTAGATCCTTTAGTTAGCATCGTACAACCACACCACTCTTTGCTCTGGTAGGTTGAGGGGGGATCACCTGTTAAACGCCCTTGGGGATGTCTTTATGACGGCCTCATGTTTTTGGGATTCGGGCCTCAGCTGCTCGTTTCCACCTTTGAAGTCCAGGTTTGGTCTGTTCTTTTGATCACCATGGCACCTGGAGATAGTGTGGTGCGAAGTCTTATCCGCCCGGATAGGGTCAGTGCTGTTCGTTGCAGCTAGCGGTTATTGAAAATAGAGGTTTGACTCAAAATTGTGATCCGCTTGTAGTTGGTTTAGCCCCTACCTTCTTTTGGTCGGTTTGATGAAGAAACGCTGTCGACCCTACTCGGTCCTTTTGTGGTCGTGAGGCGTCTTCTTTGGGGTCTGCTGGAGCCAGTGGAGAAGGGGCAGGCTTGTCGATTTTTCCACATGTGGCTGGTGGCTGATGCACTGTAGCGGTGGTGGTGGGATTTTTGTTGGTGGCTGGGGTACCCATTGGGCGATCGGTCGGCGTGGATTATCCTTTGTTGGGCTGCGAGGTGGCTGTAGGCCATGGTAGTGATTATTTTTTTGCTGTTGGCGTTACTGTATCCCTTGGGCGGTGTGAAACAGTTAAATTCGCGCCCACCTGTACTAGTCCAAAATGAGATGCTTGGCGCTTATAAATAGGGCGAGTAATATCAAATGACCCCAGTCGCTCGCCAACAATTGTCTACGACTACAGGGAATGCATAAGTTTAATACTCAATACAAAATAAAGCAAAGGAAGAGACAAAAGGAAAATATTGTGATTCCACTAAGTGGCAAGGTTCTTATGCCTGATATCAAAACAATTTCGGCAAAGAGGTAAAAATGCATCCTGGCCTCTCATAACTATAGCACGATCGTGGTGCACGGCGTCCTTTTTGCTTCATCCCCTTAGATTAAATTGACACTCTGCCCATTTAAGTCTAAAACCTCCAAGAGAAGCGTATTTGTGTTGACTCTAGTGACCACTAGGGGAAGGAAGAGAGGTGTGATGTTGATGTAGACTAAAGCAGGAGGGCGTGATCTTTCTTGTATAGGATGACTTTCATGCGCGCCTGTGGTTTTGACTGTAGGTAGCGATAATGGATTTGGCTAGGTTTTCTTGAAAGAGCCGTGAGGAGCCAAGGTGAGGAGTATGGGAGGAAGAAGGAAGACAATATAATATAAGGTAAGAATTAATTACACTGATATCTAAAAGCCGGTAAAAGTTTGGGGGCCAGTTGCGTAGACACTTTAGCTGTGTAAAATAGTAACTATGATACAGGTCCGCTACATCAACTCCAACTTTATAGTGGTTGTAGTCGTCTGTGATAGCAGATATGGGGACATGGGCTCGTTCATGAGAGCCAAAAACACGCCGGATGGCTGGGCCATTGCTGCTTGATTGTTGTGGCTTCTTGCGCTCAGAAATAATTCTCTCTTTTGGAGAATGGATAGTGCTTAGAAAATACAGCGCCCGGTTATCCTGCCACTGTAGGGCCAGCACATTTCCATCTGGATCAGCAGATCCACTGCAAACCTCATTCTAAGGTATGTTTTTTCTTTCATCCTGAAGGTTTGGAGGGAAGGCGGACCCATTAACTCTAGCTGTTCCACAAGCGCCAATCCTGAAGGCTCTAAGCCTTATCATCAGCTGCGGGGAGGCAAAGTAGTTGTCTATATTTATATTAAAATGGCATCCAGAGGTGTAAGGTAGGCTGCATGCGAGTTGGAACACTGTTGACCAAGTTGGAGTACGATCTCTTTGGAGTACTAGTCCAGCAAAAGAATCTGATCAAGAAGCGAAGACCCAGCTGTATGTATAGCCTGCATCACAGAGATCAAATACCTTGTAGCCCTCTTTGATTTGATTAATTGGCATATGGTAGGTGTGGAAGCTGCGGCCACCGAATCGTATCATTATCTCATCAACGGTAATATTTGAAGCGGGGAAATAATATATTTGACAGCGAGTTTGAATCATGGTATTTAGTGGCTCTAGCTTCTTAAACCACTCAGAGTGTGAGAGTTGGATTTCCGGATCGGATATATGTATATACCGCTTGATCTGACTGAACCTTTCCAGACTCATAGCCTGAAAAACCTTCTCCCCTCCTCCCTTCCAGTATCCACAACTCCCACACTCACCCTTTGCTCCCATATAGATTAGGAGAGCCAAAAACACCCTCATTTCTGACCCCATCACTTTCCTCCATAGCTGGCGCCAGGGACGCACACCTGCTGCTGTCTCGCTTTTCCTTCTTCCCACTGCACCTTTCTCCTTAGCATGGAATTTGTTCCAGCCACCAGTACAGTACATTGATGACTTCGGAATCCCAAAAGAGTTCGAAGACTCTCAACCCTGTAACTTCAGATACTGAGTCCTTCCATGGGAGTAATGGCTGCCCAACATGGTCAATACGTGGACCGAGAGGTCTATATGGTTGTCTAATCACTCGATCCTTTTGCTTGTATGTTGCATTTGCCTTGCTGGCAGAATTTGGAGAGAGGGAAGCAAGAGGAGTTCGCGGTTTATTTGAATAAGGCATGGTATTGACTCAAGCTATTGAGAACTCGACTTTTGCTTTGGATTGATCAGGGGTGACTGACGTTGCAATCTTATATTCAGACCTTGCTTTATCCAGGATAGTGTTGTTTGTATTAGGCAAAGATCTGCTGGGCGCGAATTTTACGGTTTCACACCGGCCAAGGGGTACTAGCCATGAGGCTTGGCTTTGCTATGCTTTGTGTGGTTGGTTCCATACCACAGGGACTGCGGGTTAGGCGGTGGAGGATTTCATTTTGGTGGCCGTATGCCTGGATTGGGGGTGTCTCCTAGTTAATAATAAAATTGATAAGCTCTAGTCAGTTCAATCACCACTTCATCTCAATTGAGTTTAGCTTTGTCTGTGATTCGCTTTCATCTTATCAACAACATTACTCGCAATTATCTGATGTTTGTAAAAACGACCGGGTCCGTATATGCTCGCATATGGTAGATAGCCCAATGATATCAGCAGTAACAACGCATAAAACTGAAAACTGACCCAAGTTCAAGTGTTAGGCATACCGGAAGGCTTAGCCCTCCGTTAGTGAATAAAGACCTATAGTTACCCTACCTTAGGATTCTGAGTTCAAAAGGAGAAGCCAACAACCCCCTCCCGCACCAGCGTTGGGACGGCGCTACATCGGCAGACGCCGCCCTAGTTGCGTCCCCTCACCAAAGACATGGTCATTGGAGCCCTCCTCGTAACCCCGTATACGTCGCGGCCGTCCGTCCGACCGGATCCCATTCGCAGAATATATGAGGAAAGACCTTTGGCGAGCTTATGCAAGTGGTTCGAGCCATATCGGTCGATGTCGCATAAGGTTACTGAACACTAAAGACCAGAGCCGCGAAAGTGGCCACTAGGTAACGGGACATTTTCATGGACAATGGTTAAGCAACACATTCTATACTCCATGCTCTCACGATAAAAGTCGCAGAAGTGAATGGTGTTGTTGGATGAGGTAGTTTGAGAAATCAAACATACCCGCACTCAGACACGTCAATAGTATTTTCCGATACTGACGGAACCATACGATAACGATACGACTATGGAGGGATAATGGCTATTGGTGCGATTATCATAACAAGTCTATCTCATGCCTCGCAGATGTCGGTTGCAGAATATGTCTGCAATGCTGAGAGGTTCAATAACAAAGCTGGCCCCTTTGTTGGTTCGATCATGGAGACCATTCTGCGTATGCAAGTGGTAAGCAAGACTCCATGCCGACGAAGATGGATCGTAACCAATGGACTGATGTGTGGGAGCACTGTCAGGTAAATTCATGGTGTTGCGATTTGGAAGTCGAAGTGAGATAACAAAATTGTCAGGGTCAAAAAGTGTTCGCACTTCTTAAAAAGCTGGAGTTTATTAGCAGGTACTTAGTTAGTATGAAAACTAGATGTAGCCCGCGACCACCCAGACGCGGCATATAAATATCGAGGTGCCTCCCGAGCTATTTGAAGATTATCAAGCAACGGAGAATTTCTTTTTTTTTTTTTTTTTTTTTGAATCATATGCATTTGTTTAAGGTACAAAGACAGTCGATTTCTCTACTCTCTTTATCTTTAAGAGGCTGCCTAGTCAAGACACGAACGCGATAACCGATAGTTCCTACGGCACAGAGTTGGGTCTACCCCTCCTTTCTCCTCTTCTCCTCACGGTCGGAT
>Ga0307509_10008939_pt1 | contig 12632 bp, 3 predicted proteins | sample 10_EM_MG_FD_202245 | JGI IMG/M metagenome (GOLD analysis project Ga0307509, IMG submission 202245) | Populus trichocarpa ectomycorrhiza microbial communities from riparian zone in the Pacific Northwest, United States - 10_EM | ecosystem: Host-associated > Plants > Roots > Unclassified | place...
ATTGTGGATTGCTGCGATGTTTTTCCACATTATTTTTCTATTTTATTTCTTTATTTTTCAAAATTATATTTGTCGATTTTTTTTTAATATGGAGCTGATTGAGAATTTAGTTTTGTAATTTTTTTTCTTTAAAACATTGTTGATTGCTATAGTGTTTCTCCGCATGGTTTTTTTTATGATTTTCTCCGAAATTATCTTTTTTTATTTTATTTTTTAATATTGAGCTGGTTAAAAATTACAGTTACAATATGTGAGGAAAGCACTGTAACTTTCCTCGAAACTTACTGTTGGTTGCTACAGTGTTTTTTCTCACATGGTTTTTGTTATGTTTTTCCTTAAAATTATCTTTGTCAATTTTATTTTTTAAATATTAAGCTGGTTAAGAATTGCAATTACAAGTAAATACAAGTTTTTCCTCACTAAACACTATGAAGTGATACAGTTTTTCCTCACATGGTTTTTTTCCAGTTTCTTTTGTGTTTTCTTTTTTTATAATATTTTTTTCCAAAATTATCTTCGTCGATTTTATTTTTTTAAATATTGAGTTGGTTAAAATTTAACTTTGTAATAAAGCTTAATCATGTGGGGAAAGCATTGTAGCTTTGCTCATAAAACATTGTGGATTGCTACAATGTCTCTCCGCGTAGTTTTTTTGTTATAATTTTTTTAAAATTATCTTTTTCAATTTTATTTTTTTAATATTGAGTTGTTTGTGAATTACAATTACAGGTCATTACAAATAAGGCTAAATCATGTGGGGAAGCACCGTAGCTTTCATCACAAAACAATGTGAATTGCTACAATGTTTCCAACATGATTTTTTTTCCTTTTTTTGGTGTTTGTTTTTTTTTTCTAAAATTATCTCTATCGATTTTTTTTTAATATTGAGCCGATTAAGAATTTAACTTTGTTATTTTTTTTCTTTAAAACACTGTGAATTGTTGCAGTGTTTTTCCAAGTGATTTTTTTATAATTTTTTCCAAAATTATCTTTGTCGATTTTTTTTTGAATACTGAGTTGGTGAAGAATTATAATTACAATAAAGCTAAATCATATGTGGAAAGCGTTGTAGTTTTTCTCACAAAACACTGTGGATTGCTACAATATTTCTCTAAATAGTTTTTTAGTTTATTTTATTGGGAAAAGCGCTATAGTTTTCCTCGCAAAATATTATCAATTGCTGCAACGTTTTTTCTCATAGGTTTTTTTCCTTCCAAAATTGTCTTTGTTGGTTTTTTTTTTTAATATTAAGTTGGTAGAGAATTTAGCTTTGTAATTTTTTTTTCTTTTTATTAACTGAAAAGTTAAATCATGTGACAAAAGCACTGTATCTTTCCTCACAAAACACTGTAGATTGCTACAAATTATTTTGTTCAGTCTCTAAGTTTTTTATCACCAACACAATTTTTTTTTCCGTCATGAAATATTTGCTTCATCACAACTTTAATTTCTATTACTTATCTAGCGCTGGTTCACAATTATAACAATATCAAATGTATTTATTTTATAAACCCGCGACAACACGCGGGCAAGTCATCTCGTATTATATATTCCTTGTCATGTTAAATAACAACAAAATAACAGAACAAAAATACTAATCACCAGCTAAAAAGTTAACGAAAATGGTGAGACTCGAGAGCGTGCTCATCAAAGTAACATACGACTTATCAAACCACAAACATCTGTGATATATTCTGAACAAATAGCCACCATTGCACAGGTTGTCCGGTTGATCAACATCTTATCAGAGATAGATCTCTCATTGGTCATTACTGTACAATTTAAGTTTCGCGAGGTAGATATAACTAAATAAACATGAACAGTAAGAAAGTTTGAAACACGGTTCGAGTCAAAATTGGAACTAAGTTTTTAACATTAAAATTATCCAAGTGTAATCCGCATTGGCTAAAAAACAAAAAACATGTTATTCAGTCCCACGCCCCTCCCTTGCAACTCCTACGCGCCTCACTAATTACACATTACAAAAGCACTTTCCCCAAGGACACACCCACGTTCGGTGGGTAAGAGACCAAACACATTAGAATACAGCGACAGACCCGGAGCCATGAAGGCTGTGTCACAGCTTCACATATGCACACACTTGGACCCACATCATCCATGACTATCCACAATAACACCAAAGGCCCATTTCAATTATGTATCTGCAAACCAATAGAAAAGACATACAGATTAAGCATTATAAGAGTTCAATGATCAGATATGAAGCAGGGCACAGAGATTGAGAGGTATACCATTGCTGGACTTTCCTGAACTCTGTAAGGACAGGGTATATATTTTCAAAGGCTGTGTATGTCTCCTCTCTCACCTAAAATGTCAAACAAACAGAAGTATCAGCAACCAAACTCCATCAGTATGCAGATCACAGATGATGAACAAGAGATCTTTGGATTTACCTTGGCTCCAGTGATCACAATTTTTCCAGAGACAAAAATAAGGAGCACAATCTTTGGTTGTTTCATGCGATATATTAGACCCGGAAAGAGTTCAGGTTCATACTGCATAAATAGATCACAACTAAGGCTTATACTGCATAAATACAACACAAGTCCTACACAAAGCACATCCTTTAGACTTCATACTTGCACAAGTACAGCACAAGAGTTTTAAAATTCACACTAATCGAATAAAATACAGGCACAAGAGTAAGGCTCTGTTTGGCAGCAACAGCTGCTGAAAGTGATATTAGTATAACACAGTTTCTGCTGTATACTTTCGACTCCCTTAAGCAGTAAGACCCATAAACGTAAAGCTATTTAAAGCAGCCCTCTTCCCGCTAGGCCAAATGGAGCCTCTGTTCAGCAGATTATGGCTTTTACTTACACTTGAGAAAGCACCATGGGAGTATGCGAGCCCTTCAAGTCTAATGGGGAACTTGACATCACAAGAGCCAACAATATTCTGAATCTTGAAGTCCTGGCAGTTGCAATGCGGAAATTTAAGCAAGAAAGGAACTTCAAAAGACAACAGCTCAAAACTAACCAGAAGAAACTTGTCCGTGTGTGTGCACAAGAGAGAGAGAGAGAGAGAGTAATGACACCTTAAATTTGGCAGCAAAGCCAAGCTTTTGGATAATTCGAGCATACTGGGAAAAAAATAGATTCAATTTTGAATGAGAATCTTGTCAAAATAAAAGCATTTCAAGAAAAAACATGCAAGTCCTGTTATACTTGTCACACATCTCCATTCTTCACTTCAGTCTATGGTTTCACTCTTCCATGAAAAACAACAGAATGCATTTATTTGTTGGAGAATACTACAGAATAATGTTTCCCACATGATGAATATGAAAAGGTCCACCAAAAATCTTCCTACCGAAGGGTATTTGTGTGTCACGAGAAATTTATAAATGAATATCTAGTTGTGATATATTGTTTACCAAACGGAAGATAGAGAAAACTAGATTTAGTTTTAGGAGGAAATTGTTAGAGACCATCCTGAAATAAATATATTGAAAAATAAGGATAAAAAGTTTCTGTTTGGAAGGAAGTGGTACAAATTAACATTGGAGTCAACTTTCCTTCTTTGTGAAAAGATTTTACAGAAAACATACTAATTATCCTCGACGAAGAAGGCAATACCTTTCTCGCAGCCAGTTTAGATTGCTGTTCGCTCTTGGCACCTGTGCACACCTGATACAGCAGGAAAACAAACTCTTTCAGACAAAGGACTACAGGATATCACCAAAATATACATAAGTAGAATTAGCACCACACAATGATTTTGGCTATGATACTGATAACCCACAATCTTCAATAAAAGCAAAACTCAGAAACCTTCCAGAGTTTAAACAGAATAATACAATATTCAGCACCTCAACTCAACTGAACATCATTCACAAACTGGATAAATTGTTGGAATGCTCCCTTTTCATCACTCAGTTTCGATATGCGCCTAAACTTTTTATAAGCCATTGTAATGCTAGATCAGTATTTAATTATTTATCACTTCAATCAGCAGCAGTTTTTTGAACCACCTAAATCACTCCTCACTCCCAAAACTTCATTCCAATCACCATTTCACATCAATGCAACTATGGGTACAAGCTTGGTAAGGCTAGGCCATCTCAAATAACCATCCCTTAATTTATCATCAATAGACTTAAATCTATCCTTAAATATTATATAGTTCTTTCCTGCAGTTCTCCGCATGACTTTTCTCAATTACACAACACTCATGTCACAATGTTCCATTTCAAGCAACATTCATTGAAACCATTGGTAATATAACAAATCCATGTAGCATACATTGAAAGCAACAGCCAATATACAGCCATCAGTAAGCATAACTTTCAGAAGCAGATAACTCACCATCTTTCCAGAGGCAAAAATCAATGCTGTAGTTTTTGGTTCCCTAATCCGCATGATGACTGCAGCAAAACGCTGGATGAACATGCATAAAAGGTGAGGGACCACATAGACCAAAAGCAACAGAGTTTGTATCTGGAAGTTATCACAGGCATACCTTGGGATTATATTCTGCATTACGGGCTTGCAGGGCAATTTGCTTAAGTTCCAGCTTGCAATCCAAGTTCACTGTTGAAACAATGTTCCTAAAAGTACAGGGTTGAAACCATAACCATAAAATGTCAAAATTTAACATAGATTACTCAATATTGATGAATCATTTTTGAAGGAAAAGAAAGAATATGGTGAGCCGAAAACAAAATAAAGCATGGGAAAAGACAGTGGAATGTCAAATCTAAATAGTGTCAAACAAAGCCACTTCTTGACATTTATCTTCATATTGAGAGAAACAAAGTCAAAGCTGAATTCAAAAGTGAGAAACACAGCAATTTTATACAATCTCTCCGATGTAATAACTCAATACCTCTATTTGAGCTCCATACCTCCTGATACCAGGTTAAAATTCAAAGTTATAACACAACCAAGACCACATATTTGTTATAGATGATTTTAGCTGTGAGGTAATGTATCAAATTAACAAAAAGACCTCTCTCCGACGAACTAACGAGGCATAGTACAAAAAGACATGGTTTTTAAACTTTTTAGCTGCCACATGTAAACCAGAAAAGGTGCAAAAGATCCTCAACTTCCTGGAAACTTGCCTCTAGCTTAACAGAAGTAAAAATAGTTCAAATGGCTCCAAAGCAGCAGCGGAAAATTAATTGACAAATACAGAAAACTATGTTTTCTATTTTATATATTTATTATCTCTCATTGTAACAGGCAGATTATAACATGTAAATAACAAACCATATAACTTTATCCTCTAGAGGTAAGCCACAGAATCTGGAACTGTGGCCTAGCAAAGAAGGCTCTATGATTGTAGTAGGCGAGCAATGCCATTTCAAGCTTGATTTAAGTCACTTTTTATGCGAGTTTCTAATAAAATCTGTAATAATTTAAATTCTTTCTTATGCCTCCAGGATGAGACAAACATAAACTTGTTCGACTCTACCTGTAAAACTCCTTTTGCATTGTCAAAATCTAGTCAGGGAACAACTTCCTATTGCAAGCAAAGATCATCACATGCAAATCTGTTTTATAAAGCTTCAACTTTTAATTGAGAACAACTTCATTCCATGTAGAAAACAACAATTTTCCATATGATAAATCATCATAAATATAAACAAGAAATAACAAGCATGCTGCTCAAGTTTATTATTCAAGAAAGGTTCATTTACAACTGCAAGTTGGCAAACAAATCCCACTTCTTCTCTTCCGCTTCTCATTCACAATATTTAACAAACATCAAACGAAGGTTCTTTTCCTTTGACTACTACATACGTGAAAAAAACCCAGCTCCACCGCTGAAGCCTTCCCCAGTGTTAAGCCCTAAGCACTGATCAACTTACATCAAAAAAACACTTCACAGCCTTCAAAAAGCTATTACAAACAACATAATCGCACTCACTACTTTCTTCTCCTTCCAATTTATAAACATCACCACAACCACACAAGCCTTATTTTAGGAAAATCAAACAAACACAATTGCAATCAACCCAAAAAAACGCAAAGCTTCCACAAATTCTTCACGTCACCTAGATCAAAACACACATGTAGGCATACCCAAAATACAAATATAAAGCAAATAGCTTTGATTTATGGAAAGAAAAAGGCAAAGGGACTTACTGGAGGGTGGGAACAATGCCAGAAGGATGCTTGGAGAGATCCACTGGCTGGCTACCTTCCAAGCCTCCTTGCTCTGCCATTTCTTCCTTTTGTGTTCCACACTACCCCAATAATCCCTCAACAAAAACACAATATCAATTTTTTTTTGTTTTGGTTCCTCTTTTCACACCTAAAAACTAGGTTTTTTTTATCTAGGTTTGTCCTTTGACGACTAAAAAATAAACTTTTATATCTGGGTTTTTGTTTCAACAGCTAAAAACTGAATCTTCTTATCTGGGTTTTCGATTTCACAGCCAAAAAAGATGAATCCAACCTCATTAATTAATAAAAAACACAGATCTAACCAAAAAGATTCAATTTTGAACTGTTTAGTCCCAACCCAGTTTACAAAACCCTGAATCAAGCGAAAAATAAGGTAAATCTAGGGTTTGTTCAAAGATTAAAGACCCAAAAGTTAGAGCTTTAAAAGGAAAAAAAAAATTAGAAAGAAAATAAAGAGAGAGGGAAGAATTTAAAAAAAGTTTCTTTTATAGGTTTTGATCTAAAAGAGAGAAAGATATAAATGAGAGAGATTTGAGGGCTGCGTTGTTTTGGGTTTGGATTTTGGTCTGGTATGGTCTTATCCTCTAATTATGAGAGAGAGAGAGAGAGAGAGAGAGGGGCAGGCAGGTGATGGAGCTGGCGGATGGTGAGGGGGGGTTTTGTACCCTGGCTAGGGTTATTTATAGGGGTGACTGGTTAATGGGACCTTGATCCGGTAATGGGCTTGAGGTTACCGGGTGGTGCCGGTTGGAAGGGTAAGGTTGGGAAATTGGGGAAGTTTTGTGAGTTTACTGTTTTAGCCTCCATATGGGTTTCTTTGCGTGGTCAGTTATGCAGGGTGTCGTTGGAAGTTTGGAGGGTTGATGGTTCTAGACACGTGGACGGTGAGATTGTGGTGGCGTGATAGATTTGTCGAGCAGAAGGGTGTGGGTCCCAGATGATGATGATAGTATGATGCCTCTGGAAGCACCACACCCTATAGTGGAAGACCTCCACTCGGTTTCATCCGATTTTTTTAGTCTTTCTTTTCCACGGAGAGTGAGCTCTCGGTCTTAATAACGATCTTGGTCTTAAGAATAAAGTTTTTGCTCTCTTTCAAATAAAATAAAAATGATAGCAATAATCATTAACTAATTAAGTGATATCTGCTAGGTTTAGTCGATTTTATAAATAAAATTATATTTTATATTATTATTGGTTTAAAAACACCATACTAATAAAGACAAAAAAATAAATCAAGTGACTCTTCAAGAGAAAATTTTGTTCTAAGACTAGTCGTTTTCGGTTTAAAGGAATGGATAATAGAAATACTCATTATTTGTAATACACATACATATACATACATACATACATACATACATACATACATATATGTGAGTTAAAAAGAACAAGTAATGCTATCCAAGAATGGCTTAGATAGGCTAGCCATCCTAGCCATTAATGGCTAGGAATGCAAATGCTAATGCATGAGAGTTTTGCATATCTCATGCATGTTATGCTACTATAAGCAAAATAGACTTAGATTACGCGTTGTTTATTTCGGTAGGCAATATATATATATATATTTTTAATAAGATAGATGGTATATAGTTCATCCTAGGTGTAGTTAGAAAAAAATTTCAGTCGCGCGGCCTATATAGACCTCTGTATGGCCTCTTATGAAATAGGTCTAGGCAAATTTGCTTAGCTTAGTAGCACTTAACTCTTTTTTTTTTTTTTAATTGATGTCTTTTTTTAAATAAACTTAATTATATTTATATTAATACCCTTTTTCTTTTTTATTTTATTTAGAGAGCCTCTTTTAAATAATGATGATTTTTTGGTTATACTTTTAATTTTCAAAGAGGTTTTTCTAATTCATTTATGATTTTTTTTTTTATCTTTGGTATGGATAAACTATATTTTTGAAAATAAAAATATTTATTTTCAAATGATATTTCTAATATGTGTAGCCTTGCATATTATTTTTTTTCTTTTTATTTTATTCAATCAATTTAATATGTTTGTTTATTTATATTATCGTTTGATTAAATAAAAAATATTTTAATAAACAAAAATTGGCAAACTGATCGGGTAAATGTTCCATCTTGCAAAATTAAATATATTGATCTACATCTGTCTCTCAGTTTTTCAAATTTTATTTTTAGGTGTCGTTGATGATTTTTTATTTATTTATTAGCGCACATAGTTCTCGGTTTATTTGATTATATGTGTGCATAAACTTCTTGATTTGCACTTAAATTTTTTAAACTATAAAAATACATTGAAACAACCTTTATATACAATTTTTAAATGAAAAATAAAAATATTTAACCCGCGGCAGAGCGCTGGTCAAATAACTAGTACCTTGTCAAAATTAGGGGTGAGCAAAAAAACCGAAAAACCGATTAAACCAAGAAAACCGAAAAAAATAAACGAAAAAACCGAACCGAACCGGTTCAGTTTTAAAAAAAAATACTATAAAAGCCCTTTTCTAAATTTTTAACCCTCGCATTCCCCCTCCTTCCGCATCCAGCAACCCCCCCCCCAAAGCCCTCACAAGCCACAACTCTCAAATCTCAATCTCTCACACTCTCGACATGATAAAAAATGAATTCTCCATCACTTTACAAAACTTCATGGCCAGATCTAGACTTCTAGTCGTCTAACAAAACTTCAACAAGGCTTCAATCTTCATCTTCAAATCTAGCAACCCAGGGATTGGTTTAGTGTATGCTTCAAATCTTCATCTTCAAGGCTTCAATGTTTGTTTCCTCTCATCATGGTTTTGTGTCTTTTTTTTTTTTTAAGGTTGAAGCACCTCCTGTTGTAATTCCTGCTAAGGCTTAGAAGAAAGGTAAAGGCTTTATACATCATGGGTTACTGTGCTACGTTGTTTAACTGTTTGTGTGGCCTTTTTGGCTGGTTTAGTGTGGTATGTGTTGTTTATCGTTTGATTGTTGATTTTGGGTTTTGTGTATTGGGATTTTGAAGTGGTTGACTGTGTTTCTCTCAATAAATTTACTGAACTTTCTTATATAATGATTTGTGGTATTTTCTTATACAAAAAAGTTGTTTGATATTGTTTTTTGTTTAACTTTTATATTAGTCGTTTAGTTTCTTTCATAACCATTTTGTAATGCGTGGAGACGAGTTTATGGTTACTGAAGATCGATTTAGAATAATGGAATGGTTCTTTGTTGTATTTTATCTGCTTGCAGTTGTTACATGTTTGAGATTTGTTGTTTGTTGAGTAATTGGGCTTTTGAAATTGTGGGGTTTGTAGGGAAGAACAAGAGGGAAGCTGGAGAAGCTGTAGAGAAGATTGTTAAAAAAACCCGGTCGGTTTGAATATAGGTTTTTTTGGTTTTTATGTTAAAAAAACCGAATCGGACCGAACTGAAACCGGTCGGTTTGAACTGATTCCGGTTCAAATTTTTCAGTTTTTCAAAATTTTATTTTGGTTATTTTTTTAGATAAAAACCGAACCGAACCGAAAATGATCACCCCTAGTCTGAATGGTGTGGTCACCACCATCACGTTGTAAAGACCTCCAACTAAACAACTACATCTAGTACTATGAAAAAACTCTCGGCTACTAGCACACCTTAACATATTTTTCTAGTCTTGATGAGTGAGAATAGGGTGCCCACGCGCATAAACTAGTCTATATATTTATTAACAAATTATTTACAAGTATAAACTTTTATGCAAGATGATACCACATTTCTAGCCAATGGTCACAGTGCAACACACACCACATAAAATAGGCATCTTATTTCTCGATCAATTACTATTTTTAGACAACATGTCACTGATATTCATCAACCATTTCACTAATGATTAAACTAGATACTATCGATTGATGATGGACACTAACATTTCCATAATCAATTGTAACACCACTCTCCACATATCGAGGTAAATTGAAGTTATCAAGGTCTATAAATATTTTAGGTCAGTAGGTAAGCACAATAAGTCACAATTTTCTCAAACTTTCTATAAATTTATGTTTTCTCTCATTCACAACTTCATCAGTAGCATTGTCTATTGAGAACTAAATAAAAAGTTAGTTCATTCTCATTTCACACTTTTCACCTTTCACTAAAAAATCTCTTTCCATAACCAACAAAACTCCAGGACAAGAAAGAGTCAATAATCTATTTACCACAGGGAATCCAACTCCCCCAAGTTTTCAATAACCCCCTTAACAAGTGCAAATACTTAATGATGTTATTGCAACAATACAACTGCATCTTCACACTCTTTCTACTGCACAACAACAAGATCATATGAATACACTGTTAAGTATGCAATAATGACTCCAATTACATAAAGAGCTAGGTCAGAATGATATGTAAGTGAGTAGCGCTCACACTCCTACACTAAAAAGGAGTTGTATTCATCGCTATCACATAAGACACTTTAAATAAGAATTTAGTCATTATCGATCTCCATCTGAGTGTCACTCACACACACTTATAGGAAAAAAAACCTAGGTGTGAGATGAGATCTACGACTCTACAGCCTCTTGAGCATAACTCTTATCAAGTAGGAGAATCTTTATTTTGTCATAGAATATTGCACATTCGACTCTCCAAAGCATGTGTATATGCAAAAGCCAGCCTATACAACTATAAGGAATTCACTACCCTTCGAGAGCACATATAAAACATGAGAAGCATCTCAAAGCATGACACACAAGATAATGGTTCTATGTGCAAAGTTCTTCCAATAATGTTTTATGGATTTGAACATGCATGGTACCATGGTTTAAAGCCTGACTCTATTTTTTATTTTAATGATCTCAACTCTAAACTCATCTCTTGCTTTAATATAAATACTACAGCTAAAAACAGCACTACCGAGCTTTTCATCATCACATAGTGAGAAGGTATGAACATTATAATCTATCTTCAAAGGTTCAATAAGAAAATTCTCAACATCGAAAGACTTCTTGAACTCATTATCACCGAAACCTTGATTAATGGAGTCTATAACTATTCTTTATGAGAAATGTTATATACTCTCCCTCATAGAAATCTTTTTAGTATTAAACATGCAATGGAAAATTATATCATGGTGGAAGAAGCAAGCGTGATTAGACAAGATCACCCATGTTTTCACCTAACAGATTCTCTCTAATGTCACTAGTATTTAATCAGAGCATCAAAAAGGAACACTAAAGGATATATTCATAATCACCTTACATTCTCATGGCTCTTAATTATTCTTATGACCGTCATACAGACTAAGATGCTAGTTACTATCATAAAGAAAGAATTTGTGCCAAAAAACATAGTTCAGATTTTATTTGGCCTTATATATTTATCATTTAAGAAGCTTGAAGTTCAATTTTTTTTATTAAAAAATAGAAGTATTTGTTAAAAAGGTTTGCTTTTTAATAAAGTAAATATATTATTTTAAAAAAGTATATAAAACTGATTATGAGATAAAGGATTAATGGTGAAACAAACTAAATTTTTCTTAAAACAAGTAAATTTGAGAGAAACTATTATTTTTCTTAAAATTATTTTTTAATGAAGAGTGTGAACTTTTGTTTTGAATGTCTCATGGTGTATTTATAGCCCATGAGTCTTGTCCTTCTATGAAGAGGAAGGTCTGGAGTGTAATTTTATCCTGATAGCCTTTAATGAGATATAAATATCCTTTACATCTATATTAATGTTTGATAGATATATAGTGGGTTCCCGGAGGACTTTTACACACCTAAAATGTATAGGGAGATTAGGATTCAAGACGTTAAATGTAGTCAAGTCCATGGAGGCTGAGCTCTTCCCCTAGACTAGACCTAAGAGAGGAGGGTCATATCCTTGAACGTGCCCCAGGTAGGACGGTGATTCCCTTAGATATGCCCCAGGAAAGATGGTGGACGTGCTAAGAGAGGATGTTCATTCCATTGGGCGTTCCAAGGAAGGATGTGGTCATTCCCTTGGGCGTGTCCAAGAGAGGATGGTGGGCGTGCCAAGAGAGGATGGTCATTCCCTTAGGCGTGCCCAAAGAAGGATATGCATTCCCTTGGGCTTGGCAGTCGTGTTTGGGTCTAGCTAGCGCCAGACTCGGCGTTTTCGGTGTTGGCACACTGTCAAGCCTAATCGCGTTTGGGTCTGGCTAGCATTAGACCCAGCGCTCCCAGGGCTTGGCACACTGTCAAGCCTAGCGCGCCTTCATTGGACATACTTGTTTTCTTGAAAATTTATATCCGTAAATCTTTCTTGATCCAATATTTTTTTTTATATAAAAATATACTAATAAAAACTTGATTAATCAATTAGTATTTTAATTGAGATACCTGTTATTGTTTTCTGAATTATGGATTACCATCAAATGCATATATGTTTGTTTCATGTATAATAAGTACTTCAAAAATATTGGGTTGGGTTTTCTTCCTTGTTCTTTCATCCCTTGAAACTATTTTCCTTGAAAACCCTAACATGCTTGATAATTCAATATAAAAAACCAGAAATATATGTATTA
>Ga0307509_10008941_pt1 | contig 12631 bp, 18 predicted proteins | sample 10_EM_MG_FD_202245 | JGI IMG/M metagenome (GOLD analysis project Ga0307509, IMG submission 202245) | Populus trichocarpa ectomycorrhiza microbial communities from riparian zone in the Pacific Northwest, United States - 10_EM | ecosystem: Host-associated > Plants > Roots > Unclassified | place...
TGTAGACAGTGAAGGCTTACCGGCGCCCGAAGCCGAAAGCACATGCACGGGGATCTCGTCCCGCAGGTTTATCACCTGATTCCAGGAAACGCTCCGGAGAGAAAAGCTCCGGATTGGGGTACACTGCGGGGTCATGGAGCATGTGCCTAGGCTTGTCGGCCTTGGTTGGTTATGCGACTACCGGGTCCAATGCTCACCATATATTCGCAATAATGAGTGAGCCTTTCGGGATGTGATACCCCCTAAGTATTTCAGACTTGGCTGTCTTGTGAGGGACTCCTATATGAAACATGGTGATTATTTATATTTCGTTCGAATCGCGCTTCAATGTGACAAACCAGTTGGAGTGACAGGGCCCCAGCGAAAGACCTCGCTTAGCAGAGCGTCAACGTAAGGTAAGCTATCACGATCAGCAAGTACGGGAAGCCTGTCATTCCCAATGACACGATCAATTTCGTCTTGGGCCTTGGTTTGGATGTCCGGGAAAAGTGCCATGACGAGATAGAAAGTATATACCGCCGAAACTGTCTGTGCAAAGTTTAGGCGGGGTTCATTCCTTCTTTGGATAAGTACACCCACAGTGTCTGCGCCTCCTACGTTCCCATCGAAGGTTTGATAAGGGGTCATTAATCGGAAGCGATAGAATCACGTACCACCAAACATAGATGAAGCAGACCACTTCAGGTTCTCTCGGCCGACCTCCGTCGTTATATCCTGGATATTGTCGGTGATAAAAGAAGGTGGTGCTGTCCCGTTCGCCTCAAAGTATAGAAGCACGAATCAGTGATTATTGGCTAGAGTCATCGGAAATTCCAAAATACCATCTGGTTCAAAGTAAACCGGAATGGAATATCAACCATTTCGTTCAAGGACCTCTTTGCCTCGGAAGCCTCCCTTTTGAAACCAGCTCCAGGAAACCAACCCGGAACATATTTCACTGACGGGGTGGGTAAACATTGAAGTTAGTACCAAGGACATGAGATCGACCTACAAGCCGGAATAAAGTCAACTAGGTACGCTCCTGGTTCGCTGAACTCCGAGAAACGACCAACGGCAGATTCTGCAAGCGTTATGATGGGGTCTCCTTGCTCTTGTGCTTCGTAACCATAGGTAATGCGAACGATGATTGCACCTGCAAAGCTATATGATAATCAATCCCTTAAATCATAGATACAAACAGTCTTGATATGTACCGACGAACGTGTTGCTGTACGTTGTCTGGATCAAATAGGGTCGATTTCATGTACTTTCGAACCTCGCCATCGAAAAGGCTATCGAACTTCTTGAGAGACTCTCGGTTTCCAATTGCGCGATGCATAAACTTGCGTGATTCCTTCAGCCGTTGTCCATACGTCTGAAACACGGTCCAGCCTTTGTACCCGGCGAGTTCACCGGCCATATGTAAGACTGGTCTGTCAGAACAAGTCGTGCCTTTCTTATCGAGTATCTCATTTGCAAGGTCGATATCGTTAAGGATGATCAATGGCTGCCCGGCAGCATCTGCATATACAATCTTGCCTAGGACAAGTCTCAGTGAGCCACACCAATGCGACGCTGTAGTAGAGCTAGAGTAACCAACCATATTTCCGGGCCCAGTCGGTGTAGGTCGCAACAAAATTGGCCTGAGGTACGTCGAGCAAGTTTCCAATTAGAGGCCATCCTTTTGGTCCAGGCGGTAACGGACGGCGCGTTCGTTTTGATACCCAATACAGGGGAATTAGTGCTAAGACCAGAATGATAACACCAGTGGTCGAGAGTTGGACGGACATAGTGGGGGAGGTACAGGCACCCACCTTTTGTTGAGGCGTTTTATCGTCCGAACTGCATTGGCTGACTAACTGTAAAGCTGGGGAAGAATACTACTACCGGCCTGTTGAGTACTATAACCACCGGGGAGCGCAGATAATCATTGGTCGCGGGTGGTGTGACCTCGATTTTGAGTTAAATTGAAGATCCGATCGCCGGCCGGCCCTGGTCGTTAACCCATGGCACCTAGCTATAGAAGACCCAAATTAGGCCTTGTCTACACTTTCTGGAGCTGGGTGACGGCACAAGAAGGTTGAAGGTGCCAACTCTGGGCGCCATCGTCTCATCCACGTCAGTCGGTCGTGATCAGGCGCGTCCAAGGCCCGACACAATATCATCTGTCCATTTGCGGCGGTTGCCGGATCAGCTGTGCATGTTGTTTTCGGCGTTGGGCAATACTTAAAATGCTCATTATTAGATGATGATGATCGATGATTCTTAGAATATAAAAATTATTCATGTCAGGCGCCTGCAGCCTGAGGGTGTTATGTCTGTTCGTCATCGGCCTCGGGCCGTCGAGCCGTGTTGGTGCTCGCAGGCGTTTATCCGGTTACACCGTCATACCAACCGTCGGATGCCAGCGTCCATGCCACTGTACGACGGTGCTTACGAGTTAGCACCAGGACTTGCTCTGGTGGTGGGTGCCGAGAAGGTTGGCCGGTAGTGGCTCAGTCTCTCGCTCGAGTAAGAGGTTACGACACGGTGCTTGGTGACTGAGATACGTGTGCATATCTGAGGCTTACTGTAGTTAGAGGAAAATACGAAGATCAACTCCGCGGGCAGACTCAAAACCTCGACTGACTACGCCTAGACCTCGAGGTCGGTATCGAGAATGTCAACGATCATTCCTGGACACTCTTTCCCCATACTGGGTTGAACCCGTCCAGAGAGCTTGTAAATGTATCCGGCACTGTAAGCGCACCGTTGGGTAGTTATGATCGTGGTCAAGCGAGCTGCGCGCGAATGGGAAACGACAAGAGTACATCCTGTTGTCGTTGAGAATGAGTACCCATGTCAGGTCAAGTGCGTCTGGACGCAACTGACGCAGAGTTTTATCTCCGCCTTGCTGTCGTCAAAAAGACCGTGAGACTCCAAGTCCGCCACACGGGGAGCGCGACCAGCCCCGTGCTGGGCACAAGAAACCGGACAACGGCTATAGCTGCAGCGCGGACAGAATTGGCATCCCACCTCTGCTGGGTAAGGACTCCACGGTCTTCGGCTGCTGCAACTAGGGACCTAGGACTACAGGGGCCGGGACATTGGGGACTCAAGTGCAGGGACTGCATACAGGCCTCCAACGCCTCGGGCGCTGTGGTCTCAACTACTCATTCGTGATAGCAAACCGCAGGTCGCCACTGCTGAAACGGGGGTGAGAGCTTGTGAGTTGCTTTACAAAGACTGGGGCAGCTGGAGTTTTGTTAATGTCGCAATGGCCCAACTGTCGGAATGAGGACTAGATAGATTCGTGACAGTTCTGGTATGACAACCAAAATGAGAAGGGGTTTGACAGGAGAATGATGCTTATTGTATGGAGCGCGTTGCACATTCCATGTGCGAGATCCGAAACGAAGCTCCCAGCCGTTAGCATGGCGCAGTCACAGTATATGGCTACACCACCTCCAAAATCAGAAAATAGTCCTGTTAGCAGTCAGTTTTCATCGATGGCGGGCTGATGTGGTGGTGGTGGCTCAATACACTCTCAACGGCCAAGCAAGTTTTCAGCTGAAACAGCAGGTGCGAAATAGACGCTTTCGGTGTTTCCCTAAAACGGAAACTGCCAGTCTGCCACACCCGCGTCTCGAACAAAATACAATTTTCTGTTCGTGACATCTCGTGTTGCCAATTAACTATTGCTCCCTTCGGGGATGCATACGAAAAAATTGGAACGATACAGAGAAGATTAGCATGGCCCCTGCACAAGGATGACACGCTGTTTCAGAGTGGTAGACCTACGGGTCTCAATATTTATTTTACTCTTATTTTTTTCTATCTCTCGATCACCTATGTCCAAGAGGTTCTTCAACCATACTGTCAACCGATTTTCGCTCTGTGCCACATATTTTTTCGGTACTTTCTATATCAATTCTTGAACCTTTGTCGTTTATTGCGGTGACATTTCGCGACGCAATTGACTTCTCTATTGTCATGGGAAATCTACCCGTGAACCCTTTCTGATGGTACTCACCCATTCGCCATTGCGTCTCTATGGAGACGATCTGAGGCAAGTCGCAGTGGTCTCGGTGAACCGGTATCGACATTTTCCCTTTACAATACGACAACCACCCAGGTCATCCAAAAACCACTAGGTTATGGACCTAGCGCTATATGAAAGGACGAAGTTCGCCTACTGAAGCATCCCATCCTTTTACCATGCATGCAATACATTAACAATTAACGCTAAATGACTGCCCGGCAGGGACTCTACACTTTGAGATGGCCAAGCTATTGCCAACAGTGCCAAGGCCCGACTAGAAACGTCCTAACCTCCGCTCTATAGCCGACGCTATATCCGAATCCTTGTTCGATCGGCTCACGCAACATCTACGAAGACTGTATGAGCTCTTCCGCACTCTTAGACCGCGGACTGATCTTGCACTTGAACTTCTGTGGATGGCTAGCATAGACGCGATTAAGTGCCGGGCTCGATCAAGCAAGAAAAATGAAGACACACCCAGAGAATGCGCTTGCCTTCTCGTCTTCATCATCGGCCTTCGATATCTGGAAGACCGATAGCGTCATCGCTATCGCAACCCACACGGTAATATCCGTGAACTGCATTCCTGTCGAGGCGTCGGCACATGAATGTCCTGTACGTGAACCACATCACACAAAACTCACCAGGACAGATGCTTCGCACCCGGGGTTAATATTGAGCATCAGCAACATATTAAAAAAGTGATTACTTACCGTCTTCCGAAGCCGAAATTACATGCCCGCGGGTTCCGTTGTGCGTGTTTACCGTCCTTCTCTAGGAAACGCTCTGGGGAGAAGACCTCCGGATTCGGATATATTTGAGGGTCATGCAGCATTCGCCTTGCCGTTTTGTCAGCTTTTTGATGCAAGAATTCACGCTTGGTGAACTTCCGCACCATATGTTTGGTATGATGATCGAGCCCTTAGGGATGTAATACCCGCCGTGGGTGTCGGCTTCCGTTGACCTGTGGGCCATCCCTGAACGGCAACAATTGAGGCTTGCATGTGAGGATTGATTTTCAAGGACAAACCAAGCGAAACGACGGGTCTCCAGCGGTGAACCTCATCTAGAAGCGCCGAGATGTAGGGCAACCGGCCACGGTCGGCAAAAGTCGGAAGCCGGCTCCCTCCGATGACACGATCGATTTCTTCTTGTGCTTGTCGCTGGACGTCCGGGAAGAGTGACATGGCCAAGAAAAATGTGGAGAGTGCACCGACGCTCTGTAGACGCCTCATGTAGGTGGATCAATTCTATCACTTTGAAACAACACGCACAGTGTCTGAGCCTCCTAATCCCGGAGTGAGAAATGAACAACGGAACGAAAAAAACCCCTTACCGGAAAATAAAGAGGACGCAGCCCATTTCAGGCAGTCTTTCTCAGCTTCTTTCATATATGTGTCCTGCATGTTTTTGCTCACTAAGGAGGCTTGGGCCGTCCCCTTTGCCTAGACGGTTCAAAAATGAAAGTTAGCACCGCCTGCTCAGAAGGAATAAGCATCCATTGACCATTTCCTCCACAGAAAACTGAAACAGGGTTTCGGCATTCTTCTCTAATAGCCTCCTTACATCGGTGGCTACTTTCCTGAAACCAGCTCCGGGAAACCACGAGGGGACGTATTTTACTGTCAATACACGTCAGGGATGATTCCAGTGTCCGAGAATATGGGCATTCTGGTTTACAGAGTGGAATAAAATCAACAAGATACGCTCCCGGATTTTTGAACACCCTGAATTGAACCATGGCAGATTCTGCGAGAGCGATCATAGGATCTTCCTTATTTTGCACTTGATAGCCATATGCAATGAGAACAATGATTGCGCCTGCAGAACTAGACAACAGTACTGAACATGGTCCTTGCCTCGCCTGGGATTAAAAAGAAATAACCACATACGAACGAATATGCCGTTGTGCATTCTGAGGGTCACGGAGTACTGCCTTCAAGAATCTTCGAGTCTCGGATTCGAAAAGAGGGCCAAATTCTGTGAGGGATTCCCTTGTCCCGATCGCGTGGTGCATGTATTTGCGCGTTTCCTTCCACCGTGGGCCATATGCCAAGAAACCGGTCCACTTGTTGAATCCACTCAGCTCGCCGGCCATCTCCATGACTGGTCGGTCAGAGTATATCGCACTCTTCTTATCTAACATCTCATTGGCAACTTCGACACTGCCAAGGATGACGAGCGGCTGGCCAGCGACACTGATGTAGACGAGATTGCCTGAGACGAGCGACTTCGGTTTGCATAATGATGGGGAAGAGAGGTGGTCTGCGTACCGTACGTCCGACCCCACTCTATGTAAGTCTGGGCGAAGTTTTCATTGGGCATGTTGAGCATGTTTCCGATCAAAGGCCATCCCTTAGGCCCAGGAGGTAACGGGAGGGAAGATCTCTTCGACCACTGGCGGAGTGCCACAAAGATTATGCCTAAAAGGAACAAGTCGAACACAGTGAGCGACACAGGCATGATTGGTTCTGTTGGCACAGGAAAGTAAGGTGTCAAGGTTCATATCTTTATCCTCGCCACAGGGTCTTATAAAGGCAGGAGACTGGCGTCCAGCACATCAAGTACGTCCGTTGGTCACCTGGCCCAAAGCGCAACCTCGGCAGGTCGATGATGATTAGTCAGAAAAATGGATACCCCATTCTGCTATTTGTAGAGGAAAATCTCCTCAGAAATCGGACATAAACCGGGAGAAGGGCGAGAAATGGGAAGTGGAAGTCGTTACGATGGCGCATTGGCCGGCAGAAGGCCAGACAATCACCAAAAATAGAGAGAAAAACCGAGAATTCCAGAACAGTTTCCTTTAGGACATTGCCCTTCCAGAGTGCCAGTGACGTCACAGCTAGCTCGGGTCAGGTCCGGCTCGGGCCAGCACAGCGTAACATATGGTACTGTAGGACAAACTAAGCCGAGTTAGCATGCCATCACCACGAGTTGCCAACACCTCAGCTTGTCCTATGTTTTGGTCGAGCCGGTGCTTAGCCGAGCAGGAGCCAAACCGGGCAGAGTCTTGATATCGCTATGGCCAGGCAAGGACCGCACAACTACAATGAAGAGGGTTCCGATACGAAAACTTGTGTCCAGAAGTATGAGGATGCTGTGTCATGTGCGTAGGCTTGTTCACCCGGCGCGACGCTCTGCTAAAAGGGGATGAGAGTCATGGGCGAACGGCATGATAGCATCAGAGGTCAGAGCATATTCGAACGAAGAGACCGCATGTATCTTTTTCTTTTTTCTTTTTTTGTCGTAATCCATGAGGCATTGATCAGAAAAACTGTCGGTGCTCATTCATTCAATAGCTTGGCGATGAGGTGTGGTTAGTGACGGCAAGCAAGCACCGGAAGCCCGGGCCGTACGTATTGTTTGCCCACGAAGTTCCCACGGCTTGAAAAGTTTCGCGGTCACGGTTTCGATCGCATCGAGGGCACATCCCTGGGTGTCGACATCCACATCGTTGCGCGTTCACCAGCACGTCACCCTCGGTGGCATACGACTTTCACCATGCTAGTACTATATGAGACTGCGATGGGCTTTGCCCTCTTCAAGCTGACTGACTCGGCGAAATTAACCGACCCAAATTTGCACAAGGAATTCGAGACGCCTGAGAGGGCGAGTGGACTGTGCGTGCAGGATTTTCACAACCGAGGTACTTTTATTCCTTACACGATGTATTTTCCCTCCTGTACAGGTTAAAATTGAAATCCCTACATCGATTCACGTCGACTGCGACTGCCGTTGAGGAAATCACTGCGATGCAGGAGGGAAAGCTTGGCAAGGGTTTGAAGGAGTTCCTGAACAAAGTCATCGTAGAAAAGGGCAAGAACAAGGAAGAATTGGTTGTGGTAGATCCAAAACTTGGTGCGTCTCCCATTGCTTCGTCGCATGCGCGTAACAAAGCAGCTAACGCCTCGGCTTTCAGCGCGCCCAATCAATAAAAAACTGGGAATCAAGGTTATCTCAGACATAGACACCCTCGATCTCTTCCGTGGAATCCGCAGCCAATTGACCGCTCTGTTGAACGGTCTCGATCCCAAAGACCTCGCGACGATGAGTCTCGGTCTCAGCCATTCTTTATCTCGGTGCGTGGCCTGTACCAAATCCCGCTAAAGGGTCACTTAACGAGATTAGGTTCAAACTGAAGTTCTCGCCGGATAAGGTCGACACCATGGTTGTTCAAGCTATCGCGTTACTCGATGACCTTGACAAGGAAATCAACATCTATGCGATGCGTGTGAAGGTCTGCATCCATAGATCCCATTCCAGGGGTGTGATGTTGATATTCCTCAGGAATGGTACGGCTGGCATTTCCCGGAAATGGCGAAAATCCTGTCGGACAACCTGGCATATGCGAAGGTCGTGAAGCTGATGGGTTGGGTGTTTTTGACGATACCGTTACGCTCCTTCTTACCGTGACGTAGGCTTCAGGACAAACGCTGCTACGACGGATTTCGCTACCATCCTCCCAGAAGAACTCGAGGCTACGATCAAGGCCGCTGCTGAAATATCTATGGGCACAGAAATATCAGAGTCGGACCTCGCGCATATCCATGCGCTATGTGATCAGGTCATATCTATCTCGGAATATCGCACACAATTATCAGAGTATCTGCGTAATCGCATGGTGGCGATCGCGCCTAACCTCACAGCCCTCGTTGGCGAGCTCGTCGGCGCACGGCTAATCTCGCATGCGGGGTCTCTGTTGAGCCTGGCGAAGCATCCAGCGAGCACTATACAGATTCTTGGCGCAGAAAAGGCATTATTTCGCGCACTCAAGACAAAGCACGACACACCGAAGTATGGTCTCATCTACCACGCCTCCCTCGTCGGCCAAGCACCACCCAAGCTCAAGGGCAAGGTCTGCGGTTGCACTCTACTGCATCTTGCACACCAGCTAATTTGACATTGCAGATGGCACGCATGGTGGCTACGAAGACGGCGCTCTCCGTCCGAGTCGATGCGCTTACGGATGCGGACGAAAAGTCGACACCGCTCGCACCTACGATCGGCCTCGAAAATCGCGCGAAACTAGAAGCACGGCTGCGGATGCTGGAGGCGGAGAGCGACGCCACGGGAGTGCGACGCTTCGCCACAGGTCCCAATCAGCAGAGGCGTGTCAAGCCCGACCCAGCTTTACCGACTTATAACCCAGCAGCAGATGCTGTGGGCCTGGTCAGCACGCAGCGCGAGCCGATGGAGTCGGCCGTGAAAGCGGTGTTGGATACGAAGGAGGAGAAACGACGCGCAAAGGAAGAGCGACGCGCGAAAAAGCGGGCGGAGAAGGAAAGGGCCACGGCGGAGGACGCTGTTAAGGGTGACCCAGATGCGATGGAGGTGGACAAAGAGGAGGAGCAGGACAAAGAGGCGACAGAGGAGAAGAAGCGGAAGCGGCGGAAGAGCGATGGTGTAACTGCGGTCGCGGATGGTGCAGCTCCCATGGTGCGCGACCTATTCCTTTTTTTGGTTGTGAAAGACCCGAATAACGTTATGATAATGCCCGGGTTTTTAGGAAGGTGTCGAGACGGAGGCCGAGCGCAAAGAACGGAAGCTGGCGAAGAAGGCAGAAAAGGCGGCCGCCAAAGCTGCCAAGGTGGAAGGGGGATCTTCATCGAAAAAGAAGAAAATCAAGTCCGAGGAATAGGACGACACTGCCGGCGCCGTTCCTTGTATGTATCTTCCCCCTGCGCATATTCACTACTGCTGGTATATATGCTGTCGAGTTGCATCTCACCGCGGCAGACCATTCGTCTTCTGCGCTTAAGCGCCTAGACGGGCATGGATAAAGGACCCATGAGAGTAACGCCAAGGACGTACTACAGTATCCGGAACGAATGGACGATATGACTTGTAGGAGTTGCCAAACATCTTCAGAGAGGAAACACCGTTCGCCGGAAACGAATACTGGGTGATGGCCGGGTTTCGTTCAGCCTGGACCCCGATTCTCGAAGACGATCATTATCAAGATCACTTGGATTGGTGTGATGATGGGATAACACGCTAGAATCCCGGCTGCCATGATCCACAGTGATGGTATGGGCCCGGGGAAGAGGTCCAGAATACTAATGACGTTCTACAGTACTCTGGCATGGGGCGACCTTGGCCTGAAATTTCCTGTCCTTGTGTCAGCACTGGCGGTCTACTACTGCTGATCCCACGCATCCCCTCATCTCGCATCTCACTCATTAGCCTGTCAACGTGTCAACACCTCACCAAGACAGCACTGGACACTCATGCATTCTCAAACAGTTGAAACCCCATCCCCTGAGGACGTGTCGTGTGTTGACGGGCTCGGCTAGAGCAATCACGCATTTTGAGCGTGTGTCATCGGCCTGCGTTGTCATCCATGTCATGTTTTGGGGCGTCATCGCATGATCCGCGGCTTTCCGTGCTTCCTCTTACAGTCATTTGTCTTTGTTTTCGGCACCCGTTATTTTCCTTAGTAGTAAGTTCTGCATTTGTGCTGCATTTCTTTATGGAACAGCTTGAACTTTATCCATTTTGCAATAGCACCATGTAAGTTGCATTGGTGGGTGAACTGTGAACTGTGATAACGAACAACGAACACTTCCCTACTACCCACGTGACCTGGCCAGTCAGTGTGGCCCGGTGGTGAAAGTACGACCACATAGCGTCAACCGCACCCACACCCTCACACGCATCTATTCACACATCCACTGGCGGCTCGACGATACGGTGGCGATGACGAACAAAGACGGGAACAACATGGCACAGCCCTGCGGCAGCCGCAACAGACTCGGACCACACACTTGTACCCTGAACCTTGCACCACAGCTTAACGATGAGAACAACGGTGATATGAGTGGTCTGACTCGTAAGTTCTTACTTGCTTTCTCCTACTGTGCTTTCTACTCCATTCTTAACCCGTTTTCTTTTCCTTTAAGCTTCATGTATTTAGGCGGTCACAGTGTTCCATGGCACTACGGATTTATATGTTGCCATCGACTATTGCAATCTCATCTTGATATACCCCGAAAGTGCCAGTTACATTGGACCGCTGTATGACTACTAAAGATGACGCAATTAACGATATCTCGGCCCAATTTGCCATTATTTGCCTTGACCCTGGGCTATTCTCAGGTTTGGCTGGTTGGGCCGCGGGAGCCGGTCCCGGTCCCACCCACGCCACGTCATAAGACCAGTTCATCATGCTTGCCGGCACTCTGACTTCTTTTCAATATGCCAGTCATGCATTTGGGCCAACACGAACGTTAGTCAGCTGATTTAACACGTATAAATAAAACCCCAAGGAACAAGGAACTTCATTTGCGGTTGTACTTCCTCACACCATGGCCATCAACTGGCAATTCTCGACAACTGGCGTCTTAACCGGCGTTGTTGTCCTGACCCTGGCACTAATCCCACTTTATCGGGCTTCAAAAAGAGAGTGCCTTTCGTTACCACCTGGACCAAAAGGATGGCCTCTAATCGGAAACTTGCTCGACATACCTCGGTCCAATTTTGTGAAGACCTACGCCGTGTGGGCTCGGAAATATGGTGCGTAGTTAATCACTGCGTTGATTTGGTTGATCTAAAATAAATCCCAGGCAAGGTCGTATACGTAGATGCAGCCGGGCAGCCGATGATCATTCTTAATGACGTCGACCTTGCAAGTGAGATACTCGATAAAAAGGGCGCGACCTGTTCGGATAGACCCGTCTTAACTATGGCTTGTGAACTTGCTGGCTTCAAGGAGTTGACAGGTTTTCTGATGTATGGACAACGGCTGAAGGAATCACGCAAGTATATGCACCGCGCAATCGGAAACCAGGAGCCCCTCAGGACGTTCGATAGTTTGTTCGAAGCTGAGGTTCGAAAGTACTTGAAGGCGACCCTACGTGATCCAGACGATGTACGGGAACACATCCGTCGGTACAAATCCCGACTCTTTATATTTCTGATAGAAGGGACTGATAATCGTACAGTTTTGCAGGTGCAATCATCGTTCGCATTGCCTACGGTTACGAAGCGCAAGAGCAAGGGGACCCGATCATCACGCTTGCAGAGTCTACGATGGCTCGTTTCACGGAGTTCAGTGAACCAGGAGCATATCTAGTTGATTTTATTCCTCTCTGTAGGCCAATCTCACGTTCTTGATATTGACTTGAATATTCACCCACCTGCTCAGTGAAGTACATTCCGGAATGGTTTCCCGGAGCAGGTTTCCAAAAGGAGGCTTCCGAGACAAGGAAACTCTTGAAAGACTTTGTTAATATTCCATTCCAATTTACTTTGGATCAAATGGTATTCCCAAATTTCCGATGACTCTGGGCAATAAACCTCACTTTCGATTCCCCCATTTAAGGCGACTGGGACAGCACCGCCTTCTTTTGTCACCAATAATATCCAGGATATCACAACAGCAGTCGGTCGAGAGAACTTGAAGTGGTCTGCTTCGTCTATGTTTGGTGGTGCGCGATTCTATCGTTTCCGATTAATGATTCCTTATCAAACCTTCAATTCGAACGTAGGAGGCACGGATACTGTGGGTGTGTTTATCCAAAGAAGGAATGAATTACTCCGTCTAACCGTCCAAGATTTGTACAGACGATATCAACGTTATATACTTTCTATCTCGTCATGACACTCTTCCCGGACATCCAAAGCAAGGCCCAA
>Ga0307509_10008943_pt1 | contig 12629 bp, 5 predicted proteins | sample 10_EM_MG_FD_202245 | JGI IMG/M metagenome (GOLD analysis project Ga0307509, IMG submission 202245) | Populus trichocarpa ectomycorrhiza microbial communities from riparian zone in the Pacific Northwest, United States - 10_EM | ecosystem: Host-associated > Plants > Roots > Unclassified | place...
GATAAAAAAATAAAAAAAAATCATGCCAAATAAAATATTTTTCATTAATAATTTTTCATGATAATAATAAGATTGAAAACATTTATATGCTGGTGATATAAATAATGATGGTGTCGTAGTGATTGCAATGATGTTAGTTGTGATGGTTGTAATAATGATAATAATAATAGTTATAAAATAATAGTTGTAGTGATAATTATTTTAATAACTAGATAATGGTAGTGGAGGAGGCAATGAATAGTTGTGGTTATTGTTGATATGGTAGTGATGGTGTTAAAATGATGGTGGTGGCGGTGAAAATAATGATAAAGTCATGATTACATTAATGACTTATAGATTGTTTGACATTGTGGCCCAACCATATTTTTTATTATTTTTTTATTTTTTAGCTTTAAATTAATATATTTTTAGTGTTTTTTATTTTTTTAATATGCTGATGTGAAAAAAACAATATTTTGATGCATTTTCAAGCGAGAAACACTTTGAAAAGCAACTTCAACTGTACTCCCAAACAGGCTCTTAGTCAAGTAGTGTTCATGATTGTGGCTGAGGTGTTAATGGTTAAGTGGTGGTGTTAATGGAGGGTTGTTAATGGATGATAGTAAAACAGTAATTATATTAATAATAAAATGAATGTTGTAATATAAAACTTATTAAATTGAGAAAAATAAGAAAACAAATTAACTAAAAAAACCAAATTGAGAAAAGACATGAAAAAACCGATTAGAAAACCGAAAAAATTCAGTTTAGTTTAGTTTTAGTTTCAAAAGCCTGAAACCAATTGAACCTGACCGAATCAACCCGGTTCAACTAAAAATTAAAAATATTGTTAACTGAACATGGGTATAAATAGAAAATTATCTTCAAAAGACTAAAACTTTAAAATTAACTCTCACAACTGCACGCCCCGTTCCCCCTCTCCCCTTAACCCTTCTCTCTCAATCTCCTTCATGACTCAACTCGTAACCCACCCTTTTCTTTGCCTCTCTAGTTGTACTACAACCATCTTTTCTCATTTTCTAAGCAAGTCTCTATTTCTCAAGCATGATTCTTCAAGTATTGTGTCAAAATTTACTATATCGAACCATTATATTAATTGTGTTTAGCTAACTTGGATTAATTCTATATGTTTTTAATAGGTAAAATTAATAGTGAAGTTTTAGGATTTTAAAGTAAATGGACAAAAAAATGTTAAGTGTAAACATTAATTGTCTCGTGTCATCATCTTCAGTATTAACCAAAGAGAATCAACTAGAGGTTTTCTAATTTCCTTTGTTTTAGAATAGAGTGTTTCCTAGCTAAACTTAGGTATAAGCAAAATTATTAGTGATGGCATAAACATGTGGTTTTTAGCCAATTATAGCCTCAACTTTTGAAAGAGATGCTTCATCTTTTCCAATGTTCTATGTTTAAATTGTGTTAATCTAGATATTAGTTGTCAAATTTTTGTAAATTTTAACTAAGGCAATAACTAGTTAGCCACGATATTCTGATCCTATATTTAATTTTTTAGATGTTGGTAACTTGTTATTTTTTAAAATTTTAATTCAACTTTGTTGACATCAATGATTTTCTATAGCCTTTCCTTTTAGTTTTTGTCATTTCATTGTTTGATAACATGCAATTGCTAATAACTATTTCCTCATAACATGTTAGTAGTTGTAAAATTTTGCATAAGTTAAAAACTCAAGATCCTAATTTATGTTTGTAATGGGTTCTCCTATTAAGTCTTGATGTTGATTTTTTGCAACTTTTTTTTTTTTGTCATTTCATTGTTTCATTCATTCGATATTTGTTTGTTGTCAAAATTGGTTGAATTATGGATTTGACATCTGAACCTTGATGGATGATATTGAAACTTACCAAAACATCGAGTCAAATAATTTTTCTTATAAACTTACACCTTTTATTTTATGATTTATTAATTAACGCATTTTAAATATAACATGTTTAATTTGTTATTTTGTTGAATTTGGTGACAAGTTGCATATAACAGTGAATGATAGTTAGCACAAAAATTAAGAGCATTTGCAGGTAACTAACTTTGATTTTTTTAGTGTTTAATCATTAATGCTTGACAAATCATTATATAGTTAGTTTATTTACAATTTATAGATTTAGAAAGATGATTTATGCATGCATCATGTGTGTATGTGTATTGGTGTTTTTGGTAAACTTGAATTTTAAACATTGAGTTCTACAATGATCTTGGGTGGTATGTTAAGGTTTCCATTTTTTGAATAATATTTGAGAAAGCCATTTATATCTTTTTATTTGTGAGCTTTTAATGACTTAAAATTAAGGTTTGTACTTTCTATGTACTTTGCTTAATTCTCTTTTGCTTCAATATGTGGTCATTATCCTTTACATATGGATTGGATTTTATTTTTTGTTTGGTTGCATTAAAGGAGCTTCCTATGATCTTTACAAACATAGAATGAACTAAAATATATTCAAGATTAAGTTTACGATATACTGTTATATTAATATAACCAAATTGATTGAAGGTTTTTAATGGTATGAATTTCAATATTTAAAGTCAACAAATCTGAATATAATATCTATGGTTTTAGATTGCTGTATAATTTTCTCTTTTGTTTAAGATTGAAATTGGTGGCCTTTTCATGATAACATGATAACTGTTTTACCTAGCTGTTAGTTCACATAAACCTAATAAATAGATATTATAGGTTTGGATTTTTGAAATTCTTTCGACTCGACCCAACTCGTATAACCTAATATAAGTAGCCCTAGTCCTTGGTATAAATAATATTATTCCTTCTCTCTCTTAATTCTTTTCCTCTCTCGCCTTCACACTCACAATCATTTCCCATTCTCTTAATCTCTTTCCTTTCAATTCTATCCTAAACTTCATGTACTTAATTACATATCAATTTTTTTTTCTTTTACCTGTATAACCGATGCACTTTTATAACTTGATATTTTTTAGGATCATCAAAGAATAATGGAATTAATATGCCTAACCTGCGGATATCTGTAATATCCATAATAGTTTTAGCCTAATATGATATATCCAACTCGCTCAGGGTAAAAAAAAAATGGGTCAGGTTTATATTTTGTAAAATATCAAAAATTAGGTTCAAAACAATTTTAGGTCAAAACTCGACCTACTATATCTATGAACACCTCTGCTAATGAAGTCATGAAAAAACTTCACATATAAATTATGCTTTTCATAGCTGGGTTGATGGATGGTGTGATTATGCTGGCCATCGGTTGATGGGCTTGACTTGTTACTATGCAATTCACTTGAAAAAATAAATCCCTTAAGAAACACGAAATTTTTTGATGCGTAAGCCAATAAGTATATATAGAGGAAACAAATTTACAAGAACATGAAAATAAAGTGAAGGTTAGGGAATGTATATCCACGTGTGTTGGCCTAAAAATTGTTTGGCTTAATCTATCTTGTCTTGGCTTTCAATGGTGTAGCTTTGGTTGGCTTTGGTTGGCTTTTATGGCCTTTGGTTGGCTTTTATGGTTGTATGTTAGGCTTGTCTTGGAAGGAGTTCAATTCTCTTACTTGCCTTGGTGACTGGGTGTGTACACTCAAGCCTTGAGATTTCTTAATGGAGAAGGAGATCATATAAGTGGTGGAGAAATTGGCTCTCAACCTTGGTTGTGGAGCTGGTCATCCATTGAAGGAAAAAATGGTGTTTTGTTGGCTAATATATCATGCCGTGATCATTGTTCCAAGTCCATTATTGGTGTAGAAAATGATATTTGTCCTGTAATAAAAAAAAATTATGTGTGTATAGAAAAAATTATATGCATAAAAAGTTTGTGCATATAGCTTATGAAAATCAGAAAAAATACATAAAAAGATGTGCCAGAAAAGGTTGGATAGGTCGGGTCAATCCGGGTCAGGAGTGGAGTTTCAGGCTGAAATTAAGCCATTTAGACTAAAATTAAAGGCATGTCAGGCAAGAGTGGATAGACCGGGTGATGGGATGGAGGAAAAATATTATGTTTTTTTAGAAATACTTCTAGCTAGCCATGAGCTGAACCGTTCTCATGAGCTGAACAATACACTTTTTTGTAATTATGGTGATTGATAAATCTCATTTAGTTGGTCTGTGATCTTTAGCAATGAAAAAGTTGGTTCCTTGACCAAGTAGCAAGCGTACCTGTATATATATAGTACTTTCAGTTATTCATGATGGAATGTACTCAAGCATATATATAAATAGCAAGCTTGTAGTACCCGTCAATTTTGCTTCATGCCAAAATTTACGACAAGGTAAATTAGCATTAATTTCTGATGATTAATATTAAAACGTAAGCAAGTACGTACTTAATTATTAATATAGGCAAGCATCATCACAAATTCAAACGTCTATAACAATTCATACGCTGAGATTATTGACTTTAAGCCGTGAGGGTAGCATCATTTGTCCCCTCATTAATACATATCTAAGCTACATAATATCCAAGGTATAGTTGAACTTGGACATGGGATCTCTTCAAAGTCTTAAAAGAAACCCTAGCTACTTGCCAGAACATAAGAATTGGAAAGGCAGTGCCAAAAATTTAGAGTCCTTTTTGAAACAATAGATCGAAACAAAAACTGGGGGGTGGAGAGCCAAAATTTTCAAACCCTTTTCCATATAAAGATCCTTTATGGTGGTTAAGGCCTAAAAAACAGCCTCAGCTTTAGGGCACCATGCTTTGCCTCCCCAAAAAAACCCTTCACTGTCCATCTCTCTCTCTCTTTTTCCTGTGGAAACGTGCCGTGTCACTACTGTACATTAAAGAGAGAAACGTGCATGCGGGAATATAAGATTAGGTAGAGTTCGCATAGTATGCGTGCACCACGATATTACACAGCTGCCTTGACATAAAGCTTTCCCCTCCTTCTACTACTACACTTTCCATTTTAATATAAATGATCATACTTGCATAGACATCTACATGTTTTTGAGTCCCTTCTCTTCTTCTTCTTCTTCTTCTTCTTCTTCTTCTTCTTCTCTCTCAAGTCTCAACCAAATTAAGAGGTAATACTGCACCGGTCTTCATTTCTATTCTCACACCATGGTGGTAGCATTCAACTTTGTGGTTATCAAACCCATGTTTAATTCTTTCCTTCAAGAAAGGCCATTTAGACAATATCCTACTCATTTCCATGAGAGGAGTAACCTTTCAAGCTTCCATTCGTGCAAGCTAGAGATGGTTCTTCCATAACGAAGGATAATTACATGCATGGGTGCTTCCATGCGAGGGGAATCGAGCGTTCCTGGTCCGACTGATTACTATATTTATGTGAATTTTGCTTCTACAGTTGTACAATTATCAGTCCTTGTTTTCATTACAGATTGATCCTCTCTTTGTTTCTGTTCTTTTCCTTATCGAGCATTATTGATTTTCTTTTCAGAGTTAGGATTGTATGATCTGTATTTGATTTTATATAATCATAAGTGCTCTTGTAATAGTGGAAAAAAGAGAAGTGGTTATATTGGCTTGATGATTAATCTGTGTCGATGCAGACAGTTGTTATTATTAGGCTGTAAGAAGTGTGTGTGAGTGCTTAATGAATTAAAAAAATTCCATGTTGTACTCTAATCAATATACTCTTCTGTATTCCTTCCTCTATCTCCTTTCTCTCTCTCTCATAAACTTGTGTGCTTATTCACACCTCAAATGGATATATCTTCTGTAATCACTGATAAGAATATATACAAGACTACAGCTTTGCCAGTGACCTAATGAAACATATAATTAAAACGTAGAAAATAAGACATGAATGATGGCTCCATGTTTCCAGAGGTTAAGAAATTAATTTAGGATTGACTATATTATCATTTTTTCCTCTTTTTTTTTTTTATTATTATAGTGTCGATTCATCATTACACTTTTGTTAGCAGGTGGGATCTGCATTACTTGACTCATATATTCACTTTAAGGTAGTAAAAGGAGATGACAAAGCCCTTATCTGGGTTTTTCATTTCCTGAAAGTTTTCCCAAGAGCTGACCCCATATATATATATATATATATATATATATATATATATATATAAAGCTTTTGAGGGCGCTATTTACTTGCCAGTTGATGACAACATTATAGCTGGGGCTGACCCTTTCTTTCTGTAATCTTGACCCACAGCTTAGCTATGCCTCCACACCTCACCTCAAGCTCAAATTAAATAGAACGCAAAAACTAACATTCACTTGCTGACATTAATTTAAACATGACAAGCTGTAAGAAACACTCCTTTTTTTCCTTTTTCTTTCTTTAATCATGAAAAGATTATCTAGGTTGACCGAGGGTTGGTGTTGTGCCCCTTAGGGAGATTCCACCTATATATATAGATCTTATGTGTTAAAGGCTAAGGATTTGCTGGTTGTTATCATTTCTCTCGTTATTCCTTTATAACTTAATGATAACAATAGCTAAAGCTGCTGTCTTAGCACAGATTTCATAGAGATGGGGATCATCTGTCTGTGGGGAGCACCAAAGCCTGTGGACCCCAATATTGTAAAATTCCTTTTTCTAGTACAATTAGAAAATTATTGTCTTGATTTACTGGGAAATACCATCGTTGAAATTCTAATTTTCCTCCTTACTTTAAACTGTAGGATGGTCCAAAATCATAGTAAAGTTTTTACCATGCTTGATAACACTGTGAGTACCTATCTCTTCCTGTCAAAGTCTGGATTGTATGTGAATGATCGATGTGTCCTTTATCCACCAATTGTTGAGAGCACCATGAATTCCTGTATGGAACCTTTCTCTTGAAATAGTCCTTTGTACATTTTATGCGTGCACATCAACCTGCGCTCCTTCCATTTGTACATGGACACCATGAATTCATGCTGGGGATGAATACAAGGATCCGTCCACATTACAAACATTACAAAATATACTGCACCAAGCTGTTGGAGAACATGAACGCCTCTGAAAAAGAAAAGTAATCTCTTGTGTTACAGTGATCAAGCATTCCATGCGGAATCAGTTCCTTTCTCTATGTATATTCTTCTGTTGATATACAGTACTGTTTCATCTTAATTATAAAATCAATGATCTCTTGCCTTAATGGTTCTTACATTCTTGCATGAGTAAGGTAAGAGAGATTCGTAAACCGAGGTAGGTACAAGGCTTGGGCCCTTGAATAATAGATATTAGATTGTTAGGTTAATATATAAAGCAAGATTAACAGAACGTTTGTTTTTATTGTTTAAAGTGTTTTTTTTATGTAGAAAGCATTAAATTTATATTTTTTAAGTGTTTTTCATAATCTTAACGTATTAATATGAAAAAAAAAAAATTAATTGAATACTAATCATTTCATTGAGATTGTGTTGATATAAGTTCATTACTATGCTTTACATTTATCGACAAAGTTTTAAAGTTACGCTAAAAATATCAAATTACATTTATGGGATACTATACATCAAGATTAGTATTAAAATGTTGTTTTATGTTACTCAGAGTACTTCTGGGAACTAATTTAACTTTTAAAACCAACTTTTTATATCAAAAATACTATCCTAAAAAGTTGGCCCCGAAATTTCCTAAAACATCGATCTTATGTCTATTGAAGACACTAAATGACCATATAAACACATTTCTGAAACCTTCACGTAAGCCTAACAACATGTGGTACATTAACCACAGACATAATTCTTCTGCATCAAAGATTACTTGAATATTAGCTCTCTTTTTTTAAAGAGTTTGATCAATTTTTTAAGGTTGAATTGTTACAAATCACAAGTCATCTAATTATCTGGTTCTAATAGTAATTCATACGAACCATTAGATTAGAAATATCTTAAACTCTTTTATAAACAAGAGATTACTATCAAGGACGGAGCCATAAATTTTTCATGTTTTGGACTATTAAATAAATATATAATTTTTTTTAAGATAAATTATTAAATCATGTACATGAATTTTTAAAATTAACAGTAAAGTTTTAATTCAAATACACCGCCCAATATATTAAAAAATAAATTTGAAAGTATATAAAATTAAAGTGAAAGTAAAAATAATCTCACTATTAAAGTTACATCATTCGATGTTTTGTGGAATATAATTCATCTATAATCGAATCTGAATCGATATTGTAACAACCCCTCAACCGGGATAAAATAACAATCTCATGTCAACTGAAAAACAAAGTGATTAAATTTTTTCCCTCTCTCAATTCCTCCTTCCTTCACTTGATTCTTCCTTAGATTAGTATTTTATAAGTTGGACTTTGTAAGTTTACAAGGTTATTCTCTCACTTTTCTTTTCTTTTTTCTTGGATTTTTTTTAATGTTTTTCCCTTACTTTTCTCTCTTTCTCTCTCGCCTTTTCTTTTCTTTCTTTTTCTATTCTGCTTCTGCCCAGTCGGCAACATATAAAAGGAAGGAAGAACTAATTTGTTTTATTTGTTAATGGCAAATAACCATTTTACCCTTAATAAGTCGGTTTGCTTTTATTTGACATTGTTTTTTAGCACTACCAAACTCTGTTCATTCTAAAATTTTAACCAGATTTTATTCAATATATTTTAAGATTCCTCATAAAATTTCAGCTCAATCTGATGATCGGATTGAAAATTACATCAAATAACGTAAAATTGGTCAAATTGTGATTTTTTTATCAAATTTCTGAATTTCTTCAAAACTTCTGAAATTTTAACCCAAGCTAAAGCATCATATTAGAAGGCTCCACGTAAATTTTTAGAATTTTTTGATACCTCAATTGAGAATTAAAAATTTTCTTAACATAAAACTAGTAAAAAAATATTGATAAAATCTTGATCTGAGCTAGAGCCCACCCGAGCCCATACATGCCTCCGCCTTTGATTACTATGCCTTGAGTTCTAACTCTTTTTTTTTTATGTTTTCAGGTGTTTCTCTTTGATCTCTTGATAATAATAATAAAAAAAAAAACATGAGGCATAACAATCTATTTATAGAAAAACCTGATATTCTATTATTGACAAACTATCACTTTGTTCATTGAAAAATATCATATATAGTATTTCAGGATAATTATTAGAAATTTATACAATTAAGTCCCTACTTGATTTTTCTAGATTTAAAATTGTTATTCATTAACTTATTTACAATTAAGTCTCACTTGATTAATCATTCTAATTTAATTTTTTACTAATGATTCTTAATATACGTGATCCATTAAGTTCATAATATGTTGGCCCATATATAAATCATAATTCTAATCAAAATAGGATTAATTAAATTAAAAAATTAAACCTTTATCAATTCAAAAATTGATTGATTTATATTTGAAAATAAAGTGCACGATTTAATATTGTGACATGATCCTTCAAATATTAAAAAAATTATATGTGATTTGACTTAATCTTTTACTGACAAGTTTCTTAGTGTAGTTCTTATTCTTTTATCTAGAATGTTCTATTAGACATTTAAACATATATTATATTTATTCTGTCAAATCATATTTATTCTTAACACTATAATCATTGATTTTTTTAATAAGATTTGAAACTTTTCAAATCTCATTCCATCTTATACAAAGATTTTATAATCAATATTATTTGATAGCATGTGGAGCAGTTTCCCTTTTTTCATATAAAGTGATAAATTCTCTCTTGATCACTCAAATATCTTGATATAGTTTATTTCACATCCAATACCTGCCTATTTGTTATCATTTGTTAAAGGAAAGTGTAGTCATGATCAAAACATATTGTAAAAAACACTAAAAGGCATGAAAAAAATATTGTTCTCAACGCCGCTATTCACTTAGAGACAAATCATTATGGATTGTTATAGTGTTTTTTTTTCAATTACGTCATTATAGGCCCAAATTAATGGCCAATTAAAGCACGCTTAATGAGGATGGTCAAGATTAAAGAAAGGGGACTAAAATGAAAATGGCAGAAGAAAGGGGTGGTTGTTTTAAAATTAAGGTGAAATATTCACTTTGGTCCTTCAACTTTTTAAATTATAAACTTTCAGTCTCTTAAAATTTAGGCAATTAAGTTTTAGTCCCAAACCATTTTTTTTATTTTTATCTCTGGTTTGAAAGAGGAGAGATAAAGTAGCCGGATTCTGATGCAAAGAAAAAAAATCTCGGTTGACAATGATCTTAGCCATGAAAAATGGTTATTTTGGTATTAATAGGTTTATTTCGATGAAGAGAGTTCATCCTAGGTGTTATTTGCCTTTAACCATGCTTGAGATGGTAGATCTGATCCCGGAAAGAATTTTAATTTTAGGTTGATTATGGGGTTTCGAGCTAATTTTTAGGTTATTTAAGGCAATAGATATGTTTTACAAGGTACTTAGGGTTTTTTGTGTGTTTTTTGAATGAAAAGATATGTTCACCTTCTGTAACATAAACAAACGAAGTTAAAATTGGAGGGCAAAAATATTTTTTTTTTCATAAGGTTGATTTGATATTATCAAATTGATCGGGGTAAATCAGCTTCTCATATTTTTTTTAGCACATTAAAATAACATAATTGTTCTTAAAAGCAAAAAAAGAAAAACTAACGTCCAAGGGTCTTTTAGTCTTTTTTTAGCATGGTAAAATGACTTCAATAGCCTTAAAAGCAAAATTTACTAAACTTGCCTCCGGGGGCTTTTTAATAATTTTATTCATGTTTTTCTTGTTAAAATTAAGTTAGCTTACGGATAGTTTCGTATTTTGATATTTATATTATATTATTAAAAAATAATTGGCGTGTGTATTACACACTTCAGTATGTGGAGTGCCCTATGCACTTTTTGAGAGGTGCATAGCATCGTGACACCTCTTCCACCTGGACCAATATGTATGGTGTTTTATACGATGATTTGTCGCCAATGACTTTTTCTTTTTTCTTTTCTCCTCTTTTCTCTATTCTCCCCTCAAAATTCGTGTTGACCATTCAAACTTTCATAATTGTCTTCTCATTTATTGATATTTCAGTTTTGGTCCTTATTTTTTTTATTTATAGTTTTTGTTCTTGGCTCATTTGTCAAATTTTTTTTTTTTCAATTTGATCATTGGATCCATAATTATAATATGCTATTTTTTCAAATTCAAACCTCATTCTTTTGATTTTTTTTTGTTTTGGATTATTTTATGAATTTGAATTTTCTTTTTTATTCCCCTCTTCAATTCAAAATTCTAAGTAGTCCTCTCATTTACTTTTTATTTCAAAGTAGGTCCTCATTCTCTTTATTGCTATTTTTTTTTATCCTCTTGTACAATTATTTTTTTTTTTTGTATAGTTATCTACTCATGTACTATCTAAAAAGGAATAATGGTAAAAAGTATTGGAGTTAAGGACATGAGTTCTTCTATCTTTTTTTTTTATTTCTTGGATCTTTTATCAAATTTCAATTTGCTTTCAATGTCATCCTTAGATCCATAATATAAATTTATTATCTTTTCAAATATGATCCTCATTCTTTTTTTTTTTGGATTCTTTTATGAATTTAATTTTTCTTTTCAATTCAAAATTCTAGGTAGTCCTCTCATTTAATTTTTATTTCATATTATTTTCCCATTCCCTTAATTTCCATTTTTTGTTTTTAAACATTTTGTATAATTGATTTTTTTTAATTTTATCCTTCAACATTTAATTTATTAAGGGTTGAGACTCGTGGTTTTTTTAAATGGGGTGCTTTATGTTTAGTGACTCCATTCATAAGTTTGAAAAATTAACACAAGTTATCATTTTTTTCACTCTTTTTTTTATTTCATCACTTAACGTTGTTCATTTTGAAAAATAAGCTTTTTTATTTTATTCGGTTTTTTTTATCAAGTTATCATAATCTCATTATCTGGGCAACAAGTTTGGCCAGGTAACCCGAGTATATATTGAGATAATTTTTTTAATTTTATTTTTTAACATTGGGTTATCTTGAAACTTATCTTTGTAATTTTTATCTTTTTAACAAGCACCCCTTTTCTTCTAGTTATAGCTACCGTCTTTTCTTTTAAAATTTAATCCATTTATTGAGTGAAACTATCTTATTAAATCCATTAGGGTATATAACTCGAGTGATTAATTTTTTTTTCTTCTTTAAAACACACTATCATTAACTTAGCATTGTTTTTTTATGTTACAAGAAAAAGACCCGATGTGGGCCACCTATTTAATATTATCTACTTGTATGTTTCAATTTGAAACTAAATAAGAGCCAATTTTTTTATATTGAAAAAATTGGAATTACGAAGATTCTAAAAAAATATATTATTAAATTAATTTTGAAGAATAAAAAATATAAATATGAAAAAATAATATGAAATTATTAAAGAAATTATATAAGAATTTATCCTGACTTGATCCGTACAAATAATCAAAATATAACCTAATCAAAAATTTGATTTTTCAATGAATAAAGTCATTTGAACTTTTTATTTTTATTTTTTTATAATAAAATTATACCTGAAGGCGAAACCCAGTTTAATAACTTTAGTTTTAAATCTCCAACACATATGGGTCGGAGACAAAGCCCAGCATGAAGCAAACCCATTCATTAACGTCATATATTTAAGAGTTTGGCTGTAAAAGCAAACCCTAGCTGCTTCTTGAGGCTAAACCATCTTCTCGCCGCTTAGAAGGGACAAAAACAGCAGCAGCAAGTCATGGGTAAAGCCCTACATCCTGAGAATCATCTCTTTGACAGATTTCTTGAAGTTT
>Ga0307509_10008944_pt1 | contig 12629 bp, 11 predicted proteins | sample 10_EM_MG_FD_202245 | JGI IMG/M metagenome (GOLD analysis project Ga0307509, IMG submission 202245) | Populus trichocarpa ectomycorrhiza microbial communities from riparian zone in the Pacific Northwest, United States - 10_EM | ecosystem: Host-associated > Plants > Roots > Unclassified | place...
AACATAGTCAAGCAGATTGCCTATCATTTTCTTTTCAGAACATTTGGCATAAAATCAAGAGAATCCCAATTAATCAGCTATAGACTTCCAGTATAGCGACTTTTCATTTCACAGATGAGGTGTCAACGCAGATTGAGAGCTTGGTGCGAATCTGACATTGCTTTCAATCTTTTCTTGCCACTGCCAATGCCCACACAATTGGCAAGAAGATGCATCAAAAGAAAGCCAAGAGATGCCCTCCTCCATTATTTCACTTGATTGGTGATGATCATGGCGTTATGTCATCAAAGCCCTAGCTCCAGTACTTCAAGCAAAGCAGTCTCTGTGTTTCAACCAATTTTCCAGAAAAATGAAGCGTGTTAGAGTGACTAGGAGGTGTTTAATAGTTGAAAATGTGTTTATTGAAGTTTTTAAGATATTATTTTAGTATTTTTAAATTAAAAACAAATTGAAGAATAATTCTAGTGTAGTATTACACACGTAGTCCATTATATTAAAAGAAAAGGAAGAAGATCTGCGATATATCATCCCTTATATTAAATTATTCTTGTGATATCGTTTAGCTTTATCATTATGTGTATTACACACATAATGATATCGTTTTTTCGGTCACTAAAAATAATAAAAAATTATTCTAGTGGATTACACATAGTCCATTATATTAAAAAAAAAAGAAAGAAGAAGAAGAAGATCTGCAACATATCATCCCTTTATTTTTTATTTTTTATTTAAAAAAGGAAGCAAGGTCCCCTGAGAGATGGAGGGTGTGTGAGGGTCAGCCAGGGTCTTCTTAATTTGCCGTGTGGAAAATCATGCCATTTGATTCTGATGCAGCTAAGGAAATTACCACTCATAACTCCGCTAACCTTTTAACTTTAACAATTATATAACATCGCTAGTAATATGAAATATTACCTCTTCTAAGCTTCAGTCCTCGGTACCTTACTCATCACCTAACCTTCCCGATTGCTGCAATTTGATCATTGTGTTGCATTAAACTCAATCCAAGAAAGTCAAAGACGGCAACCACCACCTGCATTCACCGCCAGCGACTTCTGCATTCACCGCCAACGACTTCTCAAACTGCCAGCCGCCAGCCGCCAGCTGCATTCACACCACCGCCAACTAAAGATTTTTCTTACTTTCATTTTGTGTATAAATAGACAGCTAAGTTTATGTTATCATGTGTGAAAAGAAAAGAAAGAAACAATAGAAAGAAAGAGAGAGGGTGTGTATTAAGAGTTTGTATTTATTGTGTAAGTTTTTTGTTGTTGAAATAAAACCGTGTGTTTTATCCCCTTTGAGTGTTTCAAAGCCACCACCAGTGGTTTCTCCCACCAACAATTGGTATCAGAGCCCCGTTCGTCAGAAAACAGAAGAGTTTTGGGATATACCTGAATTTTCAAAGTTGTCAAAAACACATTTTAATCATTCCACGGTGTAGGGTTCATCCATATGAACTCACTGGTGCAAAAATCATCTTCATCGGTGCAAGAGGTAGCCCACACGCGCCTTCTAAAACTTTGGTCACTGTAGCCCACGCGCCCAGAGGTAGACGACGACTGAGCCACACGCGCGCCATATTCGAGCCGCGCCGAGCCGCCTAAGCCGCCGTTAGCCGAGTCAAGAGAATATTCCCTAGAATATTCCTGGTTCAACCCCAGCGAACCGCCCGACATACAAAATTGGTTTTTGGACCGGTTCACCCCATTTCTGACCCATTTTCAACAAAGTCAGACCGATTCCCTACTGTTTTGAGCATTCCGGATCCATTTACAGTGTTCGTTTTGCCAAATTCAACTACCAGAAGGTGATATAGTCATTCAAAGAGCAAAATGATTACAGAAAATGCACAAACACTCATCCCGAAGCTAACCAAAGACAACTATGATAGTTGGTGTATCAGATTGAAGGCATTTCTTGGTTCACAAGAGTGTATAGAGATTGTACAATATGGTTATAACAAACCTGAGTCCAAAGAAGTAGAAGATGCTCTACAAGAGGCCGAGAAGTAAGTCCTCAAAGCCAATAGAAAGAAAGACAACAAAGCAAAGACCATCATCTATCAAGGTCTTGATGAAGCCATATTTGAAATTATTGCTTTCGCAGAAACATCAAAAGAGATATTGGAGGCTCTCCAACAAAAATACAAAGGTGCTGACAGAATCAAGAAGATTCATCTCCAATCTTTGCGAGGTGAATTTGAATTATTACAAATGAAGTCCTCAGAATCTATTTATCACATAAGAATTATGGTGATAGTCAATCAGATGAGAAGAAATAGAGAAGCCTTTACAGATGCTCGAATTACTGAGAAAATTTTGAGATCCCTAGATCTAAAATTTGATTTTGTTGTTGTCGCTATTGAAGAGTCCAAAGAAGTGGACAAGTTGATGGTGGATGAGCTTATGAGTTCTTTGCAAGCTCATGAGCAAAAGATTATGAAAAGAAATGGAGATAAGGCAATTGAGCATGCCTTACAATCAAATTTATCTCTCAAAGACAAATATAAGAAACGAGAGACTTCAAGAAGTGGATATACCACTCAAGGAAGAAGTCAACAAAGACGAGGAGGATTTCAACAATTTCAAGGAAGAGGATCTTGGAATACAGGATTCAGAGGAAGAGGAGGTAGAAACACCACCAGAGGAGGCCGGGGATAACAAGCATTTACTCCTAGAGGAAGAGGAGGCGGTTACAATAACCGTGACAAGAGAAATATCAAGTGTTATAGTTGCAATCAATTTGGGTACTATAGCACTGAATGTCGAAGGAAAGCTCCATTAGAGGTACGTGAACAAGCCAACTATGCAAAGGAGAATGCCATCATTAGAGGATCAGCTGCATTATTTGTCCAACAAGGACTTAACGAGAATCAAGAGAATATTTGGTACTTAGATTCTGGAGCCAGCAATCATATGTGTGGCCAACAAGATCTATTTGTTGATCTAGATGAGACCATACAAGGTCTAGTCACCTTTGAAGATACCTCAAAAGTTCCAGTAAAAGGTAAAGGCAACATCCCAATCAAGTTGAAGAATGGTGATCATAGCTACATTGCAGATGTTTACTATGTTCCAACCATAACGCACAACATGTTGAGTATAGGTCAACTTATAGAGAAAGGTTATACTTTTTACACAAAGAATTGTCATCTGACAGTCAAAGACTACAATGGGAGATTAATTGCCTATGTGAAGATGTCCAAGAATAGGATGTTTCCTTTAAACATCCAATATGATGCAGCAAAGTGTTTGAATGCCATCACCAACAATAAAGAGTGGCTCTGACATCTAAGGCTTGGAAATCTGAATTTCACAAGTCTAAAAATGCTAGCAAGCAAGAAAATGGTCAAAGGTATGCCCCACATTGATCATCCAGATGAAGTCTGTGAGAGTTGTGTCCTCAGTAAACATCACAGATCCAATTTTGCCAAAGAAGTCAACTAGAAAGCAAATAAGCCACTAGAGTTAGTGCACACAGACGTGTGTGGTCCCATAAAGTCTATGTCAACTGGACAAAATAGGTACTTTAGCAGAAAGACATGGATATACTTTTTGAAGAGGAAGTCAGAAGTGTTGAATTGTTTTAAAGATTTTAAAGCAATTGTTGAGAAGTAAAGTGGCTATAAAATCAGAACTGTGAGATCTGATCAAGGTGGAGAATACACTTCAAATGATTTTGAAACCTTTTGTACACAACAAGGCATCAGACATCAGACAACACCAGCTTATACACTACAGCTGAATGGTGTAGCTGAGAGAAAGAATCGAACGATTCTTGACATGGCAAAAAGTCTACTCAAAGCAAAGAAGCTGCCCAAACAATACTGGGCTGAAGTTGTATCATGTGCAGTGTATCTACCGAATCGCTGCCCAACCAGAAGTTTGGAAGCTTTTACTCCAGAAGAAGCATGGAGTGGTTACAAACCAAGTGTTACTCATCTTTGAGTCTTTGGTTATGTGGCATATGCGAAGATCTCAGATGCAAGAAGGACCAAACTCGATGATAAAAGCGAGAAATGCATCTTTGTCGGATATGGTGATAGAAGGATGGGATACAAGTTGTATAATCCCATCACAAAGAAGGTAATTATGAGTAGAGATGTTATCTTTGAAGAAGATAAAACTTGGCAATGAAATGATGATCAAGAAGCAGTCAAATGGATCAGCATTGATTTGATCCTTGAAGACGAAGAGTAAGTACCAACAGTACTTGCAGAAGGTCCAATATTACCAGCAAATGAGCCACAAAGTCCGGTACACAGATCCCTTATATTCAACAGGAAAAACACACCAGAATCATCATCAACACCGCTATCAGCATCCTCATCAGAAGGACCAAGAAGGATGAGAAATCTAGAAGAGTTGTACGATGCCACTCAAGTCATAGAATATACAACTCTATTTTGTTTCTTTGCAGATAATGACCCACTTAGCTTCAATAAAGTTGTCACAGAAGAGAAGTGGATAGATGCAATGGATGAAGAAATACATGCCATTGAGAAGAATGATACCTGGAAGCTGACTAATCTACTAGAAAACAAGAAAGCAATATGTGTCAAATGGGTCTACAAGACAAAGAAGAATGCAAAAGGAGAAGTACAAAGATACAAAGCAAGATTAGTGGCAAAAGGCTATAAACAGAGAGAAGGCATTGACTATGGAGAAGTATTTGCTCCAGTAGCCTAGCTAGAGACAATCAGACTGATGATCTCACTAGCTGCACAACATAGATGGAAAATCTATCAACTCGATGTGAAGTCAGCATTTCTGAATGGCTTCCTAGAAGAAGAGATCTATGTTGAACAACCACTTGGATACATTAAAGCTGAAAATAAAAGCAAAGTATACAAGTTGAAGAAAGCTCTCTACGGTTTGAAACAAGCTTCGCGTGCATGGAATACAAAAATTGACAGGTATTTTCAAGATAATAGATTTGAAAAATGTCCATACGAACACACAATATATGTGAAGAAAGAAGCAGATGGCAACATATTATTTGCGTGCCTATATGTTGATGATTTGATATTCACTGGCAACAATCCTACCATGTTTGAAGACTTCAAGAAAAGCATGGTACAAGAGTTTGAGATGACAAACATCGGTCTAATGGTACATTTTCTTGGCTTAGAAGTGATGCAGAAAGAAGGGATTTTTGTATCCCAAAGCAATTATGCCAAAGATATTCTTGAAAGATTCAAGATGGAAAGCTACAATCCGGTATCAACTCCAGTTGAAAATGGACTGGAATTGAAGAAGAGTAAAGTTGGAAATGTTGATCCAACTTCTTCAAAAGCTTAGTAGGAAGCTTAAGGTACTTGACATGTACCAGACCGGATATACTCTAAGGAGTTGGACTCATTAGCAGATATATGGAGACACCAGACCAGTCTCACTTGAATGCAGCCAAGAGAATTCATCGCTACATCAAAGGCACAATAAATGAAGGTATGTTTTATACCTCAAGTAAAAACTTTAATCTTGTTGGCTATTCGGATAGTGATTGGGGTAGAGATCTGGATGAAAGGAAAAGCACAACAGGATTTGTCTTTTTCATGGGAGATACATCTTTCACATGGTCATCTAAGAAGCAATCGATAGTAACGTTATCAAGCTGTGAAGCTGAGTATGTTGCTGCCAACTCAGTTGTATGCCATTTAATATGGTTAAGGAATATGCTGAAGCACTTGGGATTTCCTTAAGAAAATCCTACAAAGATTTATATTGATAATCAATCAGCGATTGCATTAGCCAAGAATCCAGTGTATCATAAAAGAAGTAAACACATTGATACACGTCATCACTTTATCCGAGAGCATATGAAGAACAAAGAAGTTGAACTGATATCCTGCAAGACAAATGATCAAGTTGCAGATATCTTTACAAAGCCATTGAAGGGGGAAATATTTATCAGATTGAAGTTCATGCTTGGCATGACATCCCTCGATTGAGTTTAAAGGGGGGTTTGTTGCATTAAACTCAATCCAAGAAAGTCAAAGACGGCAACCACCACCTGCATTCACCGCCAGTGACTTCTACATTCACCGCCAACGACTTCTCAAACCGCCAGCCACCAGCCGCCAGCTGCATTCAAACCACCGCCAACTAAAGATTTTTCTTACTTTCATTTTGTGTATAAATAGACAACTAAGTTTATGTTATCATGTGTGGAAAGAAAACAAAGAAACACTAGAGAGAAAGAGAGAGGGCGTGTATTAAGAGTTTGTATTTATTGTGTAAGTTTTTTGTTTTTGAAATAAAACCGTATGTTTTATCCCCTTTGAGTGTTTCAAAGCCACCACCAGTAATTTCTCCCACCAACACATTGAAGTCACCAAGTAGGCGGACTCCGACGAACTCATAAACACCATAGAGAGGTAACCTTTGCCATTGTTGCTACTGATTTAATGCATTTAGTCTTTTTTGTTTTCATGTTTTCAGCAACAATATTAATTGTTACATGACAGCAACATTAACACTATATATATGAGTTTGATAAGTTTGTTTCATGAACATATTAATTCTTCCATCTGTAATTCTTTTTGCTTAGCTCGTGACTGTTCTTGCAATGAAAGTAATAGCAAGCTAGCGTTGGTAGCAAGTGACGAGTGATCAAATTAATTAAGATAGATCATATCCATCGTTAAAAATAATTCTAGTGTATTATTATATTAAAAGAAAAAAAATAAAGATCTGCGGCATATCATCCCTTATATTAAATTATTCTTGAGATATCGTTTAACTTTATCATTATGTGTATTACACACATAATGATACCGTTTTTTCGGTCACTAAAAATAATAAAAAATTATTCTAGTGGATTACACATATATAGTCCATTATATTAAAAAAAGAAGAAGAAGAAGAAGAAGATCTGCAACATATCATCCCTTTATTTATTTTTTAAAAGGAAGCAAGGTCTCCTGAGAGATGGAGGGAGTGTGAGGGCCAGCCAGTGTGAGTGGAAAATCATGCCATTTGACTCTGATACTGCTAGGGAATTACCACGAAATTACCACTCAATACTCAGCTAACCTTTTAACTTTGACAATTATATATAACATCGCTAGTTATATGAAATATTACCTCTGCTAACCTTCAGTCCTCAGTACTTTACTCATCAGCTAATTAACCTTTCCGATTGCTGCAATTTGATCATTAAAGTCACCAAGTAGGCGGACTCCGACCACCTCATAAACTCCATAGAGAGGTAACCTTTGCCATTGTTGCTACTGATTCCATGCATTTAGTCTTTTTTGTTTTCATGTTTTCAGCAACAATATTAATTGTTACATGACATCAACATGAACACTTTATGAGTTTGATAAGTTTGTTTCATGAACATATTAATTATTCCATCTTTAATTCTTTTTGCTCAGCTAGCGACTGTTCTTGCAATGAAAGTAATAGCAAGCTAGCATTGGTAGCAAGTGACGAGTGACCAAATTAAGATAGATCATATCAAATTACGCTAGTATGTATCCATCGCTAAGCATTTGCGGAATTTTCTGATAAATATATGTTGTGTGGGTTCTTGTACTTTTAGACTTCAATTTCTCTTAATGAAAGTTCAGCTGTTGAAGTGGGTGCTCTTTGTATGTCTTTAGGAGAAAAGGAGAGCACTTATTGATTTTGATTCTTAGTGATTGTGGAAGACACGATCTTGTAACTGTCTGATATGGCATCTTCATCTGCTGTTGCTCATAAATGGAAGTATGATGTGTTCCTTAGTTTTAGAGGCGAGGATACGCGCAATAATTTTACAAGCCATCTCTATGATGCTTTGTGTCGTAAGAAAATCAAGACCTTCATTGATGATAGACTTGAAAGAGGAGAAGAAATTAACCGCGCCCTTCTGAAAACGATTGAAGAATCAAGAATTTCTGTAGTAATTTTCTCCAAGAACTACGCATCTTCTCAGTGGTGTGTGGATGAACTGGTGAAAATACTTGAATGCAAAGAGACTTATGGACAAATTGTTTTACCGGTCTTCTATCATGTAGACCCATCTGATGTTGCTGAACAGACTGGGGGTTTTGGAAAAGCATTTGCGGAGCTTGAAAGAAATTTTAAGGTGAAGATGGACAAGGTGCCAAGCTGGAGGACTGACTTGACAAATGCAGCCAATATATCTGGATGGGATTCACGGGTTACTAGGTAACTATAGATTCTCATCTTCAACTTTTTTTTTTCTGGAGTTATAGCAATTAAAATTTCTTGTGCATATTATAGTTTTTTTTTCTCCTGTAAATCATTTGTGCTTCTTAGTTCATAGTACTTGTTGCTTGAAAAGGCACAAGTCTGTTCTGTTTTTTAGTGGAAAACTTACCTCCATCAACAGCTAATGGACTTCCACCTTGATGGAAACCTCACCTTTGAAAAATTTTGCTTATAATAATAATAAAAAAATATCACTAAGAATCGAAACTCATTCCGGAGTAAAGATGCTTCTTTCATTTTTTGCAGTCCGGAGTCCAAACTCATAAGAGTTGTGCAAACTATCTGGAAAAGGTTAAATCGTGCTTCCCCAAGCAAATTAAGAGGTCTCGTTGGAGTAGATTCACGCATTGAGAAAATCAACAGATTACTATCTATTGTGCCATTAGATGTCCGCAAAATAGGAATTTGGGGCATGGGTGGTATAGGCAAGACAACCATCGCGGGAGCTTTCTACGATCGATAGCTTCTCAAGTCAATATGAAGGCCACCACTTTCTTCCGAACTTAAGGAAGGAATCAGAAAACGTCGATTAAATGATCTACGAGATGAACTTCTTTCTAAACTACTGGAGGAAGAAAATCTTCGCGTTGACACACTACATATACCTACTTTCATCAGGGATAGACTCCGCCAAAAGAAAGTTCTCCTTGTTTTGGATGATGTGAATGATGCACAACAATTCCAGCATTTAATTAAAGCGCTTGGTGCAGGAAGTGTTGTTTTTGTAACATCAAGAGACAGGCAAGAACTTAAGAATGTAGTCGATGAAATATACGAGGTTGAGGAATTAAACTTCCACGAAGCTCTTCAACTCTTTAGCTTGAAAGCTTTTAAGGGAAACCACCCCCCAAAAGCTTATATGGAGTTGTCAATCAAGGCAATAAATTATGCCAAAGGGAACCCATTAGCTCTTCAAGTTTTGGGTTCCTTCTTATTTGACAAAGGGAGACATTTTTGGGAATCTATATTAAATGAGATTGAAAGCTTTCCTGAGCTGAATATTTATGACTTGCTGGGAATAGGCTTTGATGCACTACGTGATCATAACACGAAGAGTATATTTCTCGACATTGCATGTTTCTTTAGAGGGCATCAAGTTGATTTTGTAAAGCGGATACTAGATGGCTGCGGTTTCAAAACAGATAGTGGATTTAGTGTTCTCATTGACAGGTGTCTCATTAAATTTTCAGATGACAAGGTTGAAATGCATGATCTTTTGCAAGAAATGGCCCATGAAGTTGTTCGAAAAGAATCTGCTTATCAGATACGAAAACAAAGCAGATTATGGAATCCAAAAGATGTATATCGAGTGTTGACCAATAATCTGGTGAGATTCATACCCGAAAGTTTTCTCTTTGCTATGCAATGCAACATGGTTGTACTAGTAAGTTTAAAATCTTACTTAAGCTTTGCTTCTCCTTTACTGGTTTTCAGGGAACTGTAAATGTTGAAGGGATATTCTTGGATGTTTCAAAAATAAGAGAAATTGAGTTGAGTTCTACAGCCTTCGCAAGGATGTATAATCTTAGACTGCTAAAAATTTATAATTCTGTAGCTGGAGATAAATGCACAGTGCACCTTCCTAGTGGCCTCGAGTCTCTTTCTGAAGAGTTGAGGTATCTCCATTGGGATGGATACCCTTTGACATCATTGCCTAGCAATTTTCGTCCACAGAACCTTGTTGAACTTAGCCTACCATCTAGCAAGGTTAAGCAACTGTGGAGAGGAGACCAGGTATTCTAAAATAACTCTGTGCATGCATAGTTCTTTCTTTTAAATTTAAAGTGGTATGCACGTGCAATTTCTTTCTGTTGATTTCATTTAGCTTCAGGATCTCGTCAATTTAAAAGATGTCAACCTCAGCAAGTGTGAGCACATAACTTCCCTGCCAGACCTTTCAAAGGCCAGAAACCTTGAGAGATTGAATCTTCAATTCTGTGAAAGTTTGGTTAAGTTTCCTTTATCTGTTCAGCATCTGGACAAGCTTGTTGATTTAGATTTGAGAGGCTGCAAAAGACTAGTTAATCTTCCCAGTATAATTAATTCAAGTTGTCTGGAGACTCTGAACCTTTCTGGCTGTGCAAGTCTCAAGAAGTGCCCAGAGACTGCTAGGAAACTGACATATTTAAATTTAAATGAGACTGCTGTTGAAGAGCTTCCCCAATCAATTGGGGAACTCAATAGACTTGTTGCGTTGAATTTGAAGAACTGCAACCTCCTGGTGAATCTTCCAAAAAACATGTATTTGCTGACATCTCTTCTAATTGCTGACTTCTCTGGCTGCTCTTCTATCACCAGGCTTCCCGACTTTTCGAGGAATATAAGATACTTGCACTTGAATGGATCTGCAATAGAAGAACTGCCATCTTCAATTGGTGATCTAAGGAAACTCATTTATTTAGCTCTAGTTGGCTGCAACAGGCTAAAGAATCTACCGAGTGCGGTTTATAAGTTAGTTTGTCTTGAAAAACTTGATCTTTCTGGTTGCTCATGTATCACGGAGTTTCCAAAGGTTTCAAATAATATAAAGGAGCTGTATTTAGATGGGACAGCAATACGAGAGATTCCCTCTTCAATAGAATGTTTTTGTGAACTTAATGAATTGCACTTGCGAAACTGCAAACAATTTGAGATTCTTCCAAGCAGCATCTGCAAGTTGAGAAAACTGCAGAGGCTTAATCTCTCAGGTTGCCTCAAGTTGAGGGATTTTCCAGAAGTTTTGGAGCCGATGGTATGTTTGAGATATCTCTATTTAGATCAGACATGCATAACAAAGTTGCCTTCACCGATTGGAAATCTGAAGGGACTTGCCTGCTTGGAAGTGGGAAACTGCAAATATCTAAATGATCACATTGAATGTTTTGTTGACTTGCTATTGCCCAAGAGATGCGTGGATTTAGATTGTTTGCGTAAGCTAAATCTAGATGGTTGCCATTTATCGGAAGTGCCAGACAGTCTTGGTTGTCTATCGTCATTGGAAGTGTTAGATCTAAGTGGAAACGATTTTAGTACTATACCTATAACCATCAATAAACTCTTTGAGTTGCAATATCTAGGATTAAGGAATTGCATGAGACTTCAATCTTTACCGGAGCTTCCACCACGGCTATCAAAGTTGGATGTAGACAATTGCAAGAGTTTGAATTATCTAGTATCAAGCTCATCAACTGTAGTTGAGGGGAACATTTTTGAATTCATTTTCACTAATTGCTTGAGCTTGCGTGGGATCATTCAAATCTTGGCGTACTCATTATTGAAATTTCAACTTTATACCAAAAGGTTATATCAACAGGTCTGTTTCTCAAACCTCTAATATACATCTTTTTTTTCTTTATTTGCCACCTTTCGTTTTAAAACAATGCTATTTGAATTGTGTTAACAGCTGCCTGATGTTCCAGAAGGGGCATGTAGTTTCTGCCTCCATGAAAATGTGACTCCGAAGTGGTTTAGCTATCAAAGTTGGGGATCTACAGTAACATTCCAGATATCTTCATATTGGGCTAATAGCGAGTTCTTGGGTTTCTCTCTTTGCACTGTCATTGCATTTCATTCTTTCAGCCATAGTTTGCAAGTAAAATGCACATATCACTTCCGCAATAAGCACGGTGATAGCCATGATCTCTATTACTATCTCCATGGTTGGTATGATGAGAAGCGCATCGACTCAATACATATATTTGTGGGATTTGATCCATGTTTGGTTGTTAAAGAAAAAGACATATTTAGTGAATACAGTGAGGTCTCAGTTGAATTCCAACTGGAAGATATGAACGGCAATCTCTTACCATTAGATCTTTGTCAAGTACATGAGTGTGGGGTCCGTCTACTGTATGAAGATGGGATACATCGGTTTGATTTGATCATGCAAGGCTACTCTTGTTTTCATCCACTGGATCGAGATGGATTGGAAGCAATGTTCCAAGCCAAGAGAGCAAGGTCCCAAGGCATGAGATGGGAGGATTATTCTGTCATGCATAGGACCTCTAAATTCTTGGCGGACCTTCAGGTCTGTTTCTCAAACCTCTGATATACTTTTTTGTTTCCTTCATCTCATTTTAAAAAGATGTCATTTGAATTGTGTTAACAGGACGAGCTCGATGTTCCAGAAAGGGCATTTAGTTTCTGCCCCCCTGGAGATGTGACTCCGGAGTGGTTTAGGCATCAAAGTTGGGGATCTATAGTAACATTCCAGCTATCTTCATATCAGGCTGGTAGCGAGTTCTTGGGTTTTTCTCTTTGTGCTGTCATTGCATTTGATTCTTTCAGCCATTGTTCGCAAATTAAATGCACATATCACTTCCACAATAAGCACGGTGATAGCCATGATCTCTATTACTATCTCCATGGTTGGTATGATGAGAAGTGCAAGGACTTGATAAACATATTTGTGGGACTTGATCCCTGTTT
>Ga0307509_10008946_pt1 | contig 12627 bp, 5 predicted proteins | sample 10_EM_MG_FD_202245 | JGI IMG/M metagenome (GOLD analysis project Ga0307509, IMG submission 202245) | Populus trichocarpa ectomycorrhiza microbial communities from riparian zone in the Pacific Northwest, United States - 10_EM | ecosystem: Host-associated > Plants > Roots > Unclassified | place...
TATTGCGCGTATCCTTGCCTCTAAAACTAAGGAACACATCATACTTCCATTTATGAGCAACAGCAGATGAAGATGCCATATCAGACAGTTACAAGATCGTGTCTTCCTCAATCACTAAGAATCGAAATCAATAACTGCTCTCCTTTTTCTCCTAAAGACCTACAAAGAGCACCCACTTCAACAGCTGAACATTCATTAAGAGAAATTGAAGTCTAAGAGAACAAGAACCCACACAACATATATTTATCAGAAAATTCCTCAAACTCTTAACGATGGATATATACTAGCTTAATTTGATATGATCTATCTTGATTTGATCACTCGTCACTTGCTACCAATGCTAGCTTGCTATTACTTTCATTGCAAGAACAGTCACTAGCTGAGCAAAAAGAATTAATATGTTCATGAAACAAATTTATCAAACTCGTATATATAATATTAAATATAGAAGACGCATGAACCAGAAAGACTTACCAGCAGATCATAAGAACAGTCGACTTGTGTTTTCCTTCAGCAAACAAGACGTAGAAGAAGCTGAATATTGTTGATGATAAGAGACGATTTTTCTTGTCTATTGCCTTCTCCTACTCCTTCTAGTAAATTCTTCAGACAATCTGAGCTCATCGTTATCTAAAAAGATGGTTTGATCAAGAAATATGTGAATCTGAGAATACTTACAGGTCATAAGAACAGTTGACTTCTGAATTGCATCAGCAAACAAGACGAAGAAGAAGCTGAATATTGTTGATGATAAGAGACGATTTTTCTTGTCTATTGCCTTCTCCTACTCCTTCAAGTAAATTCTTACAGACAATCTGATCTCATCGTTATCTAAATGAGAGATGGTTTGATCAAGAAATAGGATAATGTGAGAAGACTTCGGGGTCAATACCAATTATTGATCAAGAAACAGGAGAATGTGAGAATATTTTGGGTCAATACCACATACCTTGGCCAATGGACTTGTCAATGGCAACGGTACCCTGTCATGGCCTATGATTTTTTTTTCTTTTTTCTTTTTTAGTGCCCAATGGATGGGCTTCCTACAGTTATTTGTTTGGGTCTTCCAAACCAAATTCTTATTAGATTTATAGAAAATATAGAAAAATTTTGGGTTTTGCATTATGCTGGAAATATGTATTGAGTAGTCATTTGCTTTTAGCTTGCATTCATTGAAAAAAAATTATCATTCTTTTACTAAAAAATATTTTTTTCTTCTTTGCAAAAACAAATTTTTTTCTTTATCAAAATTATCATGTAATTTAATTAAATTACATGATAAGACAATTTTAAGGTCTAATAAGTAAAACAAAATGCCTAGCATGATTACTTCCCTTGTTATGAAATGAATCGTACTGTTTATGATATATGCTCCATGTGTAATTCGTATTATTTTTATATTTAGACTAACCAAGTACTAAAGTAACAAACTATTAAAAATATATACCAACTTTACAAAAATATATATTTTATAATTGATGATAAAATAATTTTCATTTCAGCTGGTAATTCCACTAAATAACATGTATCATCTAGTTTTATAATTTAATTTAATTCTTATTTTCCTAAAGAAAAAAGTAATTAATCCTTTAACATTGTTTGCTTTATGATAGATCTTGGTTATTTGTTTTTCATGTATACGCATGAGATTCTTGATGTGTCACGAAAATGTTTAATCTCTTGGTTAATACTTTGTTTGGAAAAGCAAAATTCAATTTTATTGATTTGAAATAATTATAATTTAAATAACCAAATTTAAAAATTTAAAAATATTTAGTTTTTTTTGTCAAGATTAGGGATTGATTTGTATGGTTAGGAGGAAGTTCATGTCCTGCTTTTTATTTTGGTCCCTTAACTGTTTAATCTCTTGGTTAATTCTCGGTTTGGGAAAGCCAATTTCAATTTTATTGATTTCAAATAATTATAACTTAGATAACCAAATTTGAAGATTAAAGAAATATTTAGTTTTTGCTTTGTCAAAATTAGGGATTGATTTGTATGGTTAGGGGGAAGTTCATGTCCTGTATTTTATTTAGGTCCCTTAACTTGTTTTTTTTTCAATTTAATCTCTTCACATTAACTTTATTTGAGATTGACTTGATAGTTTGTTTTGGATGCCTTGACACATGGATCTTACAATATTAAAAAAATAATTATAAGGCATAGTTAATACTTGGTTTTGATGGGTAAAACAAAATTCAGCTAATATAGAACTATTAAATGTTTAAGAATTAAAATTAAAAATAAAACAAATATAAAAACTTAGTAAACAAGTAGGATAAATAGGTTGTGGTATGCAGTACACGTACCAATGTTTAAGAGATATCAATTATGTCTATTTATGTTTTTTGCCTGAACATACTAAAGAAATTGCCTATTTTTTTATTTTTATGACTTTGGACATTTATCATAGGCTGATAAAAAAGAAAAAAGTAGTTATAGTAACTGATTATGGAATTTCAAAGGTAAAGTCATCATTTGTTCCTAATAGGGTTTAGTTAGAAGCCTCGAGCAAAACAAGTGGTATTGTTGCACTAACAGAAAAGAGCAGCGCTTTATAAGATGAGGATTGGGGACTGTCTTAAAAGTATCTTTCATTATACACCGATCTTTATCAAGCAACTCATCACCCACTCCATCTATTTCAGCCATTCAACAAGTTGAATTAGCATTTTTGCAATCAAAATCTTCCATAAATATTGATATACTACCTCTATAATCACCATTTTTTTTATTAAAGGTTACGTCATTGAAAAGATGGTGAATTGTATTTTGATGGATGATGGTTAAGATATTAATATACTACCTCTTAAAACTATAAAAGAGCTTTGAATTCCTATAAATGAACTCTTTTTAAGTCATATGATGATTCAAGCCTTTAATTAAAGAGGGAAAAACACCATGAAAAAAATAAAACTTGTGATATTCATGAAAGATATGAAGTTCAATGCATTTTTTCAGGTCATAAAAGGTCAAAACCACTTATAACATGTTACTTGGATGACCATGAATATATAAAAATGGTATCGTCTTCTCAATGCTCCACCAATACTTTAAATATTTTAAAAATGGACAAGCAAGAAAAATAGTGATAAATACCAACCCTTTTACTATAGCTGAAACCTATTTTGTCTTAATGAAATTATTGATTAATTAATGCGGGTAAATAGATCGGTCATGACGTCCAATTATCAAAAGGTCTTTTAGGAGACGAAGCTTTATCCTTTTAGTCTGTTCCATCGTTGCAAAAGCATTCCCAAATTATTATTATTATTATTTGTGTCAAAACTCACCACCTTAACATCTTAACTGCAAATGTTAATTTGATATATATATATATATATAAAGGAATTATATATAAACCGATATTTCTCCCTTCAATAATCAGTTGAATGACATTTTTCTTCCTTGATCAATTTCTATTTTTGCAAGTCTTTAAAATCAATTTGAGTACTTAGACTTTTGGTTAGAAAGCAAAGTTGATCTCTATGATATGTTGGGGGTAAATTTTAAATCATAGTGGTTTGTTTAATATGTGTTAAAATTTTAGAGGATACTATAGTAGATATGTTATGTTTTTATGTTGGTCATGAAAATATCAAAGTTAATCTTTCTGTGTGTGTTTGAAATAGAGATGTGGTTGACGTTTTTTGGTGGAACCATATAAAAAACATGTATTTTTTATTTTTAATGACATATAATTTATGCTTTAAAAAAATTATACCTTAAAACAAAACCAACACATCCCTCGCTAAAATAACACACTTAATTACATTTCCTCAGTGGCTAGGAGTATAGACACATTAGGCCACACCTTCAAGAAGAGAAGTCACATGAGATCACACGCTCTACTTCCTCTGCTCCAAATTAATTTATGTGTTTAATTTTTTATTTATAATTTATTATACATACTTAAAAACATTACCATATAAAATAACAATTATTTAACATATTTAATTAATTTCATTGATTTTTATTTGAATATTTGATTTTTAATTTTTTTAGGATATCATCGGAATATAATCAAAACATCAATTCCACAACCCCTATTACCTAAACCTGGACATATAAAGTAGTTATATAGATAAAGTAGTCTTTAACATGTAATTTATTTGAATATTTGATTTTCAATTTTTTTTTACTACAATTCAATAATAAATGAAGTTTAAGAAATACATTCAAATAATGCTTAATAATGAATATCCTAAAAGCACCCGTTTAACTTTTTCCTTATCAATTTAACTTTTAAAGTTGTTTAATAATATTGATTATATATATATTACCCTGCAACACTAAAAACAGACTAAGATTTTTTTACTAAAGTTTATTGTTCGTATGAAAAGTAAATAACTTTAATATATATTTTTTTGTCAATTTAGCAAAGGCACGCATGACAGGGTGCAAGTTGCAAGTAAATAATTTTCTAGTTTTTACAGACAACAAGTCGTCTGTGGTTTTGTTTTAAAAAAAATAATAATAAAGAACGGATATTATATCATTCACCCCCTTAGTTAAAAGAAAATAAAAACATTAGGGCCGCCTAGCCCTTTGCTCTCTCTTTTTCAGTTTTTCCCATAATAATAATAATAATAATAATAATAAATTATTGATGAAGATTCAATTGAACTTGGTGTTTTATAATTACAATTTTTAAATGTATTCTAGAAATAATTATATTATATTTATGATTTTTTAAAATTTCAATCACACAAAATATAAATATACTATTTTTTTTTGTTAACTTGTTTTAACAATTATAAAATATTTTATGAGACGTATATATTTGTTTAGATTTAAAAACAATTAGGTCTCTCACATCATAATGCGGAAAAGCATTCCCTAGTCTAAGTCAAGGGAAAGCTCAGTTTATAAAATAAACGGAGGCCCAAAATGAAAAGGCTGCTTAATTAGAACATTACTATACACCCATACAGATCCAATTCACCTAATCAGGAGACCTTATGGTTTCTTTTAAGTTAGGAGTGAGTAAAAAAACAATTTAAAAACTAATTCAATAGAGAAAACTAAAAAAAAATAACTGAAAAAACCAAACCGTGAAAAAAAAATCGATTATACCAATTAAAATTTTGAAAAAACCGACCGGTTCGGTTCGGTTTCGGTTTTATAAGCATGAAAACCGAACCGAACCCAAACTGAAAAAAACCGAGCCAAACTGAAGCCAAACCGAAAAAACTAAGTCAAACTGAAAAAATCGAGCCAAAACCGGTCGGTTTGAACCGGTTTCGGTTTTTTTTAAAATTCAGTTTGGTTATTTTTTTTTAATAAAAACCGAACCGAACTGAAAATGATCACCCTATTTTAAGTAATGGAGCAATATTTCACTATTTTAGAAAAATATGAAAATAAAATTATGTTCTAATAATACAATGAAAAAAAAGAAAAGGAAAAGTGTTTTATTTTCAGATCTGAATCCAATGTCGTTAAAACCATGATCTCTTTGTCCTAATATCAATCTATCAATTGATTTGATGGTCAAATTTTCATGTTTATTTATACTTACAATTTATTGAAAATAAAATCAATATTGTATAGCACGCACAATAAGCGTCTTGCTAATCTCATTTTTATATTATTATTGCTACGTGTATTTTTAATATTATAATATATGCTATTTTTAAAAATTATTTTTTACTTAAAAATATATTAAAATAATTTTTTTGTTTTATACTAGTATATCAAAATTACCAAAAAAACTAAAATAAAACATTAACTTATTTTTTTAAGAAAATATATTTTTAAAAAGCTTCCAAAATAAAATTTACTGTAATTCCAAACACCTCTAAATATCTTTATATTCATTTCAGCTGAAATGCAATCACATTCTCCTAGATTAAACAAGTGGATTTCAAATTAGTTTTCTAATAAAAACAACAGGAGTGGCCGGCAGGGCCCCAGCCCGTGCAAAAATTATTTTTTTCCCCGCCTCTCTCTTAAATAATTATTCTAATGCGCCGGCTCCACCCCACCCCACCTCTGGAAACAGCCTAAAAAAAGTATAAATACCATTTACCAGTGCTAAAAAACAAAAAAAACCTAAAGTTATGTAAGAATTCATAATAAAACTCAATAGAATTGTGAAGCATCAACTAAAATAACTGCTGCCCCCAGACGACGTAGGCATCAGCTAGTCTCTTCTATAGTTTTAAAATCTGATTCAATTCGGCTAATTAACCTGAGATCTCATTGATCATGGGCTAGAATTCAGGCGGGTTTATAAAAAAATAAAAAAAATTAAATAACCAACTAACTTGGCTAACCTGGTAGATTGATTAACCTAGCTAACTTGGCTAACTTTTGATTATGTCAATTATATCCTATATCATAAACTTCTTTAATTTGAAAATTAAGGATATTCCAGTGATTATTTTTAAAATAAATTTTTATTTTAAAAAATATTAAAATATTTTTTAAAAATTTATATTTGAAATTAATATATCAAAACAATTTAAAAATACTAAAAAATATATAATTTAATAAAAAAATAATTTAAAATTCACTCCAAAACACCCGAATTAGCTGCACCTTCATCATGATCTCTTTGTCCTACTATCTATCTATCAATTGATTTGATGTTTAAGTTTTCATGTTCATTGCTTCTTACAATTAAAAGAAAAATAAATTCAACACATGTATAATTACACACACTTTGTTAATCTCATTTTTATATTATTACTGCTAAATGTATTTTTAATATGGTAATGAATGGTGTTTTTTAAAAGTGTTTTTTATTTAAAAATATATTAAAATAATTTTTTATATTTTACATTAGTATATTAAAGTTATCAAAAAAATACTAAAATAAAACATTAATTTATTTTTTAAAAAAATATATTTTTAAAAAACTTCCAAAATAAAATTTACTGTAATGTCTTTATTTAAATTTCAGCTGTTATTATTTGAAATGGAATCACTTTCTCTTAGAATAAACATTTCATTAAAGTATCATATTTCAAATATAGCAACATTTCTCTAATTTTCTATATAAATATTTTTTTCACGTTTGTATATGATTTCGTATACAAAAGATCATTTAACTTGCAGAGACCCTTTGGAAGAAAAAGTCAAACTCCGCCACCATATGAAACCTATATGTCAAGTGGGTCACATGCATAATTTTTGTAACATGCTAAATTTGAAAAACCAGCAATCCTCTCTCCAAGCCCTTAGGTCTAACCCTAATCCTGTTCACCTCCAGGTTTTTCAAGGCATTCATGTGCTAGCTATACAAAGGCTATAAGGTGACATGCACCAATAATGTCGTTTCCCTCTGAAATTTCTTGACGAAAACAAAGAAAAAAGTGAAAGGAGTTCTGGCTTAGCCCTGAAGCGTTGGAATTAACAAAGGAAAGGTAGGATAGGAGAGGGATCCCAAGAAGAAGAGAATCAAATGAAAGAAACAGATGAAGATTATACGGCAAATTTCCACTAATTAGCCGTTATTTTATGCAGTTTTCTCGGTTATAATGTGATCCTTTTCTTGATATACATATTTCTCGAGATAAACGAGACCCGAAAAGCCAAAAATTTGTATGCAGTGGTCGGGTAATGACCGAACAGGGATGGTGCTCAATGAAGATAATGGCGCCTGAGCCACTCGAGTGTGTTGTTTTATCACATGAAATTAAAATTAATGAACTTGAGGGTCTAGCTGCTGTGGTCAACCGTGTGACTTGTTCCGTCTCCGTCCCGGGTTCGACCCTCTATGTGCACGTCTGTCACCCCCGCGGTGCCTTACCTGCTCCTGGGCTTGCAGGATGTCCAGTGGGCCGTGGGGAATAGTCGTGGTTCGCGTAAGCTGGCCCTGACACCCCACGTAAATCAAAAAAAAAAAAAAAAAAATTAATGGCCCAACACTATCTTTTTAGGACCCATTTGGATTAGAGCCATCGGCTGGTATTTTAAAATGAATGACCCATTTTACTAAAAAAACTCAATATCTCCCATTTTACTTGATATTTATTCATATGTAGTACATCTTGATTTTTTTTAAAAAAAAATCAAGTATTATAATATATATTTATAATATCGATATGCAGGACATCCAATTTTTTTCAAATAGCCTAGGATAAAAAAAAAAACTCATCTGGTAGGTACTCTGGAAATGTTGTTTTTGATTGGAAAAATATTACCCTAAAAAAAAAAGTATTTTTTTTTTGTCTCTTTCTTCATTTTTCTCTCAAAATAAACATGAAATTATTTTTTAATTCTCTCACCAGTCCTTACTAATAATTACGTTATTTTTTCTTTGTTTCTATTAATAATATGTAGCCCATCAATTTATAAAACACCCGACATCCTTCTAAAACAACGTTGTTTGACATGATCAAATGAAAGCGGTGGAATTCAATTGAGACCTACTGTATTCACTAAACATATAATTTTTTTTGGTAACCAAACAGGGATCAAACCATGGAGATAGCAATAGAGATCATGGCTATCACTGTACTCATTGCGGAAGTGAGTAACGAATCCCCTACTTTGATGGCTAAACCACTCCGAAGCACATCTCCAGAGAGGCAGAAACTAAATACCCCTGGTATAGTATTAGTAGCAGCTACTACTAATAACAAGAGAGTAAATTATAACTTAGTTTTTTTAACTTAACTAAACTAATTAATTAGTTTTCGTCATTGTAAGGATAATTATTCAATCTCTATAATTTTAAATCTATCAATAACTTAATCTTTTCTTTTTTTTTTTATCAATTTCATAAGCTTTTTCTAATTTATTATGTTTTTATTTTCAAAAAAATAGAAAAAATAAAAATTTAAGTACATAGGATGCAAAAGGTATGAAAAAAGAAGGTATGTTTCGTTAACTAATGACTTGATTAACCTTTCTCAATTCTAGTAAAGAACTAATTGTTTTGCTAAACTACAAAGACTAAATTTTAACTATCCATCAAAGTTTGAATTTTGTCAAATTTTGCAAAAGGAAAAAAAATACATTAATCTAGATATCGATGGCTTTTGATTACATACTGATGATAATCTTATATTGGTACATGAAATGAACACCATCACCGATAAAAAAAATTAATGAAAAATAACCAACGTGTTAAAATTTTCTTGGAATCGGCAGCAATTCGCCTCACTATATCCTCGTAAAAATACTCGGCAGCAAGTCACCGCTCGGTTTGGAAACTAGATGACAATGGGACAGTCAAGGTTTCCTCCCAGGTATCGGATTCAAGATTATATTCTAGAGGTGCTAAATATTGTGGGAAAAACTGAGAGGCTGCGTAGTAAGGATATGAATTTGTGACAGTGGACAGGCATAGTGCAAGGGTACTTCAGGTCTGGTCTGACGAGGGTGTCGGGTTCTTTTAACAGCGGTGGTTTGTCACAGTGTCAAATATGACAAGCTTGCGCTGACAAAAAAAATATTACTGGAGAGACATAGAGGGCAGTGGCAGCCCGTATGACAATAGCAATTTTGGCAGCCCAAGGCATAATGACTTATGCGAGCGGTGGGTTGGGCGATGGATAGCCCAAGGCATATTGATTTTGGCAACAGGCCGGGTGTTGGCAGAATATTCATGGGTTTTGTGGGAAGTCTAGGCACGAGCTTGTCCATGGGTTTTGGAGGAGAAAACAAATTGAAATATATTGTTGGTAATTCCGTAATTCTGATGGAAGCTTCTCAGTTAATTCTTGTTACATCTTAATTGATAATACCTCATCTGTGAATGATAGACTTTTCGAAGCAAATGTTTGGATTAAAGGGGCTCCTCTGAAAGTTCAGGTGTTTCTCTGGTTGGCAGTACAAGACAAAATTAGTACAAGAACTTTTCTCCATCACCAAAATATTTTGTCTGTCACACAAGCTTTATATGTCTTTTGCAGCTCAGATTTGAAAACCTCATAGCATCTCTTTATACACTGTAACTTTTCTAGGAGTATTTGGATGAAAGTTTTGGATTGGTGGGATATCCAATGTTGTTTACCGAGAACACTTGACTCGCTGCTTCTGCAGTAGCCCAAATTGGTACATGACAAATTCCAAAGATCAGCTTGGAGACTAATTTCAAGTAGCACTATTTGGGGTATTTGGTTGTTGAGGAACAAAATTATTTTTGAGGAGGGAACTATAAACTTGTTAGATTGTTTCTCCACCATCCTGCATCATGCTGCTATTTAATTGCATACTCTGGATTCAAACTTCACTTATACAGGAAATGACCTCTTAAGATCTTCTGATGTCATTAAATTGTGGTGTAATAAGAAATCTTAGGTAGTCTTTTTGTTATTTGCTATAGTTTTTTTTTTTTTTTAATATCCTTGTATTTTACTTTGGCTATTGGCTTTATGACCTTTTTAATATACTTTAAATGATTATCCAAAAAAAAAAAATATATTTTTTTTTATTTTTTTAATTATTTTATTTTATCAAAATTTACTGACAAAAATAATTTTATTGTGATTATAATCAGGAATTTCCAATCAAAATAATTTTAACACGAAATTGAAGCAGTAAAACTATTGTTATAACCTTCAGAAAGAATGCACTATGTGTTGCCTTTAAACGCTTGGCCCACAATGCCTCAAGGGCAACATCCATAGCATCTTGAAACCCAAGATCAGTCGCATTAGGGTGTGCATAAGCGAGTCTCGGCATCAAATTTATTACTGTACTTCTCATTCTCTCCACCTGTTCTCTGTCAATCTTAAAAAGTTCTTCCTCAATACTAACTACCCTTTTGCTTCCATTTCCCGTCTTCAAAGCATTTTCATCTATGTAAATTGAATACTCACTCACATCCCCAGCTGGAAAAAATCACTCATACTGAGTATACACAGTGTGAGGTGAGAAAAACACAGGTATGCAACCTGCCAACACTGAGTCAAAAGTTGACTTCCGAGTGAGCGAGTCACCGGGAGCTTGCAGACAAAACTGGGACTGAGACATCACCTTAAGTACCTCAATTGGGTCATGGCATTTACCAGGTCCTTTCCCACATTTTAGAAGACTTTGGGGGTCAGTTCAGCTTCAAGTCAAGGACAACGGTTCATCATTTTCCTTTTCCTTTCCTTTCTTTATCAAATTGACAGGCTCCATAGATCTTAGGGACAACATATTAAAATTCTCTTGGAATCGGCAGCAATTCGCCCCACTATATCCTTATAAAAATACTCGGCAGAAAGTCAACTTGTAAACAGAAGGTAAATTCTGCATATCACACGGATGGATTTGTGTGTTCCTTTGTTAACATCGGTAATGAAGGTTCAAAAGATTTCTTGTAAATTGTTGTGTATATTACATGCTCACTTTGCTTGTGTGTTACAAGTGAAAGTGTCAGAAAAACTCATTGGGGGTAAAAAAAAAACACTTAGTTTATAGATAAACACAAGCAAATTCATGAAATTCGGGTTATGTAATTAGACAATTCTCTAATATATCATTATATTTTTTTTATTGTGTCTGTTATATTATTTTGTACAGTATTGAATTTTAAAACATATCCTTTTATCAAGTTTTTCATCCAAATTGATATATTTTTATTTTTCATACTAAAAATGCCTTTGAGTTATATAAGGATATAAAACAATTTGCTTAAAATTGTTTATATGTTTTAAAAAATTAAAATTTCAAAATTACTTAAGAATAAAAGATTTTAGAAATAAAAATTTCATTGTTTTCAAAGAAATAAAATCATGCATGCTCTTGTATAGTGAAAGAGCGTTTTCAATATGAAATGAAATTTTGTCAAATTGATTGGTAAAACTTGTTAAAATGATGTATTAAAAACAATTATGGAAATACATAATAAATATTTTTGAAAATGTAGAGACATATTAGTATAATGATATATTAAGCTATTTACCTTCTAAACCAATATCTAAAAAAAAACAGGTATTTTACTTCTCTTAATTACAATACTTCAATACACTTCAATTGTTCTACGAAATGATAGTACTGCCATTCTATGCTAACATTGAAAAGTACAGTAATAAAATGAAAAAATAAATAAAATGCTTGCAAGAATATAAAAACTTGTCGTCATATTAAAATATAATTATTTAATCTTATGATTAAATAATTAAAATATAATTATACCAAAGAAAAGCAGGTTAATTAGCTCTCCATTTCATCCATTAAAGTTTGAATTTTGTTAAATTTTGCAAAATTCAAACTTAAATTGGTACATCACTAATTAAAATAAATAAAAGAATAAACCAAGTGTCTGTTAAAGCTGCAGTTAAATGAATAACAATTGCAGCTGAAGAATAGAGACTTCTGGAAGAGAAAAGTTGAAGCAGAAAATACTGAAATAAAAATGCTGAAAAATCTCAACAACAATGAGAGATTATTGGTCACAAGTTTGAAGACTAAGTCACAAGTTTCTATCTTCGATACAGATTCTCATAAATTAGTCTCATAGATTCTAACAGTGTCATATTAAAATTTTCTTGGACTCGGCAGCAATTCGCCCCACTATATTGTCAAGTGTCAAAATAGTTATTAAATTATTTCTACCGTAAAACCCAAGTGTCATATTAATTATGCCTTCCCTTTTTTCTCCGGGGAAAAACATAGCCAGTTTCATCCCATCCCATGCCTTGGAACCTTGCTCTCTTGGCTTGGAACATTGCTTCCAATCCATCT
>Ga0307509_10008947_pt1 | contig 12626 bp, 11 predicted proteins | sample 10_EM_MG_FD_202245 | JGI IMG/M metagenome (GOLD analysis project Ga0307509, IMG submission 202245) | Populus trichocarpa ectomycorrhiza microbial communities from riparian zone in the Pacific Northwest, United States - 10_EM | ecosystem: Host-associated > Plants > Roots > Unclassified | place...
ACCTCGTCCCTGTGGCGCCGGGTGGGTGACACAGCAAGAATGCGCCAGGACGCGGCCGGGGTCACCTGGGCGGACGGGATGGGCTGGAGAGGCACAGGTATCGCCGGTCCGTCGGTGTCTGATGAAGTGATCAAGAGTGACTCAAGTGTCGGTGTCGGGTACTGGGCGTGGTGCGGTGTCGTCGCGTCGGGCCGAGAGTGCCCGATCAGGGCGTTAAGTGGGCAGTTGTGACAGGGGAGTTGAGGCCCGACGTGCTGCTGTGACCGGGTCCGCGTCCCGTGGCGTTCAGGATGGCGCAAACTCTGCCCCGCGCGGGGCGAATTCGATCTGTTGCCCGCATTCGTCGGCGGCGACGGACGGGACGGCGGAACACACGGCGACCGAAAGCTTCCGTACGGTGACGGTCGTCCCGCCGGACGGCCCCTGCCCTCGGTCGGCCGTGCCCGAATTGTTAGCCTCGGCCATGGCCAGTTTCCCTCTGCCCCGACCTGGAGCGCGATGAGTACGGTCGCCGCCGGCTACCCGCTCGGCGCCGGGACCACGCTCGCCGAACTCGCCCGCGACCCGCACCCGCGGCTGGCGCTGCTGCGCGAGAGCGAACCCGTGTCCTGGCTGCCCGAGTTGGACGGCTGGCTGGTGACCCGGCGCGACCTCGCGCTCGCCGTGATGCGGGACGCGACCACCTTCACGGTGGACGACCCCCGCTTCTCCACCGCCCAGGTCGTCGGCCCGAGCATGCTCTCCCTCGACGGGGAGCAACACACCCGCCACCGCGAACCCTTCACCGCGCCCTTCCGCCCGCGCGAAGTACGGGACGGCTTCGCCTCGTTCATCGAGCGGGAGACCGACCGGCTCGTCACCGCACTGCGACCGGCCGGCGCCGCCGAACTGCGTCGCGCCTTCGCCGGCCCGCTCGCGGTCGCCGTCGTGACCCACGCACTCGGACTGACCGGCACCACCCCGTCCACCGTGCTCTCCTGGTACGACGCCATCGTGCGCTCGGTCTCGGACATCACCGCCGGACACACGGCCGGAGCCGCCGGTACGGCCGCCTACGCCGAACTTCGCGCGGCCGTCGAGGCCACCGTCGCCGACCGGGACGCGGCCTCGCTCCTGGTCTCCGCCGCCGGGCAACTGACGGTGCCCGAAGTCGCCTCCAACGCCGCCGTGTTGATGTTCGGCGGCATCGAGACCACCGAAGCGATGATCACCAACGCGCTGCTGCACCTGCTCCGGCACCCCGACCAACTCGCCCTCGTCCGCGCCGACATGGGCCTCCTCGACGGCGCGATCGAGGAGTCACTGCGCCTCGAACCCGGCGCGGCCGTCGTGGACCGCTACGCCACCCGCGACACCGTGATCGGCCCGGCCGCGATCCGCGAGGGCGACCTGGTCACCGTCTCCCTCACCGGCGCCAACCGCGACCCGGCGGTCTTCCCCGACCCCGACCGCTTCGACGTCCGCCGCGAGAACGCCCGCCTCCAACTCGCCTTCGCCCACGGCCCGCACTACTGCCTCGCCGCACACCTCGCCCGCCTGGAGACCCGTATCGCCCTCCACCACCTGCTCGACCGCCTCCCGTCCCTGCGCCTCGACCCGGACCACCCGACGGCCCCGCACGGACTGGTCTTCCGCAAGCCGGCGACGCTTCATGTGCGGTGGGATGCCGTGTCCTGACTGGCCCTCAGGATTCTTCACTCGCGGCCGACTTGGCGCTCCATGGCCTCCACGAGGCGCTCCAGTGCGTTCAGCACCTGGTCCCGGTTCTCGCCGAGACCCGCCAACAGGTTTACTTCGGCGGCGAGTTGGCGGGGGAAGAGATCGTCCACGGCCTTGGCTCCGGCCGGGGTGATGGTCACCAGCGCGGCCCGCCGGTCGGCCGGATTCGGCGTACGGGCGATGAAACCGCGCTTCTCCAGCTTGCCCAGGGCCTTGCTGACCCCGGCACGGGACAGGCCCAGCCACTCGGCGAGACGGCGGGCGATCACCGGTTCGGTGGCGTGGCGCAGGGGGATCAGCATGTCGACCTCGGGGGCGGTGAGCGCGGCTCCCGAGTAGAGGGGTTCGACCGCCCGGTTCAGGAGCCCGGTGGCGTGCTTGAGCAGGCCGATCAACTCCATGGGGGAGGTGTCGAGGCCGGGGTTGTGCTCGGTCCACTGCGCGCGGACGTAGAGGGGGGAGAGGGACATGCGGCTCGTCTTCTCGCTTCCGGGGCTGCGGGGGCGTCGATCGGGGCTTGCGGGGTCCGTCATTGTTAACCGGTGAACCATCGGTTACCGTTACGGCCATGGTATCGCCGTCCCCCTCCCCTTCCGCTGCCGCGCGCGCCGCCGCACCGGCCGACTCCACCGACCCCTCGCGGCGCGCCGCCGTCGCCCTGGTCGCCGTCCTCGCCGCGCTCACCGCCGTCGCCCCGCTCGCGACCGACATGTACGTCCCCGGATTCCCCGCCATGGGGGACGCGCTCGGCGCGAGCAGCTCGGCCGTACAGCTGACGATGACCGCGTTCCTGGCCGGACTCGTCGTCGGGCAACTGCTCATCGGCCCGATCAGCGACAGCCTCGGCCGCCGCGGACTGCTGCTGTCCGGGACGGCCGCGTTCACGGTCTTCTCCGTCGCCTGCGCCCTCGCGCCCGACATCGGTCTGCTCGCCGGCGCCCGGTTCCTCCAGGGCCTGGCCGGCGCCGCCGGCATGGTGCTGGCCCGCGCCGTGCTCACCGACCGCTTCCACGGAGCGGAACTCCCGCGCTACTTCGCGGTGCTCTCCCAGATCATGGGCGTCGCGCCGGTCGCCGCACCGGTGCTCGGCGGGGCGGTCCTGGCCGTGTCGACCTGGCGCGCGGTGTTCGTCGTACTGACCGTGATGGGCGGGCTGTTGCTGCTGGGCGTCCTCCGCAAGGTCCCGGAGACCCTGCCGCCGGAGCGACGGCACGCGGGCGGGATCGCGCAGACCTTCCGTGCGATGGGCGCGCTGCTCGGCCGCCGTACGTTCATGGGGTACGTCCTCGTCCTCGCGTTCGTCTCGGCGGCGCTGTTCGCCTACATCAGCGGCTCCAGTTTCGTCTTCGAGAACCTGCACGGAGTGTCGGCCACGACGTACTCCCTCATCTTCGCGAGCAACGCCGTCGCCATGCTGATCGCCGGCGCGACCTTTTCCCAACTCGCCGGACGCGTACGGCTGAACACCCTTCTTACGGCGGCGGTCGGTGTCGCCGGGATCGGCGCCCTCGCACAGGTCGTGCTGGTGCTGACCGTGGGGGAGACCCTCGCCGGTACCTGGATCAGCCTGTTCGTCACGGCCGGCGGCATCGGCATGGTCTTCCCGTCGACCCTCAGCATCGGCCAGGCCCTCGGTCGCGCCGCCCCCGGCGCGGCCTCCGCCCTTCTCGGTGGTCTGCAGTTCCTGTTCGGCGCCCTCGCCGCGCCCCTGGTCGGACTGTTCGGGGAGGACAGTTCGCTGCCGATGGCGGTGATCATGCTGATCGCGGTGGCGGCGGCGGGAGTTGCGCTGGTGGGGATGGCCAGGCCTTGGGAGGGGCGGGGGGAGCCGACAGCGGCGGCGTAGTAGCTGACGACCCGGCCGGACTTCCCGAGAGTTCCCTCGATCTCCCGGGATTTCCCGCGCAAGTGTGCACTGGATGTGCGCTGGGTGCGGGGTGGGGAAGGGCCGGGTGACCGGGCGGGACGGGCCCGGCGAGCGGAGATCACCGTGCCCACCATGATCTTCGGCGCCGACGGGGACACCGTCGCCCCGGTCGACACCTTCGCCAGCCCGAACACCACGGTCGCCGAGTACAGCATCGTCTGGCTCAAACGCTTCGTCGACAACGACACCCGCTACGACCAGTTCATCTGCCCAACTCCCAACGACGCCAACACCGTTGCCTTCCAGAACACCTGCCCGATGTAGGCCTCCCCGGAGAGTGCGGCAGGCACGGGCCCCGACGGCCACCCGTGCCTGCCGCGCCACCACGTCCGGAGGGGTTACCTCTCCGACAGCGGGGTGACCGCGAGCTGGTCGATCACCGGTGCGTACGGGGACCGTTGGTCGTACTGGTTGTAGGTGTCGCCGTCGAAGTCGGCCAACTCCTCGGCCGTGAAGGTGAGTTGGTTGGTTCCCTTCTTCAGCGTCACCGGGACGGTCAGCTCCCGGAAGGCGTTGAAGTGGAAGGTGGTCGGGAACAGCACCCGCTTTGCCGGTCCGCCGTTGACCGACAGGTCGGCGTGACGGGTGATCGGGTCGGGGTTGTAGTGCGTGGCCGGTGCCTGTTCGGCGTTGGAGTAGCGGATGGTCACCGCGTGCCGTCCGGCCCGCTCGGCGAAGACGTCGACGGTGAGGGCGTTGGCCTTGCCGTCCCCGATACCGGTGACCGCCTTGCCGCCCTTGGCGAACGTGTACGCGTCGGTGACCTTGGCGGCCCCGCTCGGTGTGCCGTCCTCGGCCTGGTACACCTTCGTCGCCGACGAGTCGCTGGAAGGTGCCACCCGGAGCCGGTCCAGCACGACTCCGTGGGAGGCGCCGGTCACAGTGACCTTGTTGATACCACCGGACAGGAACGCCCGCACCACGTCCGTGCCCTTCTTCCCGGCCCTGACCGTGTGGAGCTTCTCGCCGTTGAGGGACAACTCTGCCCGACCGCCGCCGAGTTGGTCGAGCGAGAGAGTCGCCTCACCGTCGGTGGGGGAGTAGACCCAGAAGGTCGCGGACGCCTCCTTGGGCAGTGGTACGGCGCCCGGTCCCGAGGCGCCCCGGTACGCGTACTGCGGCCGGGTTCCGGTGAGAGTGGCGTACTCGGCCTCGTAGATCGCGGGGCTGGTCACGTTCTTGTCGCGCAGCGCCAGGTCGATCTTGTCGATGATCGCGTCGCCCTTGGTGACGCCCAGGTCCGCGTCCTGCGCCGCCAGCGTGATCCGGTGCCGGCCGGCCGTCAGTTGCACGGCGGTGTCGGTGTGTCCCCAGACCACCCACTTGTAGCCGAGCGGCAGGAGCAGCTGCTGCGGGTTCGCGCCGTCGACGCGGAGGAAGACGTTGGTGGGGCCTTGCTCCTGCACCAGCCCGTAGAGGTTGTAGGAGTTTGCGAAGACGCTGAGGTCGTATGTGCCGTCCTTCGGCACATCGACGTCGAAGGCCAGCACACCGTCGGAACCGGTACGCAGACCGCCCACGTTGTAGGTGCCGGAGGTCGCGAACCCGCCGACGTTCGAGGGTGTGCCCTCGGGGCCGTTCTTGGAGTAACCCTTGCCGGTGTAGGTGGCGTTCTCCGCCTCGTACGTCCCCCGCCAACTGACCGAAGGCTGAACCGACTTCCCGCCGTGCCCGCCGGGGGAGAGGATGACCTGGTAGGCGGACATCTCGTTCATGCCGGTCATCGGCAGGGTCACCGAGCCGTCCGCACCGACCGCGACCTCCTGGTCCGCGAGCCGCAGCGGCTGGGCGGAGTCGCCGACCTGTCCGGTCCACGGGATCTCCTGCACGGTGGCGTGGACCGTCGTGCCGAACAGCTTGGGGTCGATGTTCTCGAAGACGACGTCGGCGTTGCCGCTCTTGCCGCCGAAGAGCGCCCGCGACTGCCTCTTCTTGGTGTCCAGCGTGGCCACGCCCTGCAGGGTGTACTGCTGGTTGGGGTGCGGGGCGGTCACCTGCACGGTGTGCCCGGACATCTGGCCGTAGGCGTTGAACAGCCACCACTGGCCGTTGCCACGGTTGGCGTCGACGGCGGAGTCGTTGAGGTTGCCGTCGATGTTCCAGTAGGCCAGGTCCGCGTCGATCTTGGACTCCTCGATGGCGGAGACCCACTGGACGACCTGGCCGGGCACGGAGAGATGGTAGTTGTGGCCGTACTCGTTGACGTTGATCGGCAGCGGTCCGATGCCCGCGTCCTTCTCCCACTGCCGGTACTTGGTCACGTTCGTGCGGACCGCGGCGGGCGAGGACAGTTCGTGCCAGGTCATCACGTCCGGGACGACGTCGTTGGCCTTGGCGTACTGCAGGAAGCCCTTGACCTGGTCGTAGAGGACGGAGGTGTTCGGGCCCGCGATCCTGGCGTCCGGGTCCTCGTCCTTGATGAGGTGGTAGACCTCTTTCCAGGCCGCGAAGAAGTACTGCGGGTCGTTGAGCCAGGAGACGTTGTTGTAGCTCCACGAGCCCGAGCCGAACATGTTCCCCTCGGGCTCGTTGAAGGGGACGTAGACGACGTGGTCCTTGTAGTCGCCCATCGTCTTGACCTGGTCGACCTGCTTCTTGATCTTCGCCTTGAAGTCCGCGAGCCGTTCGGGGCCGTTGTCGCCCGGCCACTGGTACGGGAATCCGCGGTAGATGTCGGTCATATAGATGTAGACGTCCTTGCCGCCCGAGTCGACGAACGGCGGCAGGACCTCCAGTGCGTCCGCCCCGGGTGCTGGGGGCCGTCCTGCGCCTTGGTGGACACGGTGCGCAGGTGCATGCCCTCGATGAGGTTGCGGCTCGGTGCGCCGTCACCGTAGATCCCGTACAGGGAGCCGGCGGCTCCGCCATGGAAGGCGCCGGTGTCGGCGGCCGTATCGATGACGAGCCGTTCCGTGTCCGCCGCGTGAGCGGTGCCGGTGGAAGGGGCGGCGAGCAGGGCGGCGAGGACAGCCGCCACCGCGGCGCCGGCCCTCGTCGTTCTCATTCGTCTTCGTCGCACTGGGGTCTCCGTGGGTTCCATGCGGGTGCGGACACTGGGCGAGCTGTCGAACCGGTTCGATGATGCTGGGCCGGGAAGCTAGCACCGCAGAAATCCGGCGGCAATACCTCTGACGCGGGGAGTCGTGTCAGATCACCCTGGATTCCAGGGGAGTTACGAGAGGTGTGGCGAGAAGTGTTGACAGCCGCAGTGGTTGTTCCTAGCTTCACTTCACGCGAACCGGTTCGATGACCGGCTGTCGCCCGTTACGCAACATCGAACCGGTTCGATCCAGCTCGATCCATCCAAGGAGTGCCCGTGAACATCGGTGAGATCGCCAAGCGGGCCGGTGTCTCCCGGAGCACCGTGTCCTACGCGCTGAGCGGCAAGCGCGCCGTGTCGGAGGACACCCGCCGGAAGATCCAGCGTGTCATCGACGAGCTGGGCTACCAGCCCAACGCCAGTGCGCGAGCCCTGGCCAACGGCCGGACCAACACGATCGGCCTGGTCTTCCCGCCGGCCGGCAACCACTACACCGGTATGCAGCTCGACTTCATCGGCAGCGTGGTGGAGGCTGCCGCCGCCCGCGACTACGACGTGCTGCTGTCTCCCAGCGGTGTCGACAGCGACCGCTCGTTCCAGCGGATGCTGGGGGAGCGGCGGGTCGACGGTGCGATCCTGATGGAGATCAGACTGGAGGACGACCGGGTCGATCACCTGGCAGCCCTCGACTTCCCCTCCGTCGCCATCGGCCGGACCGCGCATCCCGAGGGCACCTGGTGGGTCGGCCTGGACCACACCGCGCTGGCGGCGGCGTGCGTCCACCATCTCGCGGACCTCGGCCACCGCAGGGTCGCCTTCGTCAACCGTCCCGAGCAGCTCCTGCGGGCCGGATACGAGTCGGCACACCGAGGCCTCGACGGCTTCACCAAGGCCGCGGCCGAGCGTGGGCTGACCGTCCGGACGTACTGCTGCGGGGACGACGCCGCGTCCGGCCAGGCGTGCCTGGAACAGATCCTGCACGACGACCCGGCCACCACGGCCCTGGTCACCCTCAACGAGGCCGCGCTCGGCGGCCTGTACCGCGGGCTGTCCCAGGCCGGCCGTCATGTGCCGCGCGACTTCTCCGTCACCGGAGTCGTGGCAGCCAGGTGGGCGGAGACGGTGACCCCGCAGCTCACCGCGGCGGACGTACCGGCGGAGGAGATGGGCCGGCACGCCGTCGACCTCCTCGTCGAGCGGATCGACCGGCCCGACGCACCGCCCCGGCACCACCTGCTCGTACCGCCGATCTCGCTCCGCGCCAGTACGGGGCCCGGTACCGGTACGGCGTCCACCGAGGCGAACTGACCTCGACCCCCGACACCACTTTCTGATCGCGGTTCACGGGCGCACCCCCCTCGCCGTGGCTGTTCGGCATGCCCGCTTCCCCCCTCGTCACCCTCCCTCGGCACACCCGTGCCAAAAACGAAGGAACGCGCAATGCACAGTTCCGTCAGACGACTCCGCCTCACCGCCGCGACCGTGACGGCCCTCGCCGTCGCCGGCACCGCGACCGCCTGTTCCTCCGGTTCGGGCAGCACCGGCACCAAGGCCGCCGACACCGGCACGTACACGATCTGGGACCCGTACCCGCAGTTCGACAAGAGCTCCGCGTGGACGAAGCTGCTCGACGCCTGCGGTACCAAGGCCGGGGTGAAGATCAAGCGGACCGCGTTCGACACCGGCGACCTGGCGAACAAGGCGCTGCTGGCGGCCCAGCAGGACAACTCCGCCGACGTCCTCATCGTCGACAACCCGGTGGTGTCGACCCTGGCCGAGGCCGGCGTCCTCACCACGACCGCCGACAACAAGCTGGACACCTCGAAGGTGAACCCCAACCTCCTCGCCGCCGGACAGGCGGGCGGCAAGACCTACGGCACGCCGATCGGCGCCAACACCCTCGCCCTCTACTACAACAAGGCCGTACTGAAGCGGGCCGGCGTCGACATCGCCTCGGTCAAGGACTGGAAGTCGCTGACCGCCGCGCTCGCGAAGGTCAAGGCGGCGGGCAAGAAGGGCATCACGTTCTCCGCGATCGGCACGGAGGAGGGCACCTTCCAGTTCCTGCCCTGGTTCTGGGGCTCGGGTGCCGAGCTGACCGCGCTCGACTCCGACAAGGCGGTCTCCGCGCTGACGCTGTGGCAGGGCTGGCTGAAGGACGGCTACGCCCCGAACTCGGTCCTCAACAACACCCAGACGACCAGCTGGCAGGAGTTCGCGACCGGCGACTACGCGTTCAGCGAGAACGGCACCTGGCAGCTCGCCAACGCCAAGAAGGCCGGCTTCGAGTACGGGGTCGTCCCCGTTCCGGCCGCCGACGGCGGTAGCGCGGCAGCCCCGACCGGCGGCGAGTTCGTCACTGTCCCGGTCCAGGGAAAGACTGCCCGCTACGCGACATCACAGAAGATCGTGACCTGCCTGACCAGCACCGAAAACCTCCTCGACACTGACACCACACTGTCGTACGTGGCGCCCACCACCGAGGTCCAGGACAAACAGGTGGCCGCGAACGCCGAGTTGAAGCCCTGGGTCGACGCGGTCAAGGCCGCCAAGGGACGCACCAGCGACGACCTGGGCACCAAGTACCCGAAGATCTCGGAGCAGTTGTGGAAGGCGGTCCAGTCCGCGCTCAGCGGTGCGAAGTCGCCGAAGGACGCGCTGTCCGCCGCCCAGTCGGCCGTCAAGTAACCAGAGACCAGGGCCAGTTGATGAGCAACATGACCCAAGTGCCACAACGGCGGCCCGTGCGCCAGCACAGCGGTGCGGCCCCCACCGCACCGCCCCGGGCACGGCGTCGCCCCACCTCCCAGCAGTGGGCCGCCTGGGGCTTCCTCACCCCGGTGACCCTCTACCTCGTCCTCTTCTACGCCTATCCCCTCTACCGCAACATCGACCTGAGCCTGCGCAACTACACGGTCCGGTCCTTCGTCCAGGGCGACGCCCCCTTCACCGGCCTGGCGAACTACCGCACGGTCTTCGACGACCCGACCTTCGCCCCGGCCCTGCTGCACACCGTGGTCTTCACCACCGTGTGTCTGGTCTTCCAGTACGCCATCGGCCTGGCCCTCGCGGTCTTCTTCAACCAGCGCTTCCGGCTCTCCGCGACCCTGCGGGCCCTCTTCCTCGTGCCCTGGCTGCTCCCGCTGATCGTGTCGGCGTCCACCTGGTCATGGATGCTCAACAGCGACTCCGGGATCGTCAACGCCGTCCTGCACTCCGTCGGCATCGGACCGGTCAACTGGCTGACCGCACCGGGCTGGTCGCTGGCGTCGGTGATCATCGCGAACATCTGGATCGGCGTCCCGTTCAACCTGGTGGTCCTCCACAGCGGCCTCCAGTCCATCCCCGCGAGCCTCTACGAAGCCGCCGCCCTCGACGGCGCGAACGCCTGGCAGCGGTTCTGGCGGATCACCTTCCCCCTGCTCCGCCCGGTGTCCGCGATCACCCTCCTCCTCGGCCTCGTCTACACCCTCAAGGTCTTCGACATCATCTGGATCATGACCAAGGGCGGCCCGGCCGACTCCTCCACCACCTTCGCCACCTGGTCCTACCAACTCGGCTTCGGCAACCTCCTGCCGGCCTTCGGCCCGGGAGCGGCCGTAGGAAACCTGCTGGTGGTCGCCGCCCTGGTGTTCGGCCTGGTCTACGTCCGGGTCCAGCGGAAGCAGGCACTGTCATGAACGGCACTGTCATGAACGTCACGGCCATGAACCGACGCACCAACCGCACGTGGTGGCAGACGGCCATCGGAGTCCTGTTCACCGCGGTGATGCTCTTCCCGGTCTACTGGATGCTCAACGTGTCCTTCACCCGCGACCAGGACATGCGCAAGAGCCCGCCGGACCTGATCCCCCTGCACGGCACCCTGGCGGGCTACCGGGCCGTCCTGGACCAGCAGTTGCCCTACCTCGGCACCAGCCTCGTCATCGGTCTGGGCACGGTCGTCGTCACCGTGGCACTGGCGGCACCCGCGGGTTACGCACTCGCCAAGCTCCGTCCCCGTGGCGGCGGTGTCCTCAGCTTCCTCTTCCTCGTCGCCCAGATGATCCCCGGCATCATCATGGCGATGGGCTTCTACGCCATCTACCTCAGCCTCGGCCTGCTCCAGTCGGTGCCCGGCCTGATCGTCGCGGACTCCACGCTGGCCGTGCCATTCGCCGTGCTGATCTTCACCGCGTTCATGTCCGGCATCCCCGGCGAACTCCTCCAGGCCGCGAAGACGGACGGCGCCGGGCCCGTGCGCACCTTCTGGTCGATCGTGCTGCCCATGAGCCGCAACGCCGTCGTCACGGTGTCGCTGTTCGCGTTCCTGTGGTCCTGGTCGGACTTCGTCTTCGCCAGCACCCTCGCCAACGGCGGCTCCCACGAGCCGATCACCCTCGGCATCTACCACTACATCGGCAACAACAACCAGCAGTGGAACGCCATCATGGCCACCGCCGTCGTGGCCTCACTGCCCGCCACGGTGATCCTCGTCCTCGCCCAGCGCTACGTCGCCGCCGGTGTGACCGCAGGTGCGGTCAAGGACTGACGCTTCCCCGATTCCTGCTCGCCCGTGGGCCGATCACCCCTGCCCACGTGCCGATCACCCCTGCTCCAGAAACGAGTCACGCTGCATGACCGCCGCCCCGACCGGCCCGGCCTTCTCCGTCCACGACATCCCGTTCAGCACGAGCGGGTCATGGTTCGGTATCTCGCCCGTGGTGGCGGAGAAGACGATCGCCGACGACCTCCATCTCGTCTCGCACCAGAACGGCATGCACGCCGTGCTGCGCCTCGTCGCGCTCGACACGACCACCGGCGACCGCGCCGACACCGGGCCGCACGCGACCCCGAGCCTGCTCAGCTTGGTCGGTGCTGACGGCCGCATCGACCTGGCCTACGAGTCGCCGGACACCGTACGGCTGCGCGGTGACGGGCTGGGCCTGCACATCGGCGCGGCGGCGGCCACGCTGACCCCGTTCAGCGGCACCTACTTCTACCCCGAAACCGGCACGGGAGCCTATGTGTTCACGTCTTACGAGACCGGGCGGCGCTACCGCGTCACCGTGCTGTCCGGGACCGTGACCGAGGCGTCCGGCACGCAGACGCTGGGCAGCGCCGCGCGAGGTGTCACGATCGGCGCCGAGGCCGGTGTGGTCTGGGAGGTCGCGGTCGAGGAGTACGAGACCGCGCGCCGTCCGTACACGTCCTCGGCATCCTTCGACCAGGTCGTGGGCGCCGCGCAGGGTGCCTTCTCCTCCTTCGTCGACACCGTGGCACCCTGGCGTTCGTCCAGGACACCCGCCGCGGAACTCGCCGCCTACGTGCTGTGGTCCGCGACCGTCCGGCCGCGCGGCTTCGTCACCCGGCCCGCGGTGCTGATGTCGAAGCACTGGATGGACAAGGTGTGGAGCTGGGACCACTGCTTCAACGCCCTTGCCCTGGCGCCCGGTTCACCCGGGCTCGCCCTGGACCAGTTCTCGCTGCCCTTCGACCACCAGGACGAGACCGGCGCGCTGCCCGACTCGGTGACCCACTCGGAGATCCTCTACAACTTCGTCAAGCCCCCCATCCACGGCTGGGCGCTGCGCCACCTGCGCCGTCGGCTGCAAGAGCCGCTCGGCGAGGCCGAGTTGACCGATGTCTACGACCGGCTGGCCCGCTGGACGGACTTCTGGCTCACCATGCGGCGCGCACCCGGGGCCGCCCTCCCGCACTACCAGCACGGAAATGACAGCGGCTGGGACAACGCCACCACCTTCGACCCCGAACGGGTGATCGTCAGCGCCGACCTGGCCGCCTTCCTCATCCTCCAACTGCGCGAACTCGCTGTATTGGCAGATGAGTTGGAGTTGCCGGACGACACGCGCAGGTGGACCCGGACGGCGGATGTGACACAGGCGGCGCTGCTCGACGAGCTGTGGACCGGCGACCGGTTCGTGGCCCGCTCGGCGCACA
>Ga0307509_10008948_pt1 | contig 12625 bp, 18 predicted proteins | sample 10_EM_MG_FD_202245 | JGI IMG/M metagenome (GOLD analysis project Ga0307509, IMG submission 202245) | Populus trichocarpa ectomycorrhiza microbial communities from riparian zone in the Pacific Northwest, United States - 10_EM | ecosystem: Host-associated > Plants > Roots > Unclassified | place...
GCAAGAAAAATAGTAAATCTCTGGGATTTGGATCGTGAATTTGGATACGCACGACCGAGAGGGCTTGCCTGGCGACGAAGGACATGAGGGGAGGGTCGAAAGGTTTGAAGGAGAGATGGATCGGGGGTGAGTTTGAAGAGAGGACGGGTTCTATCCCGGTCGTCGCACGGGAACTGCCGGTTGGGAAATCGATCCGTCTCCCCCAGGCTACATACTCCATCAATGGGTCTTATCCGACATCTGTGGTTCTGCCAGTCCACTTTTCCCCCGAGTCACTAGTCAACCATAGCACTCAATTATTCGACGATTCAGTGCTCAGCTATCGAGAGAGGACATGTTCTTGGGCTTGTTGGCACCCACGAAATCCAGGAGAAGCTTAGAATTCTGAGCGTCCCATACCGGAACTGGTAGGAAGGAAAACAGACTCTTTCGAACGATTGGTGTCATCCGGTGCAGGCAAAGGCTTGACTTCTAACGGTTTTACCTCACCAACCGATGGTAGCCACCCGGCCAACAACCGATAGTGCCCAACGGATTCACTTGGCATCTTTTTCCACCGTTCGCTTCGTTCACATCCTCCATCTGTCTCTCGCTTCTGTCCTGCCCGAACTTCATGCACCGCCTATCGTTTGTTTCGCATCCTGCACCTCATTTCTATTTGCACAGTTTGCAGTGGTCCCCCGCGAGACGACTGAACTCATCTAACTCCCAGATGCTGCCACTCATTTGAACGTGGTGCCGGTGCATTCGCCCCCCGCACGCCATTCATTGTCCAAACATCTCAAATCGCCACATGACACGGGAGGGCCGAAAATTTGGCACTGAGTTTCGTGAACGGTAACTTTGAGCACCTCGCAGCCTCGTTATGGACCCACTCCCTCCTCTCGACGAACTGGAAGAGTTTGACCGGGCGACCCTCGAGCGGGTTAACGAGATTGTTGGCCGAGTTGGTTTTGTATCTCTCGTAACTCCTAGATAAACGTTTGCCATTACATCCGGTTTCGCGGGAGGTGCACCATCCAGCCCGCGGTGTGTTTGTCAAGCTCGAACCGCTGATCCGATCAATTCAGAAAATAAAATACGACACGTGAGCAAGGGCCGATTTTAGTTTCTTTCGATGTAACCGGTTTTGTTTACACATGTTTGATGCCAGCCGTCCAGACCCACAAGAGTCCCATAAACGGAAGGTATCTGATCGTACGCGACAGCGCCATCAGATTCAGTCTTGCCGGGACCTGTCCGCCCCGTTCCTTTGTGAACGCACTGGAATTGAATTTCAATTTGTTTTTATGCATCAGGAAAAAATGACTTTCATGTTGTGTTTGGCTCGATTCCTTTTGAAAGGATGATCCTTTCGCGCTTGGCCCGCTGGGCCTGGTCCTCGGGCTCACGCAAGAACAGCTCGCCCAGAGCTTGGAGCTCACGTGAGAGCAGCTCGTATGAAAGACCGCGCCTGAGTATCCAGGTCTCAAGTTCTTGGACTGTTGAAGGAGAGCAAAGTCAGATCGTGGTAAGATGTGATAGAGGACGATCAGGGAAATTCACACTCTGGCTCAGGAGCAGGGGAGCGGGCGACCGGAATGATCAACGCGTTGATGGAGAGAGCCCCGATGGCGAGGAAGGTGAGGGTGGTTTTAAAGAACATGCCAATGATATGGAGTGTCGTGAGAAAGGTCGGATAACAACGGCACCAGGCCTGAAGTTTGGGAGGTAGGAGAGAAGAACTGGGGTGGGCTGCACAGCGGCCGAGGAAAGCAGGGAGCGCACCTCAACCATTTTATAGATTTTTGGGAAAGAGTCGGCGTCAAGTTCCGACCCACCGCTTATGGTCAGCAGCGGATGCACCGGCCCACCGGACCGAGCGCATGCCATCTGTGCTGTTTGCTCATCAGCGGACATCAATCTTATAACGCCAATCGGGAGCCCCTTCTATGGTTTGGACCTCCACCAACAACAGAATCAGGCCCGTCGGTTGCTTGATCCTAACCGAACGACGCACGCCTTGATAAACGTCCAGGCCCAACTTACGCCCAAGCCAGAGGCCCTCCAGCGATATGGACGGGAATCCCAAAAGATGCAGGTTGTTGGGAAGACATCTAGGGCGAGGGGGAGTTGGATGAGGTGAAGAACCGACGGCACCAAACCACATCGATGACCGAATGCCTTGTAACTCCCCCACGGGACTCAAATCCAAACAAGCATCACCGCTTCCATTACTTACTCAGCGGAGGCTGGAGAGCGCCGTCCATTTTATCTGGCCGGAACTCGTTGAAGCTGTAGCTTTTCGCACGGGAGGGAATGCGAGGGGGGGAATGATCGTAATGTACACCTACGGATGAGGGTTTGGCAGGGCGGGGATACTGCTGAGGTCATGCATTGGGGATGACCACAAGGAATGTCACGTACCATGTACCAACCTCGGATTTCATCGTACCCAAAGTGCGGGTTTTTAAATTCCCAATGAGTCCCCGAAGTCCGTCGTAGCCACGAGCTTTGGAGCGCCAGCTTCGTACTGAGTAAACCCGAGGATGAGCAGATCTCTACGAGGATGTCCGTCTGCTGGAAACCAAAACTTTGACGTCTCCCCGTTTTCGGAGGCATGGAATAGTCTCTTAGCGTGCATCAGCCATTTTGATAACATCCGCCACAACGGTGGGGTACCAATTGAATGAGATTGTCTGCATCAATGGAGCAGCGGACGATGGGGTGGTCCAAGTCACTATCAGAATGCAGCACGCAAGGTGCAGGTGGACCCGGTCATCTCAGGCCTTCCAGGCAGCGCGTCTGGATCGTTGGGCGCACCCAACCCCCCCGCCAGGATAAACACATTGCCGGGACTATAGGGTGGAGCACACTCACGTTCACGTAAGGGATCCGCGCAGAGTCTCAACGTTGCAACGGCTACGCGGTGCTGCCGGGTCTCCCTTCGCGGAGTTGCATCCCCGCGTTTATATAACTCCTTCCGCGACAGCCAACCTTTTCGCGAGCTTCCCTCAACTCCGACTCCACCGTTTGGTCGCATTCATCTGTGTATCCGGCTCATCAATGTATTTCTCACTAAATATTATATCCAAACATGTCTCTTTTCTCGTGCCGTCCGTGTGTATCACGAATTATTCGCCAAATTCTCTGGAGGGGGGAACGGATCCCGAGAGGGAAACCGGGGATAAATGGCGGCCCCAAGCGTTGGCCAAGTCAAACCTCCGATCCACACAATATCATTACTGTAATAATAGGTACAATACGACGAGTAATCAAGGTATCTGGTCTGCCAGTATGATGCATAATTAAGCGAGGGGCAGGGCTTTTGGTCTTCACACTTCTGGGCGGGAACTTGTGGGATCTGGACTGGAAGGCCATCTTGAATCCTGATGGGAAAACGGTATCTTGAAGGAAGGCGGTGAAAATGTCAGGTCCGAAAGGTCTGTCGTCTCAGTTTCGACCACGGTGAAGTGGTCCCCGTCCCAAACCCGGATAATCGAAGTATCGGCGACCTTTCGAAGGGATACCATCAAACGCGAAATCATCACGGGTATCAAACTGGAGGATCCTTGTCAAACGCTGACTCAATTGGAACGGAGGAATACGTACGATACAATCGCAATCGACGGGAAACTGAGAATGGAAGGCTGGAGTGCCATGACATCAGAACCCGTCTTGCGAGGAGCGGAAGGTTAATTACCCTGCTGAAGACGGTGAAGAGCGCCATCGCGACGTGGAATCCCACCATGACGAAGAAGTAGAGGGTTCCGTCTCCGAGGATCGCTCGCATCAGCCGGGTCATCCGGGACTGGCCGTGATCAGCTTTCAGCTTGAAGATGAAGATGACGATGCAAACGAAGGTAACAAAGTCTATCTGGAAGTGAGATTTTCGGATATCTGCGAAACTGTCGGCAGTAAATACCAGCGAACGCAACCTGCGACCTGTAGGCCCACTTGCCGGCCTCGGCACCAACGAAAATACACACTTGGAACGGGTCGAGAGGGATCTTTGGCATCTGAACAGCTGAGAGGGAGGTTAGAGGAAAATAAAAACAACTGGACGCGTGTGTTACCTCCCGCCGAAGGCACACTAACAAGCCACAACCCCGTTGCTGAAGATGAAGTGACCAGGATTCCAAAAAGGACGAGTACGTATTTGCTCGCTTCCGTCAGGACATACACCCTGGATCAAACTCGACTAAGTGATAACACTCCACGTGGGGAGCGTAACCGTCTCACCTCATCGTCAGGAAGATGTGGCCGAGTGTTACGACGAAGACAAAATAGTACCCCACCAACTTGACAGTGCGGTCGCACCTAGATTCCGGTCGGCGTTTGACCCCCATAAATTTTGGTACCGATTAGAACTCACACCTACGCCACAAAGCCATCAGACCGGTTCCAGGGCGAAAAAAAAGCATACTTCTTGGGTATAGCCGGGCCAGAACGAGGCTGTGAAGGTATTGGCGAAAACACTACTCCAGTATTTGACGTTGAGAAGCAGCGTACTAATCGTGAGCCAGATATTGAAGAGCAGGATTGAGTACCTGGCCTGCGAGGTGTTCAGCAACCGCCCAATGCTGACAACCCGATGGGCACAAACCACGACAAAAAGCCAGAAGGCTGTACGATCGTCAAAACCTCATTCTGGGAGGAGATTTGATGAGACTTACTCCAGAATTTTTCCTTTTTCCACACATACTTCACCTCGTCGGAGAGCGTCATCAGGTGGTCCCAGACAACTATGGTCATTGTCGCCTGTAAAAAATACTGAAATAGGGCGGGTTGAACAGCGGAGTTCTAGGTGCAGACTACGATCCGTACCTTAATAAGCTGGCTTTCGATCGCGGGTGGGTCAGCATCCGGATCACGAAATGTTCGTGGGGTAGACCACACGTACAAGTCCTCACCAGCCGTGATAAGTTCCTGTAGTCCTGCGCGATCCATTCTGAGCGTCCGAAGCGAGGAAGGTAAGGAAGGGGGGAGGCGTGAAGGATCGTTCCGGTGGCATGGGAATCCATAAATACAACCCCAGTCTTCTCAATTAAATCCTGCCGGTGTGGGCTACTGCTCGGCATAGGGTCCAACACCTCATTCATATGTATGTGGTCGTTTGGGTCGTGGTCACCCCCCCCCCGGATCAGATACCACTCCACGACCAAAAGGGCGCGAAACTCAAAATCTAAACGCCCAGTGACCCGGTCATGGAACATTTTCTTTGTCCCGAATGCGTAGCTCCGTAGGAGTAAAACGCGTTCGCCGTCGCAACAACGGGGCGCTGGATGAGTGTGAATAATTGCCGTCAGTGCCTGAACGAACCAAAAAAGCTCATTTGGAGCGATGTATGACGCCGGCAGGGTCAAGGGACTAAAGCTCAAGACTTGCCTGTTTGGGGTCCCAGCCCCACGGTCTGAAATCTGAGGTACTGGGACGTAGATGAGGACGCGGTGAGGGTAAGACTTGTCCGTCGGAAGATACCGATATCAACGTTGTGGCAAACCTTATCGGGACGCGCACAACTGCGTAACCGCTCCGATACCCAACCGTCTCAAGTGGTGGGTGGGCGGGGACGGTCCCCCTAGGCTCCTATCCTGTCCGTCTCACCTGTTTGTACGGGTTGTGTGGTGAAGGGGTTCCTTCCCTCCCTTGCAGACGTAGGTGTCGACCAGGTGGTTGGACAACCAGCCATTGAGCGCGTCCGATGCCTCCACCACGAAGTGACCCACACGAACAGCGGGGTCGAGTGCAACCAGGACCCCACCGTGGGGAAGGTTTGGACTGATGAATCGGTCCAAATTTCTGTTGATCTAGGGTCCATTGAGTACCCTCTTGGGTATACCTTCAGTACTGACACGTTTTAGTGCCCAAATTCCCACTGGCCAAAAAAACAATGAGCACGCGCTAACCTTTCCCGCAGACTGACAGCACCGAAACATTCATATAGTTGTCACTACAAAGGGAGGTGCTCAAACGTGGCGTGTGGTCGCCCCACGACCAGTCTTTTCTTTCTTTTCTATTTTTGCAATTGGTGCAACAGTCGTGTAACAATGTCTGGCCAGTCAAAGTGTATGCCTTTATGCACTGGCCGCCTAGATGGCACCAACGTTCAACATTCCGCGTTCAATGTTCAGCGTTCAAGTTTGTAATGATGCGAATCACTGTAACCAACCACGGCCAATTTATACCCAACAAGCATTCAGCCGCAGTTCCACCTTTGTCGTGGTTAGGTGAGAAATCCACCGTCACGTCTCTAACCAACCGTCACGAACTCCTACCCTGGGCGGTACCCTCGTCGACACAACTTAACTGATTATCAGCGCGGTTCTGCGTAGTTGGCGACGGCTGACAACGGTGTGGATGACGGCCCGGCTCGGGCGTCGAGCGTTTCGCGCAGCGCTCTAGCGTCTCGTCGGGGTACAGACACACTCTTCATCGTGGTCATACGGGCGCGGTGTTCTCAAGGTGTAACCATACTCAATTCTCCCGTATTCCGGTAGTCGTAGGGCAGGGAGCTGTTGCAGCTTGCACGCTCCTGACTGGACGACCTGGCAGGCCCAGGCCGCGAATGGGCTGAGTAGATCTGCACTTTCTCATTCCATTTCCATCGAAAACATGGAACACACAAGGTGGGCCTGCCGAAGACACCCTCTGCCGACCTCCTTTGGAACGTCCAGTTCCCCATCGCCAAACGCGCATGGGCAATGTTTACCTTGTGCGTTGTCACCATCGGGGCTTCCCCGGTCGCTTCAGACCAACGCGCGCCAACCACGGGATGGGATGAAATCCGAGGCATGCCTTGAGAGATCCAAGCCTGGAGTCGGTCCCGATTGGCATGCGCCTTCCATTGAACTCTCGTGGTATACATGGACTGCGGGACCCCAACTTGTTGGACACTGCTCAGAATCAGTACCGATTTCGCTGGTAGTAATACAACATATTGTAACTAAACTAAGAAATGATCGGATGGGGTAACATATGGCACAGCGACGAAGAGACCGTAAAGGAGTCCCAAACCCACAGAGCTCGCCCTAGGTCTCTAACAGTGCGGGGGTCGAACCTTTGGATCCCTTATCTTCACGCCCGAACTGAGGTACTGCGGGGTTTGGGGGTGCTCGCGAATTTGACACTACCGGCTGGGCGGATCGTGCTCGGTGGGGGACCGGCATGAGATTGGGGGGCTGGGGCCGGGGCCAGTGGAGGGGTATTCAATGCGAAGTTGTCGATCGAAACACCTGCGATACGAACCGTTGGTACTGCAGAGCATGAATTGGAGATAAAGGACTCACTCTTGGTGGCGTTCGCCACCTTGTAGATCCCGATCAGGCGGTGGCTAACCTCGAACATGTCATTCCTAAACGACCATCGGAAAAATATCGTGTTGACGGTCCGGGCGGGTGGGAAGGATGGCGGGGAGAGTGACGCAGTACCAGGGGGGTTAAACTGTTAGATCGCGAACAGAAAGGGTGGGTAGGGTTTGTACCTGAGGGAAATGATGATGAACTGCGCATTCTTAGTTCTGTCCTTGATGTAGTTCGCGACAATAGACACGTTCCTGAAATCCAGCGCGGCGTCGATCTCGTCCATGAAGTACAAGGGGGTGGGCTGGCGTGGAACTGATTTCAGTCTGGGGCCGTGGGGCCGAGGTTAGGTTGGCTTACCTTGTAGGCGTGAAGAGCAAACACGAGCGCCAGCGAACTTAGAGTTTTCTCCCCACCAGACAGATTGGAGATATTCCTCCAACTCTTCTTCGGTGGCATAACGCTGAAGATGATACCTTCTGAGAAAGGATCCATGCTGTCCACCAACTCGAGTTCAGCGTTTCCCCCGAGGGTAATCATCTGTTTTGACGGTGTCATGTCTTGACTGAAAACAGATCGCAGGAGAACGAACCTGGTACATCTCCTTAAGTTTGAACGAAATGGCCGTAAACCCAGCCATGAACTCATCCAACCTCTGTTTCCTCAGCTGGTCGTAGTGTTGTTTCTGAGCGTCTCGCTGTTTCGTCGTGTCCTCCGCGTCCTGTGCCCGTCTCATCCACTCTTCCTCTCGCTTCCTGTACTCCTTGAGGACCCCGAGATTGGGTTTAGCCTTCTTCAACTTTTCTGTCGGTTGAAAGTTGTCAACAGGCCGTACATCATGCTGGAACACACGCACCATCAAGCAATTGTACATCAGCAAGAAGTTGATTAGGTTTGAGTAACATCAGCTCGTCTTCATGATAGATATGCAGTTCGTTGGCGTCCTTGGGCTTCTTACTGGCACCAGGCTCCGTCTTGACCTCAGACTTGACTTCCCCCTCTTTCTTCGCTTGTTCTTCTCCCTCCACTTCGGGTTCCTCCTCTTCGTCGTCTTCGTCTTCGTCGCTATCACGATAAAGATCAGAGCCGGTTATGGGTGTGGAAAGTGATGACGACTGACTCGATATCCTCGAGTCTGAGTTTGTCGTGCTCAGTGCTCCAATGATCGATACGTTCCTGGTTATCTTTCGCCTCTCCTTCAAGCTTCTGGAGCTTCTGGGTAAGGGCCAACTGGGAGAGAGACGGCTCAGCGTGTCGCTCCTGTACCAAAGGCATCAACCCACCTCCTCCTTTTTGAAACCCCTGATCTTCTCCGACACATCGTCCAGCTCATCCTTGACTTTATCGAGGGTCGTTTTTGAGTTCTCCTCCTCGGTCTTAGCATCTTCAACTTTCTCCTTAAACTCCTTGACCCCCTGCGCACACTGGGTCATCCCCAGATCCAGTTCTCCCAGGTCGGCCTCTGCCTCGGACAAGGCGTCCTTGTTGGTATGGATGCTCTTTGCGAGTTTGACGACGTCCTTCTCGGCTTTGGCTTTTGCAACCTCTGCCTTGGTGATCTCATCGTTGGCAAGGTTGATATGTAGCTTGAGTCCGTCGACCTTGGATTTCTGGGTCAGAAGCCTCGCCCCACCGATGTCCAGGATCTTCTTCTCCAAGGTCTTGATCTCACCCTCGATGGTCTTAGCTCGATCGCGGACGTCCTCGAGTTCTGCAGTCACAGCCTCGATGGTTGTATCAAGGGCAGAGACTCGAGATTTGTCAGAGGCGCTAACTTGGTTTTTGGAACTAAAGACTTCATCAGTTCTGTTCCAGGAGCATTTCCGATGGGACCTACGAAAGCTCCCGTAACCTCCGTTCGGATTCTGTGATAGCCTTAGTGATATTCTGAACATCCATGCTGGCCTTTTGGAGGCTCATCTCGATCTCCGGGCCGGAGCGGATGAGAGCCTCGAGTTCAGATTCAATCGAACGGGTTTGTTCTTGGGCCTCCCTCAGTTTGGCTTCTGCGTCATCGCTTTCCTTCTGGTAGTTCCGCAGAACCTCGGGAGAAACGACGTCAGGGGTAAACTTTGTACTCATCCCACCACGAGCGACCTGTTTTCCTCCTCCAGACATGGTACCAAAGGCTTCAATCAAATCCCCGGCAAGGGTGACCACCTTCCGTTTTTCCCGATACGCGATGCGATTGGCCTGGGTTAGCTCCTGGGCGACTAGTGTGTCCTGAACAGCTTTATAAAGGGCAGGGGCGAACTTGGGCTCTTTGGGTTTAATGAGGTCGAAGAGCCGAGGGATGTTCTCGGGAGTTTGAGCGGGTTTCGCGGGGACACGCGAAAGCTTCTCTAACACCATGAAGGAAGCACGGCCGATGTTGTTCCTCCGGAGGTGTTCAATACACGCTTGAGCTTGTTCGACGGTGTCCACAACAAGGTTATTGAGTGCGCTTGCCGCTGTTGTGACGGCAACGTCGTACTTCTCCGGGATGGTTCCGAGGTTCCCAAGACGGCCCTACATAACGTATTAGGAACATGCACCTCGAGGGCGAACGGAACCCACATGGAATCCGCTGATGCGGCCAGTGCGTTGTAGCTGGGTGAGACTATCCAGCACTCGGTTCTGGGTAGTGCTGGCAGCTTGCGAAGCCCTGGCTTCCTCTACTTTCTGTCGGCTGGTGGATGCCTTCTGTCTGCACTTCTGGAACTCCTCTTGGGCGTGCTGGAAACGACGTCAGGGAGGCCCTCACCTCACAGTGTGAAAACCCCTGAACGTACCTGGGAACGCTGTTTCAGCTTGTCGAGTTCTCCGTCCATTCCAGCTTTGCGTTGGCGTAGGTCTCGCAGTTCCGCTTCCTATCGCACCATGAGTCATTGTGCCCCTCACACCGAAAGACCAGGATGGCGCTGACCTTGGTTTCCTTCTCGCCCTGAAGTCGATCCTTGGTATTCTCCGCCTCTTCCTTAGCTTCTCTAACGGCTTCGAACTTTCTCGCAAGGGTTTCGCGCTCGCTCTTGGCGAGGTCTATTTTCGCCTGCTTCTGATTGATCTCGATGGTCCAGGGCTGCAGCTCCTTCTGCTTGATCTCGATCTGGTCATGGAAAGAACGGGTCTTGTCTGCCAGTGGCACTTTCAGTCACGGGTGCATGGCGCTGCCGCGGTAAATACCTTTCAGGCTTTCCTGAATCTCTTCAAGTGCCTTTTCCTCCTTTGCCAGGGCGTTCTCGTGTTCCTGTACTTTCTTGGCCTCGCGTTCAGCCTTCGCTTCATTCTCTTCAATGGTTCGCTCCCTTTCGGCGTGCGAGTGCTCCTCCTGCGTTTTTTTGTCAGCGAGTCGAGTTCGTTTGTGCGCTCCGTTTCAGCGTACCTCCGAGATTGTTTTCTTCAGTTTCCTCGTCTTGGTCTTCGCGTGTTTGACTTTCTCTTCGAGGCTAACGTGTTTTTTCTCTTCCTTGGTCAAGTCCTTAGTTGCTTCGATGACCATTGCCTTGAGCTGTTTGTACGTCTTCTCACGCTCCTCGTAATCCGCCTGCAAAACATCGTGGTGTGTTAGGTCACCTTTGTTTCGGTCTTGAAGGTCCTTGAGCTCTTTAGCGACTCGATTCTATATCCAAAGTTAGCGCCACGACACAATAAGCGCATACCCACTCACGATTTTCTGCTCGAACTCCTTTTCGATGTCCAAACACCGCCACAAGTTGTATTGTTGGAATCGTGATAAAGCCTTGGTATGCTCATTCTTCAACCTCAGGTAGTCCTCAGCCTCCCGTTTCTTGTCCTCCAAGGCATTCTTCTCTTTTTCTGTGATCCTCAGGCGGTTGAACTTCTCTGCGCGTTCCTCAGTAAGGCGGTCGACCTCGGCGAAGGCCTCTTCGAGAGGCTGTTTGAGTTTTGAAGTCCCGATAATATCCTCCAGATACTCTAATAAACCGTCCTCGTGTTCCGAGGGAGCCTTCGGCTTCATGAGGGCAATGGCTTCGACTTCTCCCTGTAAAAAATCTGGTGAATTCCCTACAACAACACGAATAGAGTTGGGCTCACCTGCAAAATGAGGAAACGGTTATGATCCAGGTCGATGTCCTTGCCTTTGAGTAACGCTTGAACGTCCTTGTAGGAACTCGCGCGTCCGTTGACACTGTAATCGCTCTTGTTTGACTTGTACGCAGTCCTGGTGACTACGAGCTTCGAACCGGGGACCAGTTCGAAAGCGTTTGGACCAGGCTGGAAGGAACGGTAAACGAGAAGGCGCGGGTAACAAGGAGTGGCGACATACCAAATCAATGATCTCCCGAAAGTGGATCTCCACGCTGCATTGTTGGAGGTTAGGATACCGGTCCGAGTTATGGATGAGTTCGGACAGTTTTCCTTGGCGCATCTTCGAAGCTCGGTACCCAAAGACAAATAAGAGTGCATCTATGGTATTAGACTTTCCAGATCCGTTGGGGCCGACGATCGCAGAAAACGACTGAAGACGAGAGTCAACCCAGTGGAGGGGTCACATGGGGGCATTCGTACCTTATGGAAGGGGCCAATTTCCTGACGCCCGGCGTAACTCTTGAAGTTAACCAGTGCGATCTTGTGTATGACGAGACGCGGCCGTGGACCCTCGGGCTCCTCCGGGGCAGGCGGAGGGGGTTGGGTCGCTGGGGCACGCACGAGGGGTCGTTCGATCAAGGGTTCTTCTTCGTCAGACTCGATAACGGGTGGAGGTGGGGCTTTCCTGGGCGATGGTTTCGGGGTGGCCGGAGGGGGCTGATCATCTTGGGCGCCGAAGGGATGGTCGTGGGTAGACTCTGGCTCCGGTTCCGGCTCTGGTTCAGGTTCTGGTATACCTGCTGGGGAAGGCGATTTCTGTTTGACCGGCGCTTTAGACGGCCCTGCCTGTGAGTTGGACTTCCCCGAAGCGGAGGCGCGAGTCTTGGACTTCAGTGAAGCGACTTCTGCGGCCGGTATCTCGACGATATCTGAGTCGTCGTCCGATACGACTACTGGTTTCCTACCGCCGCGGACAGGCTGCCTCTTGGGTTTCTCAGATGGTACAGCGACACTTGATGGTTCGGGTTTAGGTTGGGCGGAGGATCTTGCAGACCTACGTGTCGGGACGGACACCTCTTCCACTTCATCATCTTCCTCATCTTTGACAACGACCGAGGTTCTAGCCCTGCTGGTATTGGCGGGGGCCCTGGAACTCACTGCAGACCGACCCTTCCGCGGTGGCGGATCCCGCTGCATGGTGTCATCGCTCACAGCTGCGGGCTCTTCCTTGGCCACCCCACGCCTGCGCTTGACTGGTGGAGGCGAATCCTCGACAGGCTGCTCCTCTCCTTCGGATTCGGGAACGCCTTTGAGTA
>Ga0307509_10008949_pt1 | contig 12623 bp, 14 predicted proteins | sample 10_EM_MG_FD_202245 | JGI IMG/M metagenome (GOLD analysis project Ga0307509, IMG submission 202245) | Populus trichocarpa ectomycorrhiza microbial communities from riparian zone in the Pacific Northwest, United States - 10_EM | ecosystem: Host-associated > Plants > Roots > Unclassified | place...
ACGGCGGCCGTATCGACCTGGTGGACGGCGAGGACGTACGCAAACTCGGCCCCGAACTGCACGAGCGGCTGCGCCGCGCCCAGCCCGGCGCGATCAACCGGGACGACCGCTGGTGGCAGGTCACCACGGGCGCCGTACATCTGACGCGCGCGCCGTGGACCGAGCCGTTCCACGCCGTGTACCGCGCTGCCGACGGCGAGGTGCAGGGCCTGGCCACGTACGACTGCGACGACACCTGGACCGACGCCAAGCAGCCGCTCGACACGGCCACCGTGCGGGGGCTGATCGCCACCACCCCGGCCGCCGAACGCGCCCTGTGGCACCACGTCTGCTCGATCGACTGGGTGGCGAAGGTGAAGTCGGGCAGGCGTGCCCCCGACGACCTGCTGCCCCTGCTCCTGCCGGACCCGCGCGCGGCCACCGTCACGACCCAGGCGGACTGGCTGTGGGTGCGGATCCTGGATGTCGTACGGGCCATGGAGGCGCGGTCGTACGAGGGGGAAGGCACGTTGGTGTTCGAAGTGGTCGACGGGGCCCAACTGGCGGGCGGGCGCTACCGGTTGGCGGCTTCGGCGCAGGGGGCGTCGTGCGTGCCGACCACGGAGAGCGCGGAACTCACGCTGGATGTGCGGGAGTTGAGCGCGCTGTGGCTCGGGGACCAGTCGGCCGTACGGCTCGCGGCGGTCGGCCGGGTCCGGGAAGAACGAGCGGGCGCCGCCCGTGTGGCCGACGCCCTGCTGCGTACGTCCAGGCGGCCTTGGTGCCCGGACATCTTCTGAACGTTCCTTCCTGCGGGGCGGGTTGATCGTTTTTGGAACCGATGGAACCGATGGACTCATCCGTAGCTGTTCAGTTGTGGTTGTCGCACCTGTGTGCCGGTGGTGCTGGTGGTACCGGTGGTGCAGGCCGCCGGGCTCTCGGCTCCCCTCCAGGAGAGAGACCCAGGCGGCCAAGTTAGCCAAGTTGGCGACCAACTCTCCTCTAGTTATCTCCTCTTGGATGCGTCTCATAACCACCTTTCCTGGAACTGCCGAAAGATGGCGAGAAGTTGTAGTGTTTGGTCGTGGACCCGGAACACGCCACCGTCAATGGACGGACGAGGTCAATACGGCCACAGTGGTCACACCGCGAGCTGGCCGACGAGCTGCGCACCCGGATCAGGTCCGGTGTACTGCGGCCCGGCCAGCGCATGCCTACCCAGGCCAAGCTGGCGGACGAGTTCGGCATGGAGCGCGGGGCCGTACGGCAGGCGCTGCGCATCCTGCAGTCCGAGCGGCTGCTCACCAACATGTCCAAGGGAAGCCCGGCGACCGTGGCCCCCGACCTCAGCCTGGCACTGACCGGCCCCGGAGCCCCGCCGCAGCCCACGATGGTGGGACTGGGGCCGCGCATCTCGGAGGCCTTCGCGCAGCCGCACGTCGAGATCGAGGCTCTGTGCCTCACCGCCGTCTCGCTCACGCTGGCCGTCGGCGAACCGCTGCGTCAGATCCACGCCGGACGTCTGAAACCGGCCACGGTCGACGTCCGGGTGCTGCTGCCGAGCAGCGACATCGACCTCGCCTTCCCCTCCCGCGTGGACGCCCCGGCCGACGACCGGCTGCAACGCCGCTGGCTGGCCCAACGCAACGCCCAGGGCCAGGTGTTGAAGCACAACCTGCTCGCGTTACGCGCGACGCACGGCATCGACGTGCACATCACGTTCCGCGCCCTGCCCTTCACCCCACCGGTGAAGCTGTACCTGCTCAACGGCGCGGAGGCGCTCTTCGCGTACTACACGCTGACCAAGGGCGAGGCGGAGATCGGCCACGAGCAGGTGGAGATGTACGACGCGGAGGGCACCCAGTCGATGCTGTTCGCCTTCGAGCAGGGCGCGGGGCTGCGGGACACGACGTTCGTGGAACAGTCGCAACTGTGGTTCAACGCACTGTGGGAGACGATCAGTTCGGAGCTCACGCTGACACCCACGAGCTGATCGCCTCCCGCAGTGGCTGACCTGATGTGACCTTGGGGGCGGCCTTCGGGTCGTACGGGAAGTTGTACGGGTCGTCGTACGGGTCACAGGGCCGGACCGGTGACCAGCAGGGCCAGGACGACGGCCCCGATGGAGCTGATGGCCGGGCTCTTGGCCTTGATGCCGATGGAGAGCAACAGCAGACCGATGATCCCGGTGGCGCCGTACTTCCACTGGACGATCTGCTCGAAGCCGACGACGAAGACGGCGGAGAGGAGGGCGATGGCAGGCACGGTGGTTCCCCCTTCGGGCTGTGGAAGCAAGACTTCCACCAACTTGGAGCAACTCTTCGAAGTTGGCAGCCAACTCTGCTTAAGTTGTTCCCGATTGGCACCTACTCACACCTACTTACAATCAGGTTCCAAACAACTCCCCTTAGATGGGGCAGAGTTATACCGTTTGGTCGTGACCCAGGAGAACGTGGCAGTGAACGGCAGCAGAAGCTTCTCGCCCCAGGAGATCGCCGACGCCCTACGCGACCGCATCCGCACCGGCGACCTCAAGGCAGGCGACCGCCTGCCCACCCAGGCCGACCTGGCGGAGGAGTTCGGGGTCGAACGCGGCGCCGTACGCCAGGCGTTGCGGTTGCTCCAGGAGGCGGGGTTGCTGACGAACGTGAGCAAGGGGAGTCCACCGCGGATCGCGGAGCCGCCGACTCCGCTGCGCGGTGAACCCCAGCCGACGATGGTCGGGTTGGCGCCGCGCCTGACGGACGCGTTCGCGTCGTCGGACGTCCGGATCGACGTCGTGTGCCACACGGCCGAGACCCTGATGCTGGCCCTGGGCGAACCCCTCCGCCAGATCCACGAGGGCCGCCTCAGCCCCCAGTCGATCGAGGTCCGCATCCTGGTCCCCTCCAAGGAGATCACCCTCGCGTTCCCCGTCCCGGCCGACGGCAGCGGCGAGGACGACTCGGTCCACCGGCGCTGGCTGTCGATGCGCAACGCCCAGGGCCAGGTACTCCAGCACAACCTGCTGGCTCTGAGAGCCACGCACGGCATGGACGTCAAGGTCACGTTCCGGGCGCTCCCTTTCACCCCGCCCGTGAAGCTCTACCTCCTCAACGGCCAGGAGGCGCTGCTCGGTTACTACTTGCTGACGCGGCGGGAGGAGGAGTACGGCAGCCAGACCCTGGACATGTACGACGCCCTCGGCGCCAAGTCCCTCCTCTTCTCCTTCCTCCGGCAGACCGGCGAGCGGGACGCGGCGTTCGTGGATCAATCGCAGCTGTGGTTCGACGCCCTCTGGGAAACCATCACGACGGACCTGACACTCTCCTAGTGACTTCTGATACAGCGCAGACTGAACAGGTGACAGTAGAGACAGAGAACCTGCGAGAACTGATCACCAAGGCCCGCAACGTCCTGTTCGACTTCGACGGTCCGGTCTGTCGGCTGTTCGCGGGGCACACCGCGGAGCGTGTGGCGGGCGAACTGGTCGAGTGGCTCGAAGGACGGGGACTGCATGGCCTGTTGACGGAGACGGAACGGGACTCCCTGGACCCGCACATGGTCCTGCGCGCCGTCGACCGCCGGCACCCGGGCAGCGACCTCGTCGCGGAGCTGGAGGAACGCCTCACGCAGGAGGAACTGCGGGCCACGGATTCGGCGATGCCCACGGCGTACGCCGATCCGCTGATCCAGACCTGGTCGGCGGTCGGCTCACGGCTGGCCATCGCCACCAACAACTCCCCGCGCGTGGTGCGCACTTACCTGTCCGGCCGCGGGCTCTTGTCCCGCTTCGCCCCGCACATCTACGGCCGCACCCAGGACCTCCACCTCCTCAAGCCCGACCCGCACTGTCTCAACCGCGCGCTGAACGGCCTGGGAGCCGCACCATCGGCCACCTTGATGATCGGCGACACTCCCACGGACTTCGAAGCCGCGGAAGCGGCCGGTGTGTCGTTCCTCGGCTACGCGCGTAACGACCGTAAGGAGAAGGTGCTGCGGGACGCGGGAGCCGAGCATGTGGTCGGCTCCCTGGAGACGGTGCTGCGGATGCTGCGGGATCAGGCCTGAGTCATCAGGAGCACGAAGATCACGGCTCCGACGGACATGCAGGTGGCGTTGCGGGCCTTGTAACCGACGCCGAGCAGGAAGAGGCACAGGAGGCCGGGGGCCCCGTAGCGGGACTGCATCAGTTGCTCCACGCCGAGAGACATCACCGCTCCCAACAACTCTATGGAGATCATGGGACCCCACCCCTTGTTTCTCTCTGCTTGTTTCTCTCCGGCATGACTTCTGCCCGGTCGCGGATCAACAACCCTTCCAATTGGGCTGGTTGCCGTAAATTTGATGTGCCCTGATGGCTTGATCGGTTAACGTCGCCGCCCTATTTGCATGACGGGCGGTCGCATCGGGCCGCCAATATGGCTGGAAGCGGTTTGGCCGCCGTGTCGAAGCGGTACGGTCGCGATGTGAGCTCAGGACGTGGCGAAGGCGGTGGCAGGGAGTACAACACCCTGCTGGAGGAACTCCGTGTCCGCATTGCCGACGGCACGTACGCGGTGGGGCAGTTGCTGCCCACGCAGCGTGAGCTCGCCGACGAGTTCGGAGTCTCCCGCGACACGGTGCAGCGTGTGCTGCGCGAGCTGAAGGACGAGGGGTGGATCCAGTCCCGTCAGGGAAGCGGTTCGCGGGTGGTGAAGAGTCCCATACACTCCGGCACGATTCCGCAGGAGGCGCCGCGGCTGCGGGCGGCTCTGGGGCCCTTCGTCACCCGGGCGTTCGCTCAGCCGACCGTGCGGCTGGACGTCTTCACTCTCACGTCGGAGAGCCTGGACGCCCATGTCCGGCTGCAGGCCTTGAACATCCGTACCGGGGAGATCGTCACCCCCGAACGCATCGAGTTGCGGATGCTGTTGCCCTCCGAGTCGCTGCAACTGCCGTACCCACGGGCCCTGAAACCGGTGGGCGAGCCCGAAGAGGCGTATGGGCCCGACCAATTGGACCGGTTGCAGGACCAGATACAGGAGCGTCTGCGAGGCATCACCCGAAGACACACGGCGTCGCTGCGCGCGGCCCTGCTGAACCTGGAGACGGAGGGAGTGGTGCCGTCCGTGGCGGTGGAGGTCAGGAGCATCCCCCTGGTCCCCGCCTTCAAGCTGTACCTCCGTCCGGGCGCCGAGGCCCTGTTCGGCCCCTACGAGGTCGTGGAGCGCTCCATCCTCCTCGACGACGGGACGGAGGTGGACGCTCTCGACGTCCTCGGCCTGGGATCGACTCTGATCAGGCACGTCAACGACGAGGGTGATCCCAACTCCACCGGATCAGTGTTCATCGAGACCATGCAGGCCTGGTTCGACGCCTGTTGGGAGCGCCTGGCTGTGACGTCCTGAGATCCGCAGGTTATTGGGTCGACGTCATCAAGTGAGTTGCGTTTTCTCGATGTTGTTCCACTCACTCCAGTCCTGGGCATTACAGTGTGGCCACCCATCTCGCGGCGCATGAACATCAGCGGCGACGTACAGCTATTCAGGAGTGACCTTGGGTGGTCCGCCTATGCCCCGAGCTCCCTTTTCGGAGAAGGACGCGCGCGATGCGTTCACCTCGCTCGTGGCCTGCGCCAGGGACGAGGGGGAGTTCAGCCGGGGGCACCACAATCTGAACCATGTGGTGCAACCGCCGGGTTCGGTGAGCGCCCGGCTGCCGGCGCTGAGGGGGCACGAGCGGGTCACCATCCGTCGGCGGATCGGTGATGCGCTGCCCGTCGTCATCAGGACGTGGCAGGACGAGGCGGAGATCCTAGGCGCGCTCCGCGGGGTGCTGCCCCATGTGCCGCAATGCCTCGTCAGACACGGCGACATGACGGTGCTGAGCTATGTGCAGGGGGTGCCCCTGTCGACGATCTGCCGTAACGGCAAGCGGGTCGAACCTCATCTGATCTCAGCCCTCGCGGGCCTGCTCGCGGACATGACGCAGGTGCGCAGAAAGGATCTGCCACCGCTGCCGCCGTCCTGGCCCCGGAACGGCCGGGACAGCCGGGCCTTTCTCCGGACGTTGGCCATGTCGACCGAGGAGCAGATCCGGAAGCGCAACTGGTCGAAGTTCGGCGGTCTGTTCGCCACGCTGGGCATTCCCGAGGACGCCATGGTCCGGTTCGCCGAGCGGGTGCCCACCATGACCAGCCGTCCTTTCAGCCTGCTCCACACCGATCTGCACCGCGACAACGTGATCTTCTCGTACGACGGTGACCCGCCCCTGATCTGCGTCGACTGGGAGCTGGCGACCTTCGGTGACCCGGTGCACGACCTCGCCACGCATCTCGTGCGGATGGACTACCCACCTGAGCAGTGGTCCGAGGTGATGAACGCCTGGCGCACCGCCATGGACCAGCGGAGCGGTGACGCGGTTCAGGGCGCCGAGCGGGATCTGAGGCACTACGTCGATTTCGAGCGCGCGCAGTCCGTGTATCCGGACGTGATACGGGCGGTGACCTCGCTCGGTGACAAGTTCGACCAGCGGGAGCTGGATGACGCGACGCACGCGGTGCACCGGGCGTTGGTGGCGGCGGAGAGCCCCCTGCGACTCAAAAGCGTGCCGGACGAGCAGGACATCGAGGGGATGCTCTTCCGGTGGAACGTGTCCAACGGAAAGCGGCACAGCAAGGACGGGCACAAACTGAACTTCGCCTGGAAACGGGACGTCAGGGTGCCTGAGCACCCCAAGTTTCCGGCGTGGGCGGTCCGGGACGCTCTCTTCGCGGAGGGCGCCGCTCCCGCGGACCATGTGTTCAAGGGGACGGCCCATCTCAGTACGGCGGTGAAGGTGCGCGGCATTCCGTTCGCGGTCATGGTGCGCCGGAAGGTGGGGCCGGCCAATCCACGGGAACGGCGGTACCTCAACGAGCATGCCGTTCTGACCGCGATCGAGAATTCCTGGGCGGAGGTGCGTGCCCCGCGGGTGCTGGCTCTGGGTACCAGTCATCGCGATCTGAAGGACCAGTTCACCATCCATTCCTACGAGGGGCCGAAGGGCGAGATCCGGCACCCGGACCACCCGAGCGAGGGGCTGCTCCCGCACGAGGCGGACGATCTCGTCGACCAGCTCTGTGAATTGACGAAGATCGACTGCGAGGAGCTGGGTTCGGACACTCTGGGTCAGGACTTCTACCGGGGGTTGTGCTCCGAACTGCTTCGCATGGTGTCCGAGCTCCCCAAGGAGACGCTGGTGCTGGCCCGGGAGTTGGGCCTGCTCGGAAACGCCATTCGCCTGGGGGAGATCCTCGACCGGCACATGCTGACCCCGCGCCGGTCCGTGCTCCTCCACGGTGACCTCAACCCCTGGAATCTGGTGCGTCGTGAGGACGGCACGGGGCTGACCCTCATCGACTGGGAGATGGCGATGGTGGGCGACCCGCTGTACGACCTGGTCCGCCACATGCATCTGACCCCGACGAGCCCGGACATTCGGGACCGCCTGTTCACCCGCTGGGCGAAGCGGCTGCCGGAGGAGTGCACCAAGGGCTGGCGCGAGGACTGGAACGTGTACCGCTGGATCGAGACCGTGCGGTCCGCCTACGTGGACCTCGACAGGCTCGTGACAGGAGACAGCCTGGAGGCTCCCAACGTCCGCCGGGCGGTCGACACCTACGCCATGACCCTGAGAACGGCGACCGCGTCGCTCGGGCTCAGGGACAGATCGACAGCAAATCCCTATCTTGCCTTGGCGCTTCCATGGCCCGACCATGGACAGACGCGGACGCACGAGTACCCCGCAGAGGTGTGACTTGGCGCTGTGCGTCGCGTGACGGGGGAGAGGGGCTGCGATGGCCGGCGGTGGAAGGGGGCTGCCGGAAAGCACCCTGGGCGAGTGGCTCAAGCGGTTCCAGGCCCGCTACGAGCCGACGATCACACGGCTTCTGCTCATCTCCGTCTTCGTCATCACGCTGATCGCACAGTTCGTGAAGCCGGTGGGCGACGCCCTACAGGACAAGGTGTTCCTCGGCAGCGCCCTTCTCAGCGTCGTGGCCTATGTGCTGTACAGCAAGGTTAACGACCTTGACGCGTCGCTCAGGGTGCCGTCGCGCGCCCAGGTGAAGTCACGCGAGCTGGGCACCTTCGTGACGGAGGCCTTCCGCGACAGGACGGTGGAGATCAGTTTCCTCGGCTACACCGGCGAGACGCTGTACAACGAGCTCTATCACCGTCTGGAGGAGCTCCTCGAAGACCCCGGTCCGACGCGGGAGGTTGTGGTCAGATTCTTGGTGCCGGACTTCCGCGTTGCCATGATCGTGCCTTCCCGGGTGGGCACGGGGGGTGTCCCCGTCGACGACGTGGACTTCCGCAAGCGGGTGGAGATCCAGTGCCGGGAGTACGACCAGAGGCTGTCGGGCATCGCGCGGCGGCTGACGTCGCTGGGGCGGGTGACGGCCGCGTGCGAGTACCGCTTCTACCCGGGCATTCCGCGCGACAAGATCTGCATCTTCAACCGGGAACTGGTGCTGCACGGTCTCTACGACGTGTCCGCCCGCACCGTGGGATTCAGTCCGGAACCGGACTACTACGATCCCCAGGGATACCGCACCGACCTCAGCATCTGGTCGCGGGAGGACACCGACGACGCCAAGGCCGCCGTCGAGACCTGGAACAAGCACTTCGACGCCCTGTGGGAACTGGCCGACAGGCCATCCTGGCACAGGGGCACGCTCGACTGACTGCGCTCGGCCAAGGAGCGGCGTCGACGAGCGGGTTCAACTCGCGGCGGATCAGGGCACGTTCGCGGCGGTACGCGTCGCGGACCACCTTGATCGCCTCAAGGAAGGACAGGGCTGACCCGGCGGTCATGAGGGGGCGGTAGCGTCCGCCGTATGACTGATGCCACCGAATTCGAGGACATCCCCACGACCACCCTCGCCGATCTGCTCGGCCACGATCAGGTGTTGGACCTCGGGGTCCGGGCGCTGTGGGGACCCGTGCCGCGTCTCACCGGGCCCGCCTTCACCGTGCGGTGCCCTCCCGGCGACAACCTCATGCTGCACGCGGCCATCTACCGTGCCGAGCCCGATTCGGTCATCGTCGTGGAGTCGGGTGACCTGGAGTACGCGCTCGCCGGGGGAAACGTGTGTGCCGTCGCGCAGCGGCGCGGGATCGCCGGGTTCGTCGTCGACGGGGTGATCCGGGACGTCGGGGAGGTGCGGGCGGCCGGGTTTCCCGTGTTCGGGCGAGGGACCGTGCCGATCCCGGGGGTCAAGAAGGCCGTGCTGCCGTTGAACGAGCGGGTGCGGTGCGGGGGCGTCGCCGTCGACGCCGGGGATGTCGTGGTGGCCGACGGGGACGGAGTCGTGGTCGTGCCGGGTGCGCGGCGGGCCGAGGTGCTCGCGGGGGCGTTGGCGCGGCTGGTTCAGGAGGGCGGCGAGAGCCTTGACGAGTGGGAGGCGGCGCATCGGGCCCGGGTCGATGCGCTGCTGCGCGCGGGTGGGTTCGAGGGGTGACGTGTCTGGCGTAGGAATGGGGGTGATGCGCGTGGCGTCGGGAGGGGAAGTGGCCGATCCTGGTGTCGATGCTTCTCTTCCTCGATGTCGACGGGACCCTGCTCCCCTTCGGTGCGTCGCGGCCCTACCCGGTGTTCGAGCCGGGGTTCGCGCCGCCGGTCGCCGCCGCCCCGCCCCTGCTGACCCGGATCGACCCCTCGCTCGGGCCCCGGCTTGCCGCGCTGGGGTGCGAACTGGTGTGGGCTACGACCTGGATGGACGACGCGAACGAGTGCGTCGCGCCCTGGCTCGGGTTGCCCCAACTCCCGTTGGTGGACTGGCCCGACCCCGCTGAGGAGAGCCCGGTCCGAGGCCTGCACTGGAAGACCCGGCCGCTCGTCGCCTGGGCCGCCGGGCGCCCTTTCGTCTGGGTGGACGACGAGATCCGCGACGCCGACCGTGACTGGGTGAGCGCCCATCATCCGGAACGGGCGCTGTTGCGGCGAGTTGACCATCGCTACGGGATCACCGGCGCCGATCTCGATGCCGTGCGGGCGTGGTTGGACGCCAACCGGTAGCGGGCGGCGGGTAGTTGACGTACGGCTCTCAGAACGGGGGCTCGGCCGTTGCCAGTTGCAGCAGGCGCTTCGTGCTTTCCGCCGCGCCCGTCGCGCGCGTCTCGTCGGACGCACCGGGGAAGATCCGGCCCCAGGTGACCGCACGGCTGATGACACCGAGCCGTCCCGCCAGGGTGAGCGCACGGCGAAGTTCCTTGCTGCTGCGGCCGTTTCCCGCCCAGGGTTCGAGGTAGGCGTCCCGTAGGCGGGGCAGCGAGTCGGGGCCGTAGCGTTCGGTGAATTGCTCGTCGAAGAAGGTGAAGCGGCCGGGCTCCGGGTTGAACAACTGGCCCTCGTGCAGGTCGGAGTGGTCGAGCGAGTCGGGGATGCCCAAGTCGGCCAGTTCTGCGGACCAGTTGAGCATGCGCGGGCGTAGGGCGTGCAGGCTGATGGGATCGAGGGCGGGGGTTGGGTTGGGGTGCCGTAGCGGCGCTGCTGTCCTCTCCGTGACCGACCTGATGAACTCCACTGTCTCGTCGAAGACTTGGGGGAGTGTTGTTGTCCTGGCGCAGCGGTTCCTCCCAGACGTGGGGGGTCGGCGGGGTTGCGGTCGAGGACCTGGCGGAAGAGGTCGCCGCCGTCGGGGAGCAGGGACCAGCCGCGGTCGGCGTCCACGGCGAGGGGGTCCAGGACGTACCCCGGGACCCAGCGGGCGAGTGCGGTGGCGAGGGGTGCCTCGAAGGCGCTGCCGGGGGGATTGGCCTTCAGTCATACGGCAGTTGTGGTGTGGGCGGTGGCATGAGTGGTGGCGTGAGTGTCTTCGACGGGGATGCGGACCAGGACCGACCAAGGGCGTAGGCGCACCCGCCGTTGGATCGTTCCGCTCTCGCGCAGGCCCCTTGCCGTGAGTTCGCGAGTGGCCCAGTCGAGGGCCTCGCGGCGCCAAGTCGGTTGGTCCCAGGGGGTTTTGGCGTCCTCGTGTTGGCCTCGGTCGATGGTCACCGCTGTGTTGTCGAGCATCGCGTCATTCCAGCAGCGGGGTCGCCCAGGTTCCATCGATTTCCGCGCGGTAGCGTGCTGATCATGGCGGACTGGGAGATGCGGCCCGCGTCGGCGGCCGACGTCGAGGCGATCGCCGAGCTGCGTGCCGTCGTGCTGCGCGGTGATCTGGAACGGCTCGGACGGTACGACGCGCGGCGCGTGCGGCAGCGGCTGCGGGACGGGTTCGTGCCGGAGTGGAGCTGGGTGATCGAGGTGGGCGGGGAGTTCGCCGGGTGTGTGGCGCTACGGCCGGACGGGGACGCCCGTTGCCATTGGCTGGAGCATTTCTATGTGGGCGCGCAACATCAGGGGCGTGGGATCGGTTCCGGTGTGCTGGGGGAGCTGCTGGAGCGGGGTGGCCGTGACGGGGGTGGGGGCGGCGTCGGTGTCGTACGGCTGAATGTGTTGCAAGGGAGTCCGGCTCGGCGGCTCTACGAGCGGTACGGGTTCGTTGTGGAGGCCGAGGATTCCGTGGACGTGTTCATGGTGCGGGAGCCGTCCGCCTGACATTCGCGGGGGCTGTGTCGTCGTACGCGTATGACAGGTATGAGCACACGAATCCGGTACGTCAGCCTCGGTCTGCTGGCCGTGGTCGGGCTGTACACAGGTGGCTGGGCCTATTTCTCGCCGACGGGGTGGTACGCGCACTTCCCCGGGCTCGGACTGAGCTGGCTGCCCCAGCTGGGCCCCTACAACGAGCACCTCGTCAAGGACGCGGGGGCGATGTTCCTCGCGCTGGCCCTCCTCACGACCGTCGCGTTGCGCCAGGTGCGGAACACCAGGCTGGTGCAGACGACGGGCGCGGTGTGGCTGGTCTTCAACGTGCTGCACTTCAGCTATCACGTGCAGCATCTCGACATGTACGGGACACGGGACCAGGTGCTGAATGTCGTGTTTCTGGCCGCGTTGGTGCTGTTGTCGGCGGTGCTGCTGGTGCCGGTGTCTCCTGGACGGCGGGGTGACACCAAGTGAAGGCGAGGGTCGGTATGCGGGTTGCGGTGGCGGGCGGTACCGGGCTGGTCGGGCGGTACGTGGTCGAGGAGCTGGCCGCGGCCGGGCGGGAACCGGTGGTGCTGAGCCGGTCGCGGGGTGTGGACCTGGTGGCTGGGAGTGCCGGGCTCGATGCCGCGTTCGACGGTGTGGACGCCGTCGTCGACGTGAGCAACGTGACGACCACGAGCGCGCGGAAGTCGGTCGCGTTCTTCGACGCCGTCGGGCGCAATCTGCTGGACGCGGGCGAGCGGGCCGGCGTACGGCATCACGTGGTGCTGTCGATCGTCGGGATCGACCGGGTCGGCCTCGGCTACTACCGGGGCAAACTCCGCCAGGAAAGTGTGGTGAGGGGCGGGCCGGTGCCGTGGACCGTGTTGCGCGCCACGCAGTTCCACGAGTTCGCGGAGCAGACCCTCGACCGGGTGCCGGGGCCGTTCGCGGTGGTGCCGCGGATGCGGACCCAGCCGATCGCGGCGCGGGAGGTCGCGCGGCGACTGGTGACGCTCGCGACGGGGCCCGCGCAGGGTATGGCCCCGGATCTCGCCGGGCCGCGCGTCGAGCAACTCGTCGACATGGTGCGGCGGTTGCTGCGGGCTCGGGGGGAGCGGCGG
>Ga0307509_10008950_pt1 | contig 12622 bp, 5 predicted proteins | sample 10_EM_MG_FD_202245 | JGI IMG/M metagenome (GOLD analysis project Ga0307509, IMG submission 202245) | Populus trichocarpa ectomycorrhiza microbial communities from riparian zone in the Pacific Northwest, United States - 10_EM | ecosystem: Host-associated > Plants > Roots > Unclassified | place...
ATTGTATTAGTGTATAGTTATGGCATGAGTTGTGAGGTTGATTGGGTTAATCTATGAAATTGTGATGAATTAATGTTTAAATAAGTGAAATAATAGTGGGTAATGTTTTAATTTGTAAAATTAAAGAAGTTATATTAGTGATAAATTGATATTGTTGTTGGTTAATTAAATGGGTTGTGTGGTGAAGAAATTATATTAATGATGAACTGATGTTGTTGTTGGTTAATTAAATGAGTTGTGTGATAATGTTGAAAATGAAGAAATTATATTAGTGATGAATTGATATTGTTGATTGATAATTAATTGATGAAGAAATTATATTGGTGATAAATTGATATTGTTGATTGATAATTAAATGAGTTATGTCGTAATGTTGTTGATGAATTAATTAAATTAGTAATGAATTGATATTGCTGGTTTGATAATTAATATGGTTTTGTGGTGATGTTATTGATGAAATAATTAAATTGATAACAAGTTGAATGTGTTGATATAGAATTAAATTGATAATGAGGTGACATTATTGATGTAGTAATTTAATTGGTAATGAAATGAACCTGCAGGAGTGGGCGAGGCTAAATGAATCACTCAGCAGACAGGTTCAGCTAGCAAGACGCAAACACCAGGTAGGTGTATAACACCTTGAAAATTTTTCTAAACTCTAAATATTTAAATTATCTCCTCGATCAATGAAATTTCTTGCGCCATGCTGATAAACTTTCCCGTGATAATTTATTCTGTGAATGGACGACTGGTGTGCCAGTTGTCCTGGTAAATGACTGGTGCTCTGTGAATGGGCGAATAGTGGGCCAGTTATCCTGGTATGGAATTGGTGCCTTGTGAATGGGCGAGTTATCCTAGTAATGGACTGATGCTCTGTGAATAGGCGAATGGTGGGCCAGTTATCCTGGTATGGGACTGGTGCCCTGTGAATAGGTGACTAGTGGTCAGTTATATTAGTATGGGACTGGTGTCCTATGAATGAGCATGAACAATTTTATATTTTAGATTATAGATTCTATAATTAGTACTGAGAAGATGGGTTGTAAATTTAGAAATTTCTTTGTGAGTAAATAATATATATAAATGTAATTTTTTTTAAATGCTCTAATTGACCATGATTATCTTTTAAATTACTGTGATTTTAAATTACTGTGCAGGTTCATCTCAATATCGCGCATCTTAATAGCCTTAGTGATTACTCTTATTACTAGTAGCTCTCTTTTGAACATGTAAATCAGTAATAATAATAAATACTTCCTGTATACTTTTTGAAGGTCATTTTGTTGTGTTTGTATGCACTTAAATGAATTAGCTTAATTAAACTTGTACTCTATGTGTAATTATTTTTTCTAATTATAATGGTGATATATATATACATATATATATATATATATATATAAAAGCAACGTAGTTAATATTGTTTGTTTAATAATAATATTTAAAAGATTAAATATGGTGGAAGGAGGTACATTAAATTTATAATCTATGATTATGTGTATAATTGTTGAGATAATTTGTCTTTCTTTTTTTAGTTAACATGATTATTCTTTGGATTGATATGTTAGAGAATGTGAAATATTATTAATTGAGATATGTTAGAGTATAATAAGAACATTGAATTGTTGAAATGGTTTATTAGGGACTAATGTTGATTTTGTCGATAACTTGGGATAGGCTAAATTAGGGGAAACCCTGCTGAAATGTTTTAAAAAAAAATCATGAATTTTCAAAATATATTGCTAGAAATTTTGGGGTTGTTACATTAGACACCCTATCTCCACATGTATTACTACCTCGATACCATAAGTAAAGAGAAAAGGTGTTTATCTCATAAAGGTTTTTTAAATAGTCCTATAACACCAACAAGATTTCATAAAGGAGTTCAACTCATTCTTTTTTTACTCATTTTATCTTATGTTAAGCCCATTTAAAAGAATTTTGTTTATGAGTTCTACTTATTTATTAGTTTGAGGATGGGAAATAAAGGAAAAGTTGTGTTTAATATGAAGCCTCTAATACTGTTCCCTTATCTTTTTATTATCAAATTGAGTACCATTATCAGTAATTATATCCTTATAAAGCCTAAACCTATAAATGTTATTTTTCCTATAAGAATAAGACAACTTTGTTGGTTATTATTTCAACAAAGCTTCAACATTTACCTATTTAGTGAAGTATTATGTCGTAACTAGGAAAAACTATCTTTTACCTAATGTATTAGGGAATGAACCTAAGAAATTTATTCTTTACTAGGAGAAGGCTAAGGCAAGGTAATAGTGGTTATATTTAAAGGGTTGATGAGACACTAGAGAAAACCTTTGGTATTTATTATATTTTTTCACCAAGTCTATGTCATCCTAGACAATAAAGCCAGTAAAATCTTGATCATGTAGTTTGAGCGACCAAGGCCCCTGCTATTACATAAATGTTACAAACCCCTTCATATATCTTTCTTAACATATATTTTATCTTTTCAAGGGATAAACACTTTAAAAAATAATCATTACTAAGCTTTTATGCAATGCACCATTAATGAAACAATACCCAAATGCTCATCCCATAAACCAAACAATTTCAATTCTAACCCTAGATAGCTCTTCTATCAATAGGTACTTCTTAAGTGGAGTTTTTCAGTCTTCTACTTTTAGCATGGTTTAGATGGTAGCTACAAGTTCCTATTATGTTCAATGCTCAGTCTTTCAAGTACTGTTTATCCAAATAACATGAGGCACCTCTACCACATTATAACTAGCCAACTTTGAAAAGAGATCAACTTTGCTATTTTTTCTCTCAATAAACTTTGATGATAAAGATTGTCTTTCCTTTTTCCACCTTTAAGACTAAATGTACTAGTATGCTTTATCGATATTAATCATGGAAGACTCTTTGACTTCAAACTATCCTTTATATTGCCCGACTATAAATAAAAGTCACTATACACTTGGAGGGGGTGGTCATTAAAATCCTTAACTAAGTTGAGATTAGCCGAAAGGGCTTTATATTCAATCATATTATTGGAGAAAAAGAATTTAAAATGGAGTCCATATTTGAAAACCTTCCCCATAAGGATTATTAATATAATCCCAACTCCATATTTATGAATATCGAAGGACTCATCCATGTAAAGTTTCCATATGACTGGGCTCATTATGGAATTGAGTGTTATGTGATGTTTAGGCATTGATAACTTTATAAATAAGCATTTTATGATAAACATTTCCTAGGCATGGTCCTTGTGACCAATCTTGATTGATATTATAGGTTGTATTCTCCTAATTTAATAGTTCATTTAACTATGTGCTCTAACATGTATGGCTTAAGTAATTTATTAATGGAAATGGTCAACCAAAATGATTACCTTGTGTAATTGGAAGCATGACTAGGATGATGGTCGCCTTCTTAATTTTAAAATATCTAGTCTTTGAGTCCTAATAGATCTTGCTAGTATAGTACACAAAACATTAAACTCTCTTTTCCTCTTGAACCAACACCATGTTAACTACCAAATTCATGACTTTTAGGTAAACAAAAATATTCTACCTTCCAAGATTAAGACATAAGTTTTAGAAAGGATATATATGTTTTAAGCTCTTAAAAAGTTTTTTAGTACTTTAAAGTCCCTTCAAAATTGGAGATATTTTTAAAATATTTTAAAGAATGGCAAGCAATGTTCTCCAAGGTAAAAGAATAATATGTTAAAGGGTGACAACTCTTAATGTGAGCCTTTGACCATCTCTCATTGAATATGAGGAGTCATGGTAAAGATGAATTGGACCTTTCAGGATTCAGCTTTATTCGTCTACTATTTAAAAAAAAATCCTATGAACTTTTTTTAATGGCAAAGGCATATTTCATGGGATTTAGTTTCATCCTATACTAGCACAAACTATAAAAGATCTATTAGAGGTTGTAAAGATGCTGCTCGAAAGTCATGCCTTTAACCAGCATATTATCGATGTAAATATCCATGTTTCTATATAATTGAGCTCTAGAAACCTTATTCACTAATGCAATCTTAGCTTCAAAACCAAGAGATCTATTAGAGGTTTGATTAGGTCCAATTATGAGAGTTAGAGCAAAGAGGTTCAAGAAGGCAATTGATGGACTTCTTCAAGATAAATGAGCTAAGGTGGACTTCAAACGAATATCAAATAATAAAGAACAAGCCTTGATTAATTTGATTTATCTTCAAGAAGAGCTTTTAGGGTTTCTAGACATATTTCATGGGATTTAGTTCCATCTTATACTAGCGCACACTATAAAAGATCTATTAGAGGTTGTAAAGATGCTGCTCGAAAGTCATGCCTTTAACCAGCATATTATCGACGTAAATATCCATGTTTCTATGTAATTGAGCTCTAGAAACCTTATTCACTAATGCAATCTTAGCTTCAAAACCAAGAGATCCATTAGAGGTTTGATTAGGTCCAGTTACGAGACTTAGAGCAAAGAGGTTCAAGAAGGCAATTAATGGACTTCTTCAAGATAAATGAGCTAAGGTGGACTTCAAACGGATATCAAATAATAAAGAACAAGCCTTGATTAATTTGATTTATGTTCAAGAAGAGCTTTTAGGTTTTCTAGACATTACATAAAGATTAGAATAATAAGATTCAAATATATCAGTTTTGATGTTCGCTACTGTTTTGGCCATAACTGGAGTTACAAAATGAATTTTGATGTGATTTTAGTTGAATTGGAAAGTAGACATCCATATATTTCTAGTGACATGGTAGACCTTCTAATTTATCAATACGAGGGAGAATCATTCATTTGAAGTTGAGCTTCAATTCTGCTAGCAAATTACAAAACTCGACTTTGGGCTTGTTTTAATTACTTGGGCTTTTATTTATTTTATTTTAGTTTTTTATAAGGCCTAAAGCATTTAAGGGTTATTTGGGTTAGTTTTATTTTATTAGTTTAGTTATTTGAGGTTTTTAATGTGTTAAGACCTATTTATCAAGTTTGGATCCATTATGTCAAATCACGGTTAACTTTTTACTATATAAACCAATTGTTAATATTATTTTGAGGTTGATGAATTTTATCTAATTTTTTTTTTCATATTGTGTGCTTATTTCTCTTTATATGGTTGAATGATTCTCATACTAAGTTCTTGATTGAACTTACAAACTTTTCGAATGATTGATCAACTTCATTGTGATTTATATTTCTCGTTCGCATCTTGTCTTAGGCATAAGGTGGGGGTAATCAATTTTAGATAACTTTGGTTGTCCAAGGTAAGGTTTCTATTGGGTCAAGATGCAGACTTTCTTCAAAACCTAAAATTAGCAATCTAAAGGAAAATTTTGCATCATTAACTATATTTTATATACAGCCCTAACATTCTTCACTCCAAATGGTATAATTTGGTAATAAAACATTCCTTTATGTATGATAAATAATTTCTTCTCTTTGTTGTTAGGATGCATGAGTATCTAGTGATATTCTGAATTCACGTTTAAAGAACCTAGAAACACGAAACCAACAATGGAGTCCATTAGTTTATTTATTTTGGGTAGGGAGAAATTTTCTTCAGGGAAGGTGTTGTTGACATTAGTTAAGTCTACATATATATTTTCCTTTTTTTTTTGTTAGACTTCTTTATTATGACTATGTTTTCTCAAGCCAATTAAGGTATAACATCTAGCTAATAAAATTGGCATGTGATAACTTGTCTATTTTCTAGAAGATGACTTTTTTATTTCTTTAATGAAGGTTTTTTTTGGTAAATAAAAGGAAAAAAAGGACTGGCATTCAACTAATGAAAGGCTATATCCGAGCTAATTCTTGGCATGTCATTGAAGGAAAAATTCTCTTTTTGGATGTTAAGAAGCATTGCTAGGGCTTTCTCTTACCTAGAGTCCAAAGTGGACCCAATTCTAGTGGTCAAGTTGCTTCTTTGCACATGAAGACCAATTTATTCCAAATATTTTATAGCTTTAGTATGCATCTGTAGTTTCTCTTTGAGGATTCCTTGTTGGTATACCAATAAATTTTTTTTTTCTTTTAAGACAAGTGGAGATGCATTTACTAGAAATCATCTGATTTCTCAAGTTACTTATTTGCTTATAAAGGCTAACTTTTTACAAACATTTAATAGTTTTGGTACACTTCCTGAGTCTCTTTTTAAGTGTTGCTCAATTAATAAAACATTCTTTCCTTTAGAAAAATAGAGGTGTATTTCCTAAAAACTATCTGATTTCCTCTCACTGTCACCATTCTTTTATCAACGGGGAACTTCATAGCCAAATACTTGGTGCTAATTATCTCATAAAGGAGAGGTCTTTCAAAAATGATGTTATAAGTTAAATCAATCTTGATTACCATAAAAATTTGCTAAAACATATGATATTTTTAATAATTTCTAATGACGATTGGTATGTTTAGAGTGTCTTTCACTATCATACATCTATCCTTGTATAACAATTAAGGAAGTCTTAAATAGAGTAAATTTAGAGGGGTTAATACCCATTTATGACATCGCTTTTTAAAAAAGAATGTTAATCGTGCTTGTATAATCTACCAACACCTTACGTAATGTATGATTAGAGAGTTTGGTAGTAATTACCAAGGTGCTTTTATGAGGAAAGGTCACCACTTTTCCATCTTCATGAGTGAATTCGATAGGCTCATGCTATAATTCAAAAATCGCGAGGCAAGTAATTCTTACTTCCTATAAGGTTTTTTTTTTTTTTTTTTGAGGTCCTTTCTTGCCAAAATCCCACCTTATATCATGTTAATTTTGGGTAGTGTCTTATTAGAAGTGTCGGCCCCTCTCCTTGCTATTTGTTTTTGACAAACTATTAGTGGTAACCCTTATTAATGTTTTTTTATCTTTTTTTTAAGAGCATAACAGTACTTGATGTCACCCATGTTTTTATGAAAGAGGTGGAACTTTTTAGAATTGTGTGTGTTGGCGTCTCTTTTTATTGGAGATGGATATTCATAAATTATCTTTCTTTAATGATTGCAAACACTTTTATTGAAGTGGTATTTAAAGGAGTGATTAGAGTTTAAAGAATATTAATTGATTATAAATTGACATTTTTTTGTTATTCTTGAATGCCTTAAGGTTGCCAAAAGACTCTAGTTATAAGAAAATTCATGAATATTAATTATGAATATTAAAAATAAAAAATTTAATGTTTTCAAGTCGTTTTGATGTGTTGGTATCAAAAATAAATTTTAAAAAATAAAAAATTATTATTTTAATATATTTGTAAATGAAACACTTTTAAAAAACAATCAATATCACTTTCATACACCCTCCGAAGAAAAGTAGAAATGCATAGGGGCATTAGAAGCACTAGAATAGTTGTGTTTTAGAAACTTCAATTAGTAAAGAGTATCTTACTCAAAATTTCCTTTGTTAATTTAGTTTGTCATTACGGAGTCATTCGTTTGTTCAGAACAATCAGAACAGATTCGACATTGCCTAGTAACGCGATAGGGTATTGCAACAAATTTAGCACGAGGAACTATAAAAGAAAATATTTGATGTAGTAATTAATTTGTTCATATCCCGTACAATTGTGCTAAATTAAATAAATACAACAGACCAGTCGTCGAGGCAAGAACAAACAAAGAGACAGGATGGTGAGTTTTTATTTGGGATATCTAAATAACAAATCATAGCTCAATTTCCTTCACTTCCATTTGAAGTAAAATTAAGGGAAAAGAAGAAAACTAATATCCAAAACTTTCCATGATCAATAATCATGGACATGAACACTCATGATCCGTCCAAATTCCGAACAGGTCATTACACAAATCTGTTGGGTTATAGTTTTCCATGGATTGTATTTCTCCCTATTCATATGGACAAGTTTCTTTACCAAATTCCTTTATTCAACAATTGAAACAAAATGAGAAGGGCTCCAACGTGGCCAGTTGGTCCAAAGATGATGGCCGATAGTGCAGCTTCTTACTTTCCTCTCCGTTCGAACCTGGAGCTAACGCTTTCATAGCTGGGGACATTAAGGACTGCCACCAAAGAACAAAAAATTACAATGCGATTATAGTGCCAACCAACCGAAACATCCAATAACTTGCTGAAAATTAGACATTTCCTTTCAGTCACAATTGAAAATTAGGCATTACCATCCCCATAAGATGCCATTGTTAGAGGTGACCTAATTAGCGAGCGTCCAATGGAAGTAATGTCATCCAATGTGATTTCATCCACAACCTTCAGAAAGTGTTCCACAGGCTTCCTGAGAAGATGAGAAATAGTCATATCACCAAAATGAGGTTTAAATTCGTTTCCTTAGGCAAAATTAACAGCAAATTAAAAGGGTGCATTTTTCCAAAGGTAAAATCCACTGTTCTAAATTCTAGGAGCCCTTGCTGGTGCGCAATCTTCAAACACAAAGCACAAGTTTGAATCTGGAGCAGACACTTTATGCAAAAAATAATATAAGAACAGAATATTTTCAAATACTTCTTGTCCCCCACTTCAAGAAGCCTTTCTTTACTGTCAATAACAAAATAATCCACAAGAAATTCTGAAATCTAGTTATATAGGGGTAAGGCTTTGCCCTGCAACATCCCCCTCTTCTCCGTCAAAGAAATGAGTTTCTGAAAATAATTGTTGAACTTTAATCAGAATTATGGAACACACTGATTCAAAAAAGAAACCCGATGCTTTGATTGCCGAACCGCTACAAATTTTGGGACAAATTCTTCACTCTCCAGAAGATAACTACAATGAGAGGGAACCTAATAGTGTGGGCATATTCTGAAAGGCATGCTTGTTTACATGCATACAACACCAGTATAAAGATGCAAGAATACCAAAAAAAGAAGCTGACAAACTCTTATCACAGAATTGTAGATTGAGAATAAGGGTGCATAATGCTCTTCCAATACCTTTCTCCATAAGTCAAAAACTGTCTCCCAATATCTTCAGCTACAATCATCTGTGCCAAGCACAATCATAACCATAATAAACAAAAAGAAACTACAAAACAAACTAGAACAGAGGTATTGAGAGGGTACAGTGAAGTGCAATGGCCAAGAGGCCCTAGACATAGCAAACACAAAGGCCTAGAGAGAGGGAGAGAGAGAGGGAGAGAGTACCCTAGATTCAAGATTAAACAGAACTGCAGATTTTGTGGACTCTTTAGCACGATTAAGCTGTTCCTGGGTAACTGCAACATAAAGAAGTGAAAGGGGGGGGAGCTCTATCAAGAACGCTGCAGAGGCAGAAGTAGCCTATACAAAACACAAAATGAGGTGCAAAAGGGAAACCTTGTCCAGGTGTAGCAATAGCAATTAGTTCCGCCACTGCTAAGTCAACTGCTTTATGCACAAAGTTCGGGCCCTGAACTCAATGAAAGACGTCAAGCTTTGAGTACCATCAACAGCATCCATATAAAATATATATTTTGTAAACTTCTGCAAGGTTATCCCCACCCAACTAATTTATAAGCAATTAACAGACTTGAGCCCGTTTGGTATTGTGGTAACGATTGCTTTTCAAAGTGCTTTTTGCTTGGAAATACATCGAAATAATATTTTTTTTCATTTTTTAAAATTTATTTTTGACATCAACACATCAAAATAATCTGAAAACATCATAAAAAGATAATTTGAAGCAAATAAAAAAATAAAAAAAATTTAAGTTTCTTCAAAAGTGCTTTTGAAACACAAAAACAAATGAGCTCTAATAAATATGTACTGACAGTATGCATTATGTCACTCAAGGGCTATGTATGATAGCATGCACATCATGAACAGAAAAGCCAGACAAGTATTGTTACCAACATCAAAGTTAGGCAACAAAAGGATCTCAAGTAAAACAGCGCACACAAGCAAGGATGTGCACAAAACTCACACAAGTGTTTCCAAAAAAATAAAAAAAACCAGAACAGCATAGTTCATCAGGAAATTTTAAACACAAAATTACATATGCCATTGGTCTTACACAGCTAGCATAGATGCCGAACAATCCAGTTTTATTGAAGATGCTGTTGAATGCAGAGAAAGATTGGAGTTCTGGATACTTGCTCAAGACACGGAGATCTGTGTTCAAATGCATTAAAAAAAAAGCAAGCATGAACTAACATTTTGGTATAATATGCAGGAACTGGCAAAATTACACAGAAGTCAGAGAGCTAAATGGTACAAAAGCAAGTAATTAGGCTATAGTAACAATAGAGAGGAGCAAATATGCAACTTACAAAGTCGTGAGTGCATCCCTTTTCCAGGCCCCCCTGCAGAGAATGAGCCACCTCCTCCCAGAAGCATCTGTAAAGAGTATTATGACTGTTATACACTACATTTGTTCTAATGAAATGCAAAACTGATACACTAAAGATAGATGTATAAGGCAACATGAAGAAAGACAATTCCATGCACAAACTAAGAGAGCAAAGTCAACACGCAGAACCTGAAGAACAGTCAGCATTATAGCATCTTTCTCTTTATGCCATCCCCCACTGGCTTCAAAAGCTAGAGCAACATGTGCCAACTGGCCTCATAAGAAGTCACACATGTAAGTACCATTAAAAGAAAATTTGGATAAATAAAATATAAATTATATTAATGATGGAAAAAAATAGAGAAGGTAAAAGATAATCAATGGGTGCTAAATAATATAGACCTGTGAAGCAGCTTGTTTGCGATAATCCCCTCCAACATACAAAGATTTTGACTCATCAGTGCATGGAATCCGTGGGAGGTCAGAAAGCAGTGGCTCCGCAACAGAGATGAGCTCCTCAAATTCAACACCGGATGCAGCAAGGACCATCCTAGGAGCTGTGTAATGCTTCTGAAATTCCAAATCAGAAATCAATAAGTAAAAGAATAGACAGAGAGGAGAGCAAAAAGTTTAATGAATGTAAAAGGGTGCGGTGCATAGCATATTAACAAATGTTCAGTATTCATAAAGTTCCATGGTCTTACAGCCACAAATTCCTCTAAAATGTCACCATTCAGTCTGTCTAGTGATGATTCTGGAGCCAAGAGAGGATTCGCCAATGGACCAAGAAAACCAGCAGAATGGATAGCCTCCAACAGTAAGCCTTCGGGATTTTTAGAGAGCTCTGCAATTTCAACTTTCATCTTTTTCAGCTGTTCAGACAAAACATTGGACTATTAATAAAATCAAGACATTTGGTGCAGAATCTAACAAGGATGAGTAAGTGTGGGCAGGTATAATGCAGGCATCAGTTATGGTTGAAAATCGACAGAGAGCAACACTCAAGTGTGGCCCACAAACATGAACTAAATGTATCAGACACAGAAACTACAGAATGTCCTAAGAAATGTCCATCATTCTTCAACAGCGCAAGTGAAATACAAACGAAACATAAAGAAAATTTGTGGAGCAGTGCAAACATAGATAAGAGTTTACAAATGCAGAAAGCATGGTCTACAACAGAGCGCCCAGAAACGATTTAAAAAGAAGTAGTCAACTTGTCACTTGGTAGTACAACTTTTTTAATATATATAAAAATACATTGAGATTTAGAAATAAAAATTCAATGTTTAGAAATAAATATGTTTGCCTCACCTGCAGGGTGGAATGGTGGATGCATGTAATTTAGTGGATGATATCATGCACATTATAGTAAAAATATAAAATAAATCAAATATACAGCTATGGAGATGCATCATCTAGGATTAAAGCATCCAAGGACACAGATCCATCAAAACCTAAGACAATATATAAATAACAGAAAGGAACCTACTAAGGACCATTGGAGAATTATGAACAACAACATTGGCAATCACATTTTAACTAGATCAGAATGGGAAAAAAAGGCAAGATCTAAGATGATTACCTCGTCATTAACTTCCCAATCCAAGAAGACAGGATTCCTTACACAATCAATAAGCAGCTCTATCATCTCAGGAGCATATGTCTTAAGAGCATCAAAAGTGTACCCCATCTGTTCTCTAGATGCTGAAGCTGCTACATTACCCCCAATTGCCTCAACTTCCCTGACAATGCGCAAATGACTCCTGTTTCTAGTACTCTTGAATGCCATCCTTTCAAGCAAATGGGTGGCTCCACATGAAATGGGGGTCTCATAGACAGAACCACAATCAAGATATAATCCTACTGAGGCTGCAGGATTCTAATAAACCAACCAAATAAGCTTCTTAAGATTACAAAACAAATGAAACTAATAATTATAACTCACTCATAAAGGAAACTCGGAGTACAGTAAAATAAAGCAAAGAATGGTTAAAAACAATAGGAGCATACCGATGATGCTTCCGAGACTATCATCAAACCATTTTCCAGAACTTTTGATTCAACCTTTCCTGGTTGAACGTAATCAGGCAATGAAGGTGGGAAGGCAACACCGGCAAGCGGTACTTCCAAGGGAGGAAAAGAGCTAGCCTGTTCTCCAGTCAGCCAGCTAAAGAAGCCAGGTGAGGATGGCCTAGAAGCTACTGCAGTTGAAGTAGCATACCGGGTGGTTCCCAAATTGCCAGCACAACCCTATTCATGCAAATACCATTAAAAAGGAAGACAGTGTCACGTTTTAGTCAAATCAACCATATCAACTGCATTAGGTAAAGAAAAGAAAGAAAATAAAAATACCAATAGCCCACTAATTAAGCCACAAACTCCCAATTGTATTTGCAGGATGCAAACTTAATC
>Ga0307509_10008951_pt1 | contig 12620 bp, 18 predicted proteins | sample 10_EM_MG_FD_202245 | JGI IMG/M metagenome (GOLD analysis project Ga0307509, IMG submission 202245) | Populus trichocarpa ectomycorrhiza microbial communities from riparian zone in the Pacific Northwest, United States - 10_EM | ecosystem: Host-associated > Plants > Roots > Unclassified | place...
AGAGTGTTCCAAGAGGGAACTTATTCGAGCTAGAATCCAGAGATATCGAGATTATACGAGTCATAGTGCAGAAGATTGCATTTTACAAGCAGAGTCCAAAGCATATATTTTGCTGTGTCTACCTTATTGAAGCGAACGCACAGTAAACACTATACAAAACCCTTTACCCACATTCTAAAAAGAACAAGACCGTTTCAAAACACTCAGAACAATTGAACTTAACGAAATTCCCCTACAACACATTGTCGAACTTTTCAAAGAGTTTGATATAGATATTTAGGCGCAAGCTACTGTCTACTGTGACTTCAGTTCTTACAGTATAGGAACGCAGCGTTGTACCTCTTCAGCGGGCTGGGTAGGTGCTCTCAGTTCCCTCCAGAAGATTCAACACATAGCAACCCTTGCAATCACGGGCAGACTGCGCTCCACCCGCCTGACCTGCTATTCCAGGTCATCAAGCAAGCCAAGCGCACCTTCCAAGAGAAACCAAAGCCCTATCGACCTCCTCCTGGCCAGCCTCAAGCTCAGAACGACCAACATGGCAGTTGTCACCCCTGTTGGACAAGCACTATACCAGCTACCCCGCTTTAAGACAAGAATCCCAGAAACTAGAGAACTCTCCATCGAAGAGGAAGGCCTCGACCAGGCAGCCTTCAAGGTATTCTCTGATGGCTCAGGAGGGAAAGATCGGAGCCGCAGCAGTAATCTACAAGAAGGGCAGAAGCGCACCTTTCTGACATCTCAAGGCACATCTAGGGCCCTCGACGAAGCACGACACCTACGAGGGAGAGGCAGTAGGATGTCTCCTTGATAACTGGCTGATACGGCGCACTTCACTGGTCTCTGTCTACATCGACAAGCAACCACTACTCAAGGCGGCAGTAAGGATAGGCCAACACCCGGTGTGGGCCTTTGCAGACATGCTAAACAACTCGAGAGCCAAAGTCACGATGCGATGGATCTCCAGCCACAGCGAGGTGAAGGGCAAAGAACAGGTGGCTAAGTTGGCCAAGGAAGCAGCGGCCGGAAGACTAGAAGACCTCCGAACCCTGCTCTGTAAGACCCTCCCCAGCAGCACTTCAGCCACCAAGCAGGAATACACTGAGCGGCTGAAGACAAAGTGGAAGGGCATGTGTCTAACCTCCTCAAGTGTCAAAGGTTCGAGCGAATTGGTGAAGCCTTCATATTCAAAAAGTTCCGCAAGCATTAAGTGCAACTGTTGAGGGAGCAGGCCAGTCTGCTGATGCAGGTACGCAGTGGACATATACCGCTTAACTCCTCCCTCTTCAGAATAGGCAAGTCGGACACAAAGTTCTGCCAAGTCTGTGATGGAGAGCAAGGCCAGGAAGCTGCAGCAGAAACAGTACTTTCTCTTTTACTGCAGGGCACACTCAGCACAGAGATGAATTCTGGCAAGAGCCATAGGCTGGAACAACATGAACCTCAAAGATACAGTGCTGACAACGAAGCGGATTGTTGCGCTACTAAAGTACATCGAGAAAACCGGTAGGCTGAAGAACGAAAGCAGACAGTAGGGTGGGGTTCTGCGTCGGGACCTTAACACCACCATCACCAAATCAACTCTTCCCCCCACACCAAAGGAGGACAGTGACCGACACCTCTCTCCTACATGACCACCCACAGACCCTAACTCACCCATCCGACACCCAGAAGTTCGAGCCCTCACCACAAGTTCGGTCAATGCAACAGACACTCACCCTATACGGTGTCCGAGAACCGCCAGGTGCAACTTCTCTTGCAGTTCATCAAACGGCATCAGTAAACAAGTCACGCTCTACTTAGCCTATAATCATGTAAAGACAAATGGTATAATTATTGCATTGGCAAGGATACTAGCATCTAAATTGGTTGTTTATGATATTTAAATTTCTAAAGACTGAGCCCTTCCTTCATCCTCCAAATTCTTGCCATTGTCAGCATCCCTGGATTCTAGTATAATTTTCATGATTAGCTTTAAGTAGGTGGAGATGAGAAGCCGTCCTTACTTGGCTCTGACTCAGCAGTCCTTCCAAGATCTATTGTCGAAAGCTTGGGCACATTGAATTCGTGACAGATAGAATTGCACTTGTGTTGCTTGCAGAAACAACGGATTCCTTCGAGCCCTCATCGCCGAGTCCCACCGTCTGCAATCGGCCGGAAGTATATGAGCTGGTGGCCCAAAAGTAAGGACCAATGTTGACGTACCTATGCCCCATTAGATCAAACAGAGTGACGTTTCGTCAGTAGGGAATTCAAGCCCGGAATCAATCAATGTGAAGTGAGCGAACGCATCACAAGTCTTTCCAGCAAAATCAGTGTTGGCGCCAGCTTGATTGGTCCTGGAGAATTTTCTCATCTGAGTAGAATCCAAAAGGGGGTCGATGAGCCATGCCTTTCCGTTGTGCATCCCATCTTTGACCTTGAAGATAAATGAATCTGCAAACCTGTAAATCTGCACCATGGTAAGTCAGGCCTACTAGTAGAAACTGTGTTTTAAAACACATCTCACCATAGACGGCTATTTTGGATTCTTCGGCGGCCTTGTTAAGGCCTCGACGGCGGCTCTAATTGCAAGTTGGCGAAGTAGCTCCTCTTTCAGATGCCGAAGGTTGTCTTCCGCAGAGACAGTGGCATCAGCCTGAGGCTTGCCTAAGATCTTAGCAGCATAAATAATGCCCGAATTTGAAAATTGCATAAATCATCAGCACAAGCCTTGTATATAATAACTGAAGCCTGAGGGGAAATTTGAACCTTGAAAACTTTTTGTCTTTCTGTTATCAAATGGTTGCTTGTCGACAATCATGCTGAAGGTCTCCGCTGACTCATGTGATTAGATGAGTAAAGAAAGGTTACGTATTTCGAGTTTTGTGAGTACTTGTCCAAAATCTGAGAAATCTGATCCCTCGTCGTCGGATTGCTTGGGCAGTCTTGGTGGATAATCGACATGAATGTCCAGCTCGAGGATATTGGTCTTCTGATGCTTGATGAGGACAAGCACTCCAGGTTGTTCAATTGACTTCCTCCATACGTCCTTTAAGGTCGTGTTGGCATTGGAGGTAAGGACAGGTCAATCTGGCCGCGGCCGTGATTATAGTGTACAGTGATTTCACCTCTGTCGAAGAAGCAAGTTGAGTGACTGAAAGCGCAATAATTCAGCCTCGAAAAATCAAACCTTGTTCTAATGCAACAATTGTAGACTCGGATTGCGATGTTGGCTTCAATTTCAGACCAGAGCTTGGTCTCTTCGTAAGTGTTCATTTGTGCATCAAAAGGTGTGCTGAGTGTTTTGCTGTTATAAACAGTGATTTTTCGAACCTAATAGAAAAATTACTCAGAAGGGAGAAAGTCACCATAGAAATGGCATACCACGACATTAATTCGCTGGACTGGCTTTACAGTCAAGGCAGGGTGCTCCGTCCCTCGAAACTTCGGTTTGGAAACTCGAGTATGGGGACGAACATGTTTGACGGCATCTGCATAGCTGCTCTGAAAATCTTCAAAGACATTTTGTGCAGCCGCATAACGAGGCTGCAGATAATTAACATGAGTAAAACTGACAAAAACCAGTTCCATGACATTAAACTCATTGAACTTGAACTTTGACTGACTTGGATTAACAGATTTACGGTTGCAGTCAAAGAACCGCCTGAGCTTGCCAAAATACTTCAGGGCTATGTCAACGAGCGCATTCTTCAGAAGGATATGCCTGCTTTAATTGCGAAGGAGCATGGAGTCCAATTGCAGTAAGTTTATTGCTCCTTTTAGAAAACGTCACGCCATCTGAATTTATTTCCGCATTTGAGACTTAGGACAGTTCAGAGATACATGAAAGAGTTGGGAGTTCTCACTGTTCGCAGAAATTGCCTTAGTGAGGATCAAAAGGCAAGTGCGATAATGGCCAGCGTGTATATTTCAGTGAACATGCTGTAAGCGGGTCTGCATTTACAGACCCGCTTACAGCATCAGATGGGTGTCATCTAATTTTAGGGTATGATGCCGTAAGTGGGTCTGTAAATGCAGACCCACTTACGGCATCAAATGGGTGTCATCTAATTTTAGGGTATGATGCCGTAAGTGGGTCTGCATTTACAGACCCACTTACGGCATCAAATGGGTGTCATCTAATTTTAGGGTATGATGCCGTAAGTGGGTCTGCATCTACAGACCCACTTACGGCAACACCACCGTTGATGTTCCGGCCTGGGATAACGACATCGAGCCCCGCCAGCCGTGTACCGCCTATGGCGAGGCATGATACCTGCTATAACACATAGCTTGCCCCTCAGCTCAATCGATTCCACGAAAACTTGCAGACACAGCCCCAAATCCATTACCACCGACTCCAACTTAAATCGCAGACCCAAACCCCTCCCACTTCTTACCGAACCATTCAAAGGAAGACCACCAATAACATTAATGCGACGTACAGACAGCCAGCGACGAGCCCTTCAACGTAAAATCCGATACCTTCATCGACAATACCCTAAATCCACGCCCAAGCCCCGTTGTGCAAGACTCCGCATGTGGTACAAAGATGCTGGCAAGCGCCGCAGACAGCTCAAAGAGAAGGCAGAGCTCACTCGACAGGTAGACGCTGCAGGTTTTGAATCGTCAGAGCGTGTTTTAGTGCTGTTCAGACTTTTTACGACTCTACACAACATATCGGTAGTAAAACCCACCCTCACGCCAACGCTCCAGCCCCACTCTCAAACGCAAACGTCATGACTCAACCTCTAAACTCCGCCCACATATCGGTCCACTCACGCCTCATGGAAATTTCTTTAGTGTTGACGACCCTCCGTAATCCTCCCGCAGACCTACCACATACCCAACCATTCTACCCGAGTCTCCCTTTTCAGGTACACTTAGGCTTTATTGTCGTAGGGTAGTCTTATTCAATGTAACACATGGGTGTCATCTAATTTGAGGGTATTATGCTGTTCTTTAGTTTTGCAACTTTGAGGTGAATGTCTTCATTGTCGCATTTGCCTAGCTGGAGTTGGCTGAATATCTGTATCAAATTACTTGTAAAGTGCTCTTTGTTGCCTTCATTTCGTCATGATCACTTTGTATGCCGTAAGTGGGTCTGTTAATGCAGACCCACTTACGGCATCATACCCTAAAATTAGATGAAATGGCAACATACCATCACACACACCTGCTGAAAGCCGGGTTTTTCATATGTAACTAAAGTATTGCTAGTCATCGACTTCGTATATGCTCCACTCTCCATTTTCATTTTCTCTGTCTGTTATGAAAGACTTCCTGCTAATGAGTGAATGTGGTCGGTTTTATATCCCTTTGCTCTGACCAGCACGCACCGTTTAGTCATTAGGGGTTGCGTCAACTCATTGATATGGTGAGCCTCCTCATTTTGAGCCTTCTGGCATATAGCAGTTGAAAATGGAAGGCTGACATCAGATGCCGTAAGTGGGTCTGCATTTACAGACCCACTTACGGCATCATATGGATATTTTCTAATTTAAGAGTATGTAATTGAATGCAATAGCAAACAGCCTACAATTGTGGGCATCTAGCTGCACAGTATCATGGCAAGTAGCCGTGTTATTTTTTGCCTCATCTGTAAAGTATACTTGCATAGCCGACATGGCACATAGTTGATCTCGAAGAATGGAAAAAGGACCCATGGTTGGAAAATGAATGGCGCGTGCTGCAACCCGAAATAGAAAGATATAACGACAAATCAAAACTGGAAAGGACATTTCTATTTTAGAAAATGTGGCTATGCCGTAGGGTTAGAGGGTTAACCCTACTGCAACCCGAAATAGAAAGATATAACTATGTAGGGTCTTATCTAGTACTATATGTAAGATTATGCACTAGATTTTATTTCGTCACTACCATTGCATTTTATCTAAGAGGAGTACTATAAAAGCAACGACAAATCAAAACTGGAAAGGACATTTCTATTTTAGGAAATGTGGCTATGCCATAATGATGCATATAGTTTTCCACCTCAATAAAAGGCTCCATAGCATATAAATGCACAAATGACTGCATACCCGACATTCTGTGATATATATTGGTGTCCATGACGAATTTGGTGATTTTAGAACAAATGGTTGTGGAATTAGAGACATAGGTCCTGGTCCCAGATATTCAGTTATAAATAGAGATGTTCCAGGAATCCAAAAATCACCAAATTGATTTCAGATGTGCTTGGGTATCATTGGGAGTGAATGAGCATCTAAAGTATATTTTTTTATTAGAAGGATCTGTCAGGCTGAAGGTATTTTGTAAAAAGCAGTAAATGTGAAATAACTCGGCCAATACTTCACTAAAAATCAAGATTTTTGGGTCGTTGTGATTCTCTATGTGTATACTATACATCCATATAGAATTTAAAAGAAAAGAAATCTGGTCAATTTTGCGCATATACACAACTATGGGTCCCTGATGCACGCCGTAGGCCCTGTAGTTGGCACCAGCTTGGGTGCCTCTCAGTTGTCGCTTTTGCTGAAACGTCAGTTGCCCGGTGCAGTTGGAGAGGACCGAGATCGCTTCACAGCGTGTGACGGCTAGCCTTACCCAATTTAAATACGACTTTCGCTGGCCGGACGCTGCGAAGGTCGGAATTGTCCTATCGAAGCTACCGCTTGGGTTAAAGGTCGACTCAGAAAGAAACCGGTGCGGAAGCGCATCTGATGCACAAATCAGGCATCTGCAGGTCCGACGGCAGTGCACCCGAGCTGCCAAGGACATCAGCCAGTGTGAAAGGAAAGTGACGAAACAAGGCCGCATAGGCAGTCAGCACATGCCTAACACTCTTCTTTTCCGAGTCGGGGGCCAATTTGAGGAATCGTAGAGTTAGGTGATGGTGCACGAGGAATAGTCGAGATGCTGTTCTGTACATCCTTAATTGTGTTAGTTGGTGTGGCAGACCACCCGCAATCTAGCCCACGGAAGCTGCAGATCATGAACACAAAGGTTCGTCCATACAACCAATTTCACGATCGGATACTGAATGCACAGGAAAGCGTCAATCAATGATAGGCGAACTTTTGTTTCCTTCATCGATATTGAAATTAAACCGGAAGTCCTTGGTCATCGTTTTGGAAACGGAGATCTACATCTATGACATTTCAAACATGCGTCTGTTGCACGTAATAGAGACAACGCCTAGTCCTGAAGGTACCTATCTCTTTAAGCCTTGTGTCTGCAATGTCTTACAGTTTCGTCATTTAGCCATTTGCGCTTTCTCACCAGCTGCCGAAAGCCCGAAAGCTCATATCTCGCCTATCCGTCGCCTGTACCATCACCTGTATCAACGCTTTCATCTGGAAGTTCGACAACAAACGTCACGCCTGCTACCTCCCAAAGTCAATCGGGCGATGTTCTCCTTTTCTCAACGCGTTCCTTAACTGTCGCCAACGTTATTCAAGCTCACAAGGCTCCATTGTCTTTCCTGTCTATCAATTCCACAGGCACCCTACTGGCTACGTCGTCTGAAAAGGGCACCGTCATCCGTGTATGGGGCATTCCTGGAGTTGAGAAACTCTACCAATTCCGAAGCGGGACTAGGGAAGCAAAGATATACTCGATGAACTTCAATCTTGTCTCAACTCTTCTCGCCGTAAGTTCGGCGCACGATACTGTCCATCGGGTAGTAGGGACGCTTCAATAGGCGGCGCGAGCTCAAGTGCAATTACAAACCCAAGTATATCAAGTCCTTGGGAATCGGTTGATGGGGCAATTGGTGGGGAGGTCATGAGGCTTACATGGAGAAGAAGAGGGGTGGTGGTGTGGGGTAGGCTCAAACTACTCGGTTGAATTTCCTTATTTTTGACTTGGTTAGGTCGAGTCTTAAACGAAAATCCATGCAGATGACGAAGAGCTTGACCTATTCCGTTGGTGGCTACTTGCCCAACACGAGATTTTGCTTTCCTCCGACTACCAGTTAGTGGTGCAAGGACGATTGTAGCCCTTTCAGGGTGAGTATTTTCTTTCTTTCCATATAAATCTTAATCGACGAGTAACCTCTTATCAGAACGATGCCACACGTAATAGTTCTTTCTTCAGAAGGGTACTTGTACTTGTGCAGTATCGATCTTGAGAAGGGTGGCGAGTGTTCTCTGATAAAACAGTACAAGTGAGTTGGCACCTCTGCGATACTACATATTGCTCACTTTTTTGAAGTCTATCGCGGTATTCCCGTTTTGAACGCTATTGCGTTACCAACGCTGATCACCATAGGTCCTCCAGTTGAGGTTAGAGGAGGCTGAGGCGCAGAGGAAGAAGGATCTGGAGCAGGCTGAAGCGCGGAGGAAGATGGATGCGGAGAAAGCTGAAGCACAGAGGAGGAAGGATGTAGAGAAGGCCGAGGCGCAGAGGAAGAAGGACCAGGCGGACGCCAGGGAACAATCCCGCAAATTAATAATCAACATCGAGGAACTGGAGTACAAGATCAAGCGCCTTGAGCAGCAGGCCACTGACCGAGAATTGGAGCGGAAACAGAAGGACGAGGCTACGCAACGATATATCGAAAGCCTTGCTGGTGATATCGAGGCCACAGCGGATTTCCTCGCAGTTGGGGTAAATCTCTCTCTCCTCTCCCCTTCCTTTCCTCTAACGATCTTGTAATCTAGGATGAGGCCGGACTCGACCGAATCAAACCCAAGCCTTGCTTGCCACACACCTCGGGCTGGTCAACAACAATTCCTACTCCACCTCTATGTGCTTCCGGGAAGCTCTCGGCCCTTCTTTCTCTTCCGAGGAGCGACAACAGCGCGGCAGCGCCTCTCTGATTTCCTCACTCTTGTACCATACTGACCATCCCGAAATTCAATCTACTTCTGCTAAACGCTTCAAGTCAACGTCGTGCATAATAGTCATCGTCAAACGATTTTGTTTACATGAGACTCAGAAAAGAAATCACAATACGGTAACGTATTGAAGTGAGAAGGTTGTCACACTGTGGGCGTTGCCGGTATCGGCCCTATAATCTTTATACACCAACAAACAGGTTCCTTCTGAACAACAACAAGCGCATCTCAGAATGTCTTCATTCACAATGACGAACAGTACTAGTGGAAACGTATACAACTCGGATGAATTCCTCCGTGAAAGCATCTCACTAGCCCAACTTCTCGCGAAAAATGCACGGTTGCAAGAACCGTTGCCAGAGGGTACTGATCTTAGTGATGCAGAGTTTACAGAGACCCAACAACAAGTGCATGCGTTCATAATATCCTGACTACACCTTTCTAATTTGCACTCGTAGATAAACGCGTTGCGTGCACTACCTCCCTTCGCAGTATTTGACTTCTGGAGCACCTTCGCCGCGTACCATCTCCCCAAACTATCCACCTCAATCCTTTCCCTCTCCCACTCAACCCAACGCCGTGCCCTCTCCACCCACATCCAGATCCTTTCCCTCCTCCCCTCTCCCGATACTGAACCCTACTTCCGCCGTTTCATCATCTCCCCACTCTCCCGTGGCATCGCAACCCGAGTTGTAGATGTCTTTATCAAAGGCATCGATTGGCAGAGACCGAGTGGCCCCGGACATATCTGTGCCCTCATAATCAATCTCCTCTTCTGGGGAGATGCTACCCAAAGCCCCGACGGGAAAGCACCCATCCCCTCAGAGCTTCGAGACCAGCTCGCTAGAAAGCTTGACCTATTCATGGCCACCCCGCAGTTCTCCAAATCCCTCCCAGAGTTGCAGCAAGTTGAAACAAAGAGGCTGCGCGGTGTGTTGAACACTATCGAGGCTTTAGAGGGGAATATTTTTCTTCGTTCGACGCGTGAGCATCTGGAAAGTAGCAAGGTGGATCATTGTGCGAAAGAAGAGTGTGATGGAGATGCAGAATTGACGTGTTCGAGGTGTAAAAGTGTGAGATATTGCGGGAAGGAGTGCCAGAGGTGGCACTGGAAGAACGGGCATAAATTGCGTTGTCATCAAACTCTGTATTGAGGAAGTAATGTGGACGTTGCGCTCCGTATATTCAATGTACACAAAATTTCATGCCGTAAATAAGTAACTCGTGGACTGTGGAACTTGGAGAACGACTTCAGCGGCATCAGCACTGGTCTCTGAACTCTCTTGGAGTTGACGAGCTGAGTCGAGTCTCGATAGCGCTATTTCCCAGTGTTTTACTGGTGGTGTTCCTTTTTGTCTACTTTCTGTTCATATTCCCCTGGTGCTATGGCCCCCCTTCTCCTGTCATTGAAGCTTCTGCTCACTCTCCAACTATGTTGGAAAGTATTTTGTAAAACTAACCAGCCCTTGGTACGGGATTCACGGCCCGGTCCCCCCTTGACATTCACGTTGTCAATTCCTGGATGCTCAATGTCGAGTCTCGACTTCATCCAGATCATCACCATCCTCAGTAGGAATGATGACAATGTCTTCCAATCGACGAAAATGAACTTGTCGTTCCTCAGGAATAGAACCCCTTCGTTTTTTGGTAAACCCTTTGCGTTGGGGGACATAACCTGGCAGCGCAAATCGTCGAGCTGCTGAGTGGTCAAATATCACTCGTTTGACATCTTCAGGGTCGCATCGGAAGATGCTGCGATGCTGCGAAAGACATCGGGTTCCATCGCATCGTTCATACGAAATCGAATTCGTGGCTTGGCAATGATGTCTCGGAGATACAATAGCCTTACACTTGCAATGTCTATAAATTAATACTTGATGAAGGTCGACTGCGCCGACACCTTGCTGTAACAATACACTTTGTGTGTTACAGATGTTTGACCTTTCCAGCGGGGTAACCAGGGTCCAGTTTACCGCGCTTCACAAAAAGAATTTTTCAATATGTTCTACAAGGAGTCGACTAGTAACATATATCAGTTCGTGCCGTTTACCCTATAAAGGCTAGGAGCCGCCATGTCACTCCATTATCTTATCATAAGATGAGGCAGACCGAAGGATTTATATCAACAACAGACGAGGCAGAGATCAACATCTCACCTAACTGAATTAGCACTCCACGTAAACCACAAATCACGGAGCAGCACATGTGTTTGAGCCCTGTTTCTGGGATCAAGTACCAGCATTTTCTGGAGACACTTTCCTAGCGTGCTAATATCTTCTTTGCTCAGTGGCAGGGGGCCCGTAACATGCTCCGCGAAATAAGATTGAGTGAGTTCGTCCTCAAGCGGTAAAAATCCATCTGCATCGGTATCTGTGATGCAGTCACGTTTTTTAAATTTACTTTGGAAGATGTTGGAAATAGGAGTAGGACTAACCGTTTGGAGGTTCCTTATCCCGGAAAACATTCAGGAACACATTTGAAATCCAATCCTCAGGGATATTTCCAATGACCTTTTTGAACTGGGGGATCAACTCGTGGTCTGAAAAGTCGGCTTCAAAGAGAGTACGACCAGTAATGAGTTCATATGTCTATCTGAAACCTCAGTAACCATCGGAAAACATGGGCTTGTATACTGACGGTACAGCCCAAATTCCAAATATCCACCGCGTTGGTTAGTCCTAATTTGAATACCAGTTCCGGCGGGTGAAATGAGGTAGGTGTGTTTATGCTTTTTGGGGGGTGGCTGATAAAGAAAGCTACAGAGGACATTATTAGAAAACGATAACAGAGACTGGCCGGCGATAAGAGGCTTACACTCTCCGAAATCGATCAGCTGTACCTCGCGGAAGCCATGGGTAGACTGGGCACTGAATTCGATGGGTTCAACCAAATAATCTGGCACGCCTTTCCCGGAAGGTTGCCCATCCCTCCGGGCCACTTTGCCGATGCTGGGTTGCCCGAGCTTGTTGGCGATGCTCTCAGGTGAAAGGCTGTCCAGTTCTGGAACACGGAATAGAATGTTGGCCATGTGGATATCTTCCCCAGGTGGTCAGCAACTGCAATTACTTTCGCAAGTGAAGATGGGCTCACCCCCATGAACAATCCCGGATACGTGGAGGTAATCGACTGCAAGTAGAACCTGCGCCGAAATGACACGACCCAGGCAGCCGTCCAGCCGGTAATCTGGGCAGCGCTCCGCCACAGAAGATATTTTTGGACCCAAAACATCGAAGATGAGACAGAGATGTCGACCGTTTGCCCCGTCGAAGTAGAAGAAATCGAGGAGGTGGAGGACATGTTTTTGCCCTGGATGGCTACTGTCACTCGACTCCTTGAGATGCTTCAAGATCCGCAGTTCGTGATCAAGTTCCCCTGATTTTTCTGCAACGACAACCTTGAGGGTTACGTTACGGTGCGCTCTGTTGGGATTTGCGGTGTGCCTAAGGATAACAGTCTGAGATACAGGACATACTGTAGGTCTCTAGCAAGCCACACAGTGGAAAATGATCCGAATCCAAGCTTGTGTATTATTTGATATTGTCCGTTTTTAAAGCAGTCACCAAGATGTACTGGGTGGTAGCCCCCAGGGCAGTATTGCGCAATGTCTTCAGCCGGAACTCCAAGAGTGTATTCGGAAGGGGCTATCATCGAAAAGGAGCGCCCGAGAGAGGATAGGCGGCACAGGTGGATGACGGGGTGTTGAAGAATGTGTGGTGGGCGGGATCGAAGAAGGCGTTTCGATTGCAGGTAAATAGCAAATTTAAGAGCCGGGTTGTTGAGGAGGAGAAATGCTGTGCGCATGTAACAAACGATAGACCGACATTTTCAAATTTCAAC
>Ga0307509_10008952_pt1 | contig 12620 bp, 11 predicted proteins | sample 10_EM_MG_FD_202245 | JGI IMG/M metagenome (GOLD analysis project Ga0307509, IMG submission 202245) | Populus trichocarpa ectomycorrhiza microbial communities from riparian zone in the Pacific Northwest, United States - 10_EM | ecosystem: Host-associated > Plants > Roots > Unclassified | place...
TTAATGTTCTCTGCTCATTACTCAACCATCTTTCATTATTTTATTTTATCTGTGCTTGGTTGATGCCATTGCTTTATGAGTATTTCTCCTAGCTATCATTCTCTCTAGCTTCTAGGCAAAGCAGTAGTTTTGTTTCTGTGACAGTTTAGGTACTGCTTAACTTTTATCTCTTCTCTCAGGGATATAGGTGCTGTTTTGGTTGTGCAGTTTGAATAATTCTTGATGGTGTTTATCCTTTTTTTCTTCTGTTTCATGTAGCTCGCTGAGGTTTTCTCAAGGGATGGAATGTCCTTTTTGGCTAGTAGTCAAAATCTTGTCCCTCGACCCTGGGTCATTGATGACTTGGACACCTTTAAAGTGAAATGGAGCAAGAAAACATGGAAAAAGGTAGGTTACAAGACTGATTTCTTAGACTAGTTGCATCCTCTAATTACATCTATACAAAATATTGATGATTGCATTTGTACTGGAATAAAAATCTTACTGACTTCCTCTTTGCTCATGACAGGTTGTCATTTTTGTTGATAATTCTGGTGCAGATATAGTTTTGGGTATTTTGCCCTTTGCAAGAGAGCTACTGCGATGTGGATCTCAGGTTTGCTTTTACATTTAAGTTTCCATCTGCAACACATTTATTTTTTATATCAAAAGCCCGAAGTTTGTTTCAAATTTGTGAAGTCAGGTTATTCAGTTCCAAATTTTAAAGAATCGATTGATGGCGTCAATTTAACACAATAACTAGTTTATCAATACTTTGCTGGTATTCAATAGAATCACTGACTAATAGTATTTTGATTTTGAAACTGATCGTGTGGTTTTGAACCCTCGTTTTCTTTTCATATTTTATACTGAAGTCTTCAAATTTGAGGCTTTCTTCGTTAAATTAATTTGTGCTAAAATATTATGATGGGTGCTGGAAATAATTTATTAATTTTAAAGTATGATACAGGATGGCTATAATGGATACTATTTAAATGCTTTCTTTCTGAGCATATCTGTGTTCTCTCTATCTGCAGGTTGTGTTGGCTGCCAATGACATGCCTTCTATCAATGACGTCACTTACACTGAACTGATAGAGATTATAGCAAAGGTGATAGAAAGAACTTGTAGAGGTATGATATGTTGAATTCTTGGTTTTGTCTGACTTAAGATCCAATTTTCCAGTTGAAAGATGAAAATGGACAGCTCATGGGTGTTGATATGTCAAATCTTCTGGTAGCCAATTCTGGAAATGATTTGCCGGTAAAAAATTAAAGTGATATATTGTTTACTTGTATTTCACGATGAACACGTCTTTTTTTGTTCTTCCTGAAGGGCATCTTTGGCTGCATAGTTATAGCCCTTTAATTTTTCCATTACTTGCAGGTTATTGATCTAACAAGAGTATCCCAAGTGCTAGCCTATCTAGCAAGTGATGCAGACCTAGTAATATTGGAAGGAATGGTAAGTTCTTTCTAAAATAATAGTGTGTAAAGAAACAATGTCAAGTGGCCAACTGGATGTAGATGAATGATTAGGTATAGTGACCTTGTACTTTTGCATAACTAGCTTTCATCAATTGTTCAGGGGGGCGGGGGGGTTGACACAGTGTATAGCAAAGATAAAACCTAGAGTTCTCAAGCTCTAAGGTTACAGACTAAACGATAGAGAAATCTAAAGAAAATTCTCCAGTATTTTTATTAAATCTGAATATTAATCTTGATCTCCATAAAATAAACTAGACATCCTTATTCATATCAGTACTAAAATCCTTTATAGGAAAGGAGTCCTAATTAAAACTTATCTAATTAATAGAATTCATCTGGCATTAAGATTCTTAAATAGTAAAACACTAATTAAATTAAAAGTCTTAAGCTAAGTAGGAAACAAATAATTAAAATCCAAAATTAACTAGGAAAATAATTAAAACAAGAAAATAATAACTTCAGGTTTTATATCAAATGTTTTGGGTTTCTTTGTGGATTTTTTTTAGGCTTGGCCTTGTCAATCTGATCCATAAACTCCTGGGATAATTGTTTTACATCAAAGAGAGAGAGGGACTTGAGCGACATGTGTCCTAAAAATGGATAAAGATGGAGTTTGATAATTATTTCTAGTCCAGGAATGATAAAAGTGGGGTGTGTTTCTAGTGTTGTTGAATATGTTGACTGACAAAGAACAACGAAAAGCAAAGAAAGCCCCCATTAAGACAGCTGCACTAGCATATTCTAATCCATTGGTACAAGTGAATCCAATACTTCAAAGAAATGCATGAATCTCCGATATATGGTGTGTAACGTTTGCTGCTTTTTGCAGGGTCGTGGGATTGAGACAAATCTTTATGCTCAGTTTAAATGCGACTCTCTCAAGATTGGGATGGTAATTATCTGAAATTTATTTATTTATTTTTTGAGGATGTTAACGTGCATTGGTCATCTGTCCAATTTTTTGTTTCTTTTTAAACAGGTGAAACATCCAGAGGTTGCTCAGTTCCTTGGAGGACGGCTTTATGATTGTGTTTTCAAGTATAGTGAAGCTGTGAGTTAAAAGTTTTGATTCTTGTCTGTACTACCAACCCACTTTCATCTGAGCCAACCATTCAATATGCATGTATTTTAGGCCTCATCGCCTAGCTAGAACATATTCAGGAACTATAAAATTCAGTTCTTTCAATTAATAAAGAAGCATAAAACTGATTACATGCATTTTTTTTTTCCATTTTGCTGTGAGACGTGGTATCTTTTGCATTTGAATTTCAGTTGCACAGACATGGCAGCCCTGGTTTCTTCTGTGTTATAAACTGCATGACGAGCAAGAAACACTGGCAACGTTATCCATTAGCATTATTGTAGGGATTTATTCTTAGTTTTCTTCCACACTAAGTATTGTAAGGAATTGTTTCTTGTGAACTTTCATCTCGTTTTATTGATGGACATGAGTAAAACAGATCAATATCATCAAATGTCAGGGTATGAAAAATTCGGAATCATATTGATGTCACTTCTGTTTGGTGGGATATGAAGCCATTTTGTTGATCCCACAGAGCCCTTCAGGTTTGCCTGTATTTCTCTTCATCCGTAGGTAGCCCCTTTCACCCCACTTGGGTCCCCAGGAATTCTTCACGATGATATAATCTATCCCCGATGATGAACCATATCCTACTGCCGCCACTCCATGATCCAGATCTGTTCCACAAGGTCCGCTGAATACCCCCTGCAAAAACCAAAAGCAGAAGCCCCAATGTGAGCACACCTCGAATGTTTTTCGAAGTTGGGAAGTGAAGATTGAGCAGATAATATAGATGTGAGAGCATGTTCAACTTTCTTACCCCGCTATAGAATTGGAAATCTCTTCCAGAAGCGTCAATAGCAACACTGAGAGGCTGGTGAGCTAGTGCCTTCAAGAGGCTTTGTTCGTCATTTCGTGGAACGTCATGGTAACCACTAATAGTTACTACCTCCATTTCTTCCTGAAGACAGCAAACAAATAGGTATTAAACAAATTCTATTCATTGTATTCAACAATTGGATGCATTGTTTGCGACTCGTCAGCATTTACCCTCTTTTCATCACAAGTGCCTTCCTCCATGAGATATGGGTAGTCTTCCTCTTTGTGGAGTCCACCGTTGTTGACTATGAACTCGAAAGCATAATCCATGAGGCCCCCATTACAGCCATTGTTGAAACTTGTGTCGCAGTCGATCAGCTGTTGTTCTGACAATGAAGTTAGATTTCCCGCGACAATCTGGTTTATGCCTTCAACAGCTGCAACCGTTGAGAATGCCCAACAACTGCCACAAGAACCTTGGTTCTTGACTGGAGTAACAGCTCCTTTCTTTCTCCAGTCAATAGATTTGGGCAAGTCCACCACATCTCTGTAACTGAAGTCATCGGAGCTCTTCTTCCTAGGAAACTCGGGATACAATCCTAAGAACTTGCTCTTGAACTCCTCATGGCTCAGGTCTGCAAACTCATTCAACCCAAGCCAGTAGCTAGTAACCTCCTTGTTTCTCTGGTCAATGTGCTTCAAGTTTTCTTTGAACACCTCAAACCTATGCAACTTCTCTTCAAGACTATTGTAAGCCTTTCCATGTCCAGAAATCCATGATTCGAATAGCTCAACAAGTTTGTCAACAGAAGTCAAGTGCTCTGGTGAGTAACCCACGATTGAAAAGTCGTGGGCTAGAACCGAACACACGAAAAGTGACGCAAAGAAGGTAAGAAAAGAAGTCTTTAAAACAGAGAGTGCCATGGAGATTGAGAGATTAGACAGTAAAATGAGAGGTAAGAACAGAGCAGTAGAAGAGATGGATGAGAGATGAGGAAGGGGGCGGGGTAGTTATATATAGCTTTGGTCTCATATGTTAGCTTTCAAGTGAAGGTACTTGAATAAATTTTCAAATCAAACTCAGCCTTTACGATTTGTTCATTATTTGGATTGCTTTTGCTCCAAGCATTTTCATTTTTCTTACAATGGAGACTAGAAGCTCAGTTATTTCGATTTCTAAATGAGAGACAAGAGAACCATAATTGTATAAACCAACATGAGAGACATGCGTTGATCTTTTCTTCTTGAAGAAAAGAGCATTGCATTAATGATAATCGCTCAAAAACACTTGCCGCAATACAAAAACTATCATAATACCAAACACATTCAAAATGCTTTTCGAATTGTTTTTTAATTAAAAATGTATTAAATTGATATTTTTAAGATTTTTTTATGGTTTTAATGTATTGATATCAAAATTAAAAAAAAATATTATGAAAAAAACATAATTTTGATGTATTTTCAATAAAAAAAAACTTCTGAAACACTCTTTGCATCGTATTACTATTAAATACACACTAAGGCTATATTTGTTTTTGTAGTATGATGTGATGCGATCTATATTTTGTTTCAATTATATTGAAATGCACTATATTTTTAGATAAATATCATAAAAAAAACTATTTTTTAAAATCTTGATTAAAAAAAACTATGATTTATAATTTTATTTTTTTCAAACCGCAAAGGTCACCGTAATACATATAAATAGACTCCAACATAGCATTAATCATTTTAGCTTCATGGTGAAAATATGTTGTTGAGATCATTGATTTCATTCAACAAACAAATGATATTGTGCTCAATAACTAAAATATAAATTCATCAGTTGATAGCAGTTGGATTTACAGAAGAGGAGAGCATAATTGGAATCTTGAAAGACGAAAACGGGCCACTGAAAATTGATGGGGCCCGATTAATTATCAATGAACTCTCCTTTGCTTCGTCACGTCCTATAGGGTTTTGGGCTGATTTTAAAGGCTCTGTTCCCCGATAATTCTTTGCTGGGCGTTTTGGCCACTATACCAAGAATTTTATATACATACCGCTGTGACTTCCTGAGAAATTTTATAATGTTAAAAATAGCAGCTAGCGGTCTTATATTAATTATTATTTGAGTTTATTTTATAGAAAAATAATATATAAAGATGTTTTTTTATCACTCTTGATAGTCAAATAGAATATCACTAATTACTCTTTAAAACTTATAAAATTTTCTCCTAATCTTTTTTTTCCTTTTTAATTGTCTTTGTTGTTGTTATTATTATTATTACTTTCACTTTTATAGATATCTTTAGATTTTTTAATTGCATTACTCTAAATTCATGATTTTAGAAACTTGTTTTAATATTGATTGATTTTGAATATTTAAGAGAATAATGATTCCAAAATTAGAACCTAAAAATAAATTAATTACTTAAAAAACATCCATATATTACACATGTACTATATTCACGACCTAGTGGTTGCGCATGTACTATATACACAATCACTAGTCGTGCATATAGTAAATACACAACCTATAAGTCACACATTTAATACATATACAACCACCATGTTAATTATTTGAAGACAATTTCCTCTTTTATCTTCCTCTCCCCTTACTTCTTTCTTTCCCTGTTTCTCCCTCCTAACTCAGACCAACTAATCTCTCTCTCCATCATAAAAATACAATTACTCTCCCTTCACCGAAACAGACCTCGCTTTTCTCTTCTTTTTAGTTGTTGGTTCTCTCTCTAGACATCCATCCTCAATAAACCACTAGTCTTTTTTCACCGCCACCGCCACCGCCACCGCCCATAAGAGCCCGTTTAACCAATTTAAAGTATATTCACCCTCCTTTTTATTAATTTGCTATTTTACTTGGCTAATTTGTGAATTTTCTAGCATAAGTGTTTTAGGGTTCGAGTTAGGGTTTTTGTTGATTTTGCCTAATTTAACAATAATTTAAGATTAATTAGATATAAAATTAGTGAAGTAAGTGTATACATCGTCTTATTTAGTAAGAAAAATTGATGAATTATGTTAGTGTAAGGGTTTTAAGATTTATTTTATGATTTTTGTTAATTATTTTGGTGTTGAGATTAAGTGTTTGTAATTATGAAATCACCTGCTATGAAAATTAGGTGAATTTTTAAAATGATCATTGTTGAATTTGTTCTGATCATAACTGGTTGGCTTGAGTTATAACTGTTGTTTACTTGAAAATATTGCTCTACTTTCAAGTAAATGCAATATTTTACTTTAAAAAAAAAAAGAAAAAGAAAACAGAGGAGAGAGAGGAGAGATTAAAGAAGAGAGAGATCCAGACAGATTTGCAACCGACAGCTGAAATGGTCCCACACTTTGGCCGTCTCTCCACGTTTTCTACTCGCACATTACACCAATATGAGAACGATATGATAAATTGATACCATCTCTTTCCAACTCCCTTCAATTTATCGTGGACTTCACTATTCACCTTGTTTTCTAGAAGAAAAAATAAACAAAATAATGAGACAAATGTTTTTCGCTGTGTAACGAGGTTGTAGATATTTTTTAAAGTAATTTTTATTTTAAAATATATTAAAATAATATTTTTTTTATTTTTTTAAATTTATTTTTAAAATTAGTGTATCAAAAAAATCTAAAAACATCAAAAAAATATTAATTTGAAGCAAAATAAAAAATAATTTTTTTTTAAATTTTTTTATAAATTTTTTTGAAACACAAAAACAAACAAAAGGTATATTTCATATATATAAGTTATTGATATACAACATTTAGTTAGTTAGTAGTTTTTTTGTCATTCGATCCGATGTGCTAACATTGAGTGGATCTAATTAGTGACGAATTTGAATATTATATTATTTTATCAAATTGAATTTCTATACATAAATCTAGTAAATATCAGGAAAGAAATTAGTTTATTATAATCTTGCTTTTTAAAATGTTGTTAAATTTTTCTATTTAAAAATATTAAATTAATATTTTTAAAATAATTTTGATCTATTAATATAAAAAAATATTACTTTCATTTATTTTCAATTAAAATATACTCTGCATTATAATATCAAATACAAACTAATTTTCTTTCTTAAACTACATCTCAAAGGTTTATATTATTTATACATATATCAATGAAGTGTTGGTCTAACGATTAAGGCACTGCTATATTCCTGTATGGGTGAGAACACAAGTTCGATCTCCAAGAAGCGTATTTATTGGAAGGGCAACCACGAACTCCGAAGGGAATTATTCTCATCCCTTAAAACGATGTGAGAATACCCGGGTAAGAAAAAAAAATATTATTTATACATACAATGAGGATATAATTAATACACCAATTAATCTGTTAATTTTGATTTCCATTTTTCATTAAAAATCCCTTTAATTACTTTTTTATTCATTTCAAGGAAACTACACCCTTGCTATTAAAGATGGTTATGTAATAAGTCTAAACTGTATATTTTCCAATGGGTTTGACCCCTTTTGCTATCCTATATTTTTTTTTTGTTAAAAAAAAAAAGTGGAAAACTAGCGACTTGCTACAATGAACCTTGATATCATTACTAAGATTTTTTTTTTGTTTCATATTCGAGTCTCACACTTTTTTAAAGGGTGAGACTAGTCTCGTTTGAGGTTTGTAGCTGTACCTCTTAATAAGTGCACTTTCTGTGGATCGAACTTGTATTCTCATCTTTACAAGGATATAACAGTGTCTTAACTGCTAGACCAACACTTCATTGTTACTAACTATCACGATTGATCAATATACTATAATTAGTTTCATACACGGATCTTTATATTTGTTATAATTAGTTTTTTTTTAAAAATAATTCATAAAGAATAAAAGAATCCATATTAAATGACTCTAGACTGTTTATTTTTGCGATTGAAAAGTGATTTTACAATAAATTATACTTTTTTTTGTTTTTAAAGTATATTTTTTTATGTATTTTTAAATTATTTTAATATAATAATATCAATAATAAATTTTAAAAAATAATCATTAGAGCACATCAAATATTCACTTCACACATTCAGCCCCCCTTGAACAATCTATCAATCATAATGTAAGAAGTCAATCACCCACCCAACCCAAAGAAGGATATTTTATATTTCTATTTCAAACGTGAACAATAATCAAACGATCATCGATCAACACCTAAATTGAGAACTCAAGTAACCCTCTGGCTTTATATGATCACCAGCAAGAGCTGTAGGACGCATTTCTCATGATCCAATAACCAGCAAGAACACAATTTTCCTCCTAATTTAAGATTTGGATGATAAATCAGACAAGTTATCTTACATTAAATTAGACTTTAATTAACAAGAATTAGAGGAATGATGTTTCGGGTTTTTATTTATTTTTTAAATTGTCAACACAGAGTTGTTTTACCATTGACCCACCAGGACATACGGGATCTAGCTAGCTAGAGCAGATGGACCTCACCATGCGCGTCCATTGCCGTATCAGCATGCATCCAACCTATCCTCCCACATAAACGAATAAACCAGCCTGTGTGTAGCTGTTAACGCTTGTAATATTTCACCTCTCTCTCCCTTAAATTTTCTTCTCTCCTCTCTTCCACTCTTCCTAGCTAGCTGATTCCTCTCCTTCCTTCACATAAGCACAGCAATAGCATTAGCTACGTACTATCCCATCTCTTTTGATATTCTTCTCTTGTTCATATCTATAAAAATGAGCTCCATCGTCCAGAGCTTTCAAAAGAGAAACCATGGCGCTGCTGCACTCCCGGTCTCACAAACTCATGACTCGAAAGATCGAGGTGCAGCTGCTCTACGTAGAAGAATCTCCTCTCTTTCCCTCAAAATCCAGCCCATCTCTTCACCTGCAACTCAATGGGCATTTCAAAGATCCAAATCTGTTTCAGCCATGGGAGAATATGCTGGCAGTTCCATCAGGAAATGGTGGGGCTGGGGCTGGTCTTGGATCCTTTCAAAGAAGCCACCTTTTGCCCAGGATCTTGAAATGAATGAAGAAGAAACGAGAGTTCTTGGCTGCCACAACAAAGGAAGCTGGAGACATGTGTTCTACAAGGTCAGGTACGAGGTAAGAAAGCTTGTGAGATCTGATGATAAAGTTGGCCTTCCTCAAACTTACAGGTATGATTCTTTCAATTACTCCAAGAATTTCGATTCTGGCCACTGAGAGAAAGTAGTGGCACTGCTACGTACGTACTGTCATCAAATCAAGCTCATGATCACAAGTAAAAGACTACTACTTGGTTATTTGCGATTCTTCAACGTTTGGAGGTGTTAAAAGGAAGCTGATCAAGCTTTGATTAATTTGTTCAATAAGATTAAAATCCAAGAACTCGAGATTCAGATCAAGAATAGGATTCTTTGTGTATGTTCTTTTTTTGGGTTTTGTCTTCTTCTTCTTCTTTTTTTGTCAATGCTTGTCCATGAAGGTTAATTACTGGTGGCTGTAAGTAAGCAATTACATATTTAGTAGATCATTACGAGTATAATCCTGTTCTTAATATATGTGATTCTCCATAAGTTGAGAGCAATAAACTCATTGGATACCCACCTAGCTTGTCATGGCCTGAAGAGGAATCAACGTCCGTTAATTTCAAGCCTGAAGAGCCACCAGTAATGATTGCTCATTGCCAACCAAAAATGATTCTTGTTACTTTATTTTACAAGTCATATTGCAATTAGTGTTGTAAATGAATGCTAATTATTTATTTAATTATTGTTTGCTTATGTTCTTGAAGCTCCATTTGCACCCTTGTGTTACTATATTCATAAATCAAGTCGCGTGTATTGTTGTTCATTGAAAATTAAGAGAAGAAATTAACCAAGAATTATTATTATTTTTTTCCTCTCTCTTTTTGTACAAGCAAGCAGGATTTCGTGCTCTCACAGCACACTTTGGGGCCCAAAACCCAACAAAAAATGATTCGAGTCCGCATATGAATCGTTGAGTGACCATGATGTATGAACTCCATATATTATTAATTAATTTATATTTAAGAGTCCAAATGTTCTCTGTAATTTCGAGGATCTCCATTCCCTTTCCTTTCTCAAGGATTACCGATCACAACTATGCCTATAAGTATATGACTACAAGGGTAGGTAGGTAGCTAATGTCCTCGTTCTTTAATTTAACTGGAGAAGAAAGTGATAGGTAATCGAGTAGATCTGGCTATAAACACAAAGCAAGATGAAGAAAGTGTAAAGCGAGGGGGAATATGGACTAAAAAGTGATATGCCAATCATTCGCCAGAGAGGATGATAATCCATTGATGAGATCCATGTGATGCCAGGCTAATGCTAGCGAAGGATATCCATCTCTTCCCTACTTGCTGCTGCACAATCAGCGGCTTGAATTTCTTCTTTGGCATTACTCCACATGACATCCATGAGACAGGAATGGAGATCGAGGGGCCTCCCTACTCTATAGTCTGTGATGGATCTAAATTTGACGTGCCTAAGAAAGTCTTGAAGTTCTAAAAATTCACGATCTCTCATAAGATCTTTAGATCCAGCCTTTTTTTTTGTGTTGTCAGCCAAGAAAAGAGACTTTTTGGACTTAGCTAGTAAAAATGCTGAAGGGAAGAGCGTGAGCTCTAAAAATTCACGATCTCAAATAACATATTTAGAACTAGCTTATTTCTTTTGGGTTAAGCCAAGAAAAAAGCCTAATTTTTTGGGATTTTTTCAGTGAAAATGCTGAAAAGAAGAGCCCAACTTTTCTGAGCTAATGTATATTTTGCATTATATTTTTTTTATTTATATAAAAAAATTTCAAGGACCTATCATATTTATCCTTTATTAAATGCTATAAAAGTAAAATGACATTTTAGTCTCTTCTCTTCATAAAATGACAAAATTTATAAGTTATAAATACCTTATGAATCATTTCAAGCTTCAGATTTAAAATCTTTATTCTCTATTGAATATATATTTTCAGAGTCTATCTCTCTAGGATATTATTAAATTTTTTTCTCTAAAAAAATAATTAAGCATCTAAGAGTCTCAAAATCTACAAAAAAAAACAACCTTTTATAGGTACCAACCACAAGTCATCTTGGCTTACCAGACACCAGGTACAAACTACTAGCCACCTTAGCTAGAAAGAAATGATCAGATTGCTAGAACTAAGAGATTAACCAATTATCCAACATATACGCCTTGCTCTTAAGCTACTTGGATTTTTTAGGACACCATCATTGGCGTTGTATATGAGAAACTGAATAAAAAAACCACTTTATTCTTGTTTCTCAAAAGTTATTTTCATGGTTGATGAATCCCTAACGCAATGGTAGTTATACCAGTGACTATATCTACGGTTATGCCAACAACATGCCAGCAGCTAAGCCAGCGGTTACGCTCACGGCTACACTAACGACTACATCCACAATAACACTCGCAGCGACACCACGACTACGTCTATGGCTATGCCTACAACTACACCCACGACAATAAATCAAGGCTATACCCATAATTTTTATAACGACTTGTACATGTCAAAATGTGTCACCAGGACTTGAGGGGATCTGATGATACACAAAAGGATGAGTTTCACCTACTGGACGACCACAACTCTTATTGAAGTATTTTTCCAAGTATGGATTCCTCTATGGTTTCACTTTATCATCCTGAAAATTTTTCCAAGTATGAGTTCCTCCATGGTTTCTCTTTACATACTTATAAATTATTATTTTAAACATGGTGTGTGCCTCTACACATGGGCTCTTCGGTATATTACCTGAGATTTTCACCTATCTTCTTATATGAAGAAAACCCGACGAACTTGTCATGGTAACCGAGTATTTTCCCAAGTCTTTTCATATTAATATCACGAAGACTTGGGTGACTATTAATGAACTTAAATTTAACGGGCCTAAAAAACCCTCCAAAGATAAAAAAAAACTCACGGTCTCAAGCAACGTGCCTGAGTCTAGCACAGCCTCCTTGGACTTAGCTAGGGGAAGAGCCTAGCCCTTAGGCTCAGCCAAGAGAAGAGCGTAGCTCCTTTGAGTTTAGTCAAGGTACTAGTCATCTTGATCTACCAGGCACTAGGTACAAACTATCAGCTATACCTTGGTTAAATAAAATAAATTAAATTACTAAAACCAAAAAATTAATTAATTATCCAATACATAAATATTATTTCAAAGTTAATTAGAATTTTTAAAACTTTAAAACATCATCACCCTGAATAGATTTTGCGCGCATACATGTAGCTTCCTCCACCAACTATATATATATATATATATATATATATATATATATATATATATATATATATATGATAGTGTCGGTGCAGAGATTGTTTTATTTTGTTTGTTGTAATCAT
>Ga0307509_10008953_pt1 | contig 12620 bp, 17 predicted proteins | sample 10_EM_MG_FD_202245 | JGI IMG/M metagenome (GOLD analysis project Ga0307509, IMG submission 202245) | Populus trichocarpa ectomycorrhiza microbial communities from riparian zone in the Pacific Northwest, United States - 10_EM | ecosystem: Host-associated > Plants > Roots > Unclassified | place...
GACAGCTCGAGCTGGGTGAGCTGGAGAGAGGGGGTCGGACGCGTCAGTGCGTGCCGCGGGTCCTCCCGCGGCCTCGTGGCGTGAAAACAAAAGGAAAAACGTGTGCGACACAGACCTTGTGTGATAAGGATTCGACGTATGTAGAGACGGTGGCATCGCGGGGCTCTACGGCGACTTGTTTGATGCCTAACCCGATGTTGACCACCTCTCTCTGCTTGCCCTGCACCATGACCATTCCAACAAGCGAATTTTCCCATGCGAGATGATATCCAATCATCGACCGAAGGTGGTGTTCTGGATTGACGTGGTCCAGCATCTAGAGTCGAGTATTAAAAACATCAGCTTAGGAAAACATAGTCAGAGAGAGGGAGGAAGGGCGAACCGACCTGCTCTATCCAGTGTTTCCCGTTGTGTGTGCTGTGATCTCGCCACCGGGCACGAGGTATTCGACGGTGCCTCATCATAAGGAGTGGCATCATTTGGGCGATAATTTGGCCTGCACAAGATCAGAGATGTCAAAATTTACGGCGAGGTTACCGAGACAGAGGATAGCGGACGCAGTGATTCGCCAGACGTGGGGTTTGAAGGAATGTTTTTCGCATGGGGGACGGTGTTGTGAACGAGCTCATAACATTTTTCGTATTCCTTTACGTGGAGACGGTCGAGAAGGAGAAAGAAAAAAAGGCGAGGACGAGGAAGGTGAAAAAGGTGTGTGGCGGTGACGAAGAAAAGAGGGTACTGACCTCAGTCGTCACCTCGCGGTTTAGATACAGCATCCAAACGAGAATGGGAGAGTTCATCGATCCAGTGTTGCTCTGCTACAGGTACGATGGGAACGTGAGGGCGGCGTCAAATCCTAGGATGGTTTATTTGGGCGCAAGGGCGCCAGCGGTGGGTGGTTGTTTTGTTGTATGTGGAATGCCACAAGTGAAGGGGTGAGGAGAATAAAAGGCAAGGGGAAGGATTGATCCGAAGATGGGCGCTATGGATCGTGTACTGTCACTGTTCTAGTCGTTTTGGCCCCTCGCCAGGTGTGCCAGAGCGAGAGTGCCGAAGCGGGTGAAATGAATGAGGTTTATGTTCGTTATGCCAGTCGTCTGGTTGGCTGGTTTCTGCTCGTTTCGTTATCTGGTGACACTCCCCCTTTGCCTTTTTATACATCGGCATGAACACCACACTTTCCCGAATTCACCTTGGAACACCACACAACAAAGACCCCATGCTGCGACATATATCCCTTGTCTGACAATGCACAATAGGGGCCCTGGTTATCCACAAGGTACTGCTTCCCGCCCCTGCGCAGCAGCTGATGAGTGTAGGCTGTGCGCAAATTTTGCGGGCCCCCCGAGGCTGTGCCAGTGGGGTTTACACACGCGCGTAGCTTAGAAGTACCCGAGGTCGGACGAGATCACATCTGGCCCTCGCACGGATGACGCAAGGACCAACTTGTTCACAGTGTTGTCAGGACATCATCATAGATTGGTATTGTTAGAAGTGTCTCCGACCAATCTTCGCATGCCCTCCCAACAATGTTACACAAGTAAAACACGTGCAGAACAAACGTAAAAGGAGAAGGGAAAAAAATTAAAGAAAAAAAGACACGAGACGACACTTCCCTTTGATCACGTTGATCGTACGCTGGAATAATAGACCCTGCCGTTTGGGGTGTATAATGAGTAGCCGTCTAGGTGTAATCGGTGTAAAGGCGGCGCACCTACGCTTTGCTCATTTGCACGGGCCTTGGTTTTACACGCTGATGATGGAGATGAAAAAGTAAGGGTGGGACATCGATAGCGCTCTGCCCGGACGAGGGTCACGGCGGATGCTTCCTGGCCCCAAAGTGGAATATTTTGACGTTTGCAAACCCATCGAGGGCCCACCACGTGATGGTGCCGCATGTGGGTGTGGGTTGGGTTTTTCCCCGCGGGATTATCTGTCTGCCTTGCGACTTGTACACGCTACACCACTCGAATCAAATCGGGCAGCTGGGCGATTAGCTCCCTTCCCAAAGAGAAACCGATGAAAATTCTTTCGCGATCGTTTGCCTTCGGCCCTTTCCCAGGGACCTGGCTGCGAGATTTCATGGGCGCCCGTTGGGGTTCCCCCTCCCATCAGACTCTCCCTCGGCGTCTGAGAGTCGGTCATTCGCACACTCGCACTCGTTCTCCGGTCACCGGCCATGGGGCCAAGCACCAACGATTCCCGTTCCGTTACAGCCAGCACTGTACAAAAGCGCTTCTTTTTTGGTATTCTCATTTTTAGAGTATATCCACATCTCCATCCATAAATTAATGTTTTATTTTTCCCTTTTGCATTCTGTTATTCCATTCCACCTCGAGGTCTGATGTTCGTTCGTGATCGTGATCAAGAGGAGATACTCCGACTTTGGACGGTACTGTATGCATTCCAGGCACAACCCTCGAGGATGCTTCTCATGGTTCCCCAACCCTTCTTGCTGATTGATGGAGCTATATGGATGATGTATCTCGTGAAAACGCTACGTACTTGCGTACGTATCGAGGTCCCTTTCCATCATAACTTCTCTCGCTCCCAACAGGCAAACCCCGTCCTTCTTTATGTCGCCGACTTTAAATGAGCCTGGACAGAAGCCTTCTTTCAATCCCATCTCTCCACATCTCCACAAGGTATATGGCTACTCTCGAAACTCTCCGCATCATTTCAGGCGGCCAGCCTACCAACGCTTGCCTCATAATCCTCGGCATCTGCACCTGGTTATTCTCCAGATGGATCTCTCCTCGACGTTTCAACCTACCACCTGGCCCCAAGCCAGATCCATTCATAGGAAACCTTCGTCAGATATCGTTCAGTAGCCAAGAGCGCTGCTTCACTGAATGGGGACATACATTCGGTACTATGTTTTGCCTGTCGCCGCTCTCGCGTCACATTGGAGATTCTAAAAGAACCGGAATACTGTAGGCGATGTCGTATACTTCAAAATCTTCGGACGCCCGATGATCGTACTCAATACTTTGAATGCCGCTCGGGATCTCATGGAAAAGCGCGGCCTCAACTACTCTTGTCGGCCGCGTTTTGTCCTTCTAATCGAAATGTGATTCGAGATACTCCGCTTTCAACGCTTATCGAGCCGTCGTTGACGTATCTTATAGGATGGGTTGGGATTCGGCACTTCCTCAGCTGCCATATGGTCCCCGATTTCGCAAACAGCGTCGTTTGATAGTGGATCATTTCGTCAGAGACGTCTATTCTTTCCAGCCTACACAGCGCAGCGAGGCTTATGTCCTCTTGCACGGTCTCCTCGAGACGCCTGGTGACTTCCTCCAACACATCCGCAGGTGACTTGACTCCCATGTAGGCCATGTTTCACATCTGGTCTTACAAAAATAGGTTTGCAGCAGGGACTATCATGAAGATTGCTTATGGCCATACCGTGCGCTCAACCGATGACCTATATGTACGTTTGGCAGAAGAGGCCGGAACGGATACCGTCACCAGTGGTAGCCCAGGCTCGGTCCTTGTTGACTTCTTTCCTGCTCGTATGTCGCGTCTTGCGACTCTTTGAACCCGCGGGGGTCTCCTGACGGACCTGTATCTATAGTCAAACACATACCTACATGGATGCCAGGAGCCGGCTTCAAGCGACACGCCCTGCGGACGAGGATCAAGGTTCGGACTATGCACGATACGCCGTACGAGATGGTACGGACAGCAATGGTCAGCCGCGGTTCTCCAATAATCACATAGTCGCTCATTCCTTATCAAGGCGGCAGGCACAGCCATTCCCTCTTTCACATCGAGACTTATATCAGACAACCTAGCAGCTGGACAGTCACCTGTCCACGACGAAGAGGACATCAAGGGGATAGCAGGAACGTTGTACGGAGGTACCCCTTTCTCCACCTCCTGATCTGGACTTTAGACGCTCACACTTCACGCGCTTCACATTTTGGATCAGCTGCGGCTGATACGGTGGGTCGCAGTTCATCATAAGCTGCAGCGCCCTTGCTGAAGCCTCGTGCATCTTCAGACCTTCGCAACGCTTGCTACGTTCTTATTGGCCATGATATTACACCCTGAGGTTTTCGCGAAGGCACAGGCGGAGATTGATCGGGTTGTTGGATTCGACCGCCTTCCAGACTTCCAAGACAGAAGTTCGCTTCCTTATGTTGAGAGCGTAGTCAAGGAAGTCTATCGGTATGGCTCTCTCTCCTTTCATACTGCACCTCATGACATGCTTTACCATCATGTGAAAAGTTGGCACTGCCCCGTCCCTCTCGGTCCGTCATTCCTGTCAACAATGACGCGAGCTTAGTCGTCTTATCCAATCGTGTAGCTGTACCTCATCGATCGATGAAAGATGATCAGTATAGAGGGTATGATATTCCTGCCGATACTATGATCATTCCGAACATCTGGTCAGTCGATCTATCAGTATGTCCCCGGTTTCGGTTCTCATGTTATCTGCCACACTGGCAGGGCAATGACTCGGGACGAACGGACGTATCCGGAACCAGAGCTGTTTAATCCGGACCGGTTCATGAACCAGGACAAGGATGAAGCCGACCTGACGGACCCGAAGGACTTCATTTTCGGCTTTGGGCGGAGGCAAGTTGTTTATTAACGTGGCCGTTTTCATTCACCTGAGCCCATTATCTTTTTAGGGAGTGTCCAGGAAAGGTCTTCGCCGACGCAAACGTGTGGTTGGTCTCGGCATGCATGATCGCAGCCTTTCAGGCTCCCGTTTCTCGCGACGAACTCGGAGAAAAGGTGGTTCCGCCGGTCCAATTCACATCGGGCTTTGTGCGGTGCGTGCAGGCCATATCTCTCATACTGTAGTCCTATCCGTGCATGTTTACTCATGGCGTTTGTAGGCACCCAGTACCCTTCTCGTGTGATATTAAGCCTAGATCTTCGCTGTATTCCAGGCTCATCCGCTATGGGATTCATTCAGAGTCTCTTTGACCCCTTCTCTTCTCACTCCTGGTAATATTTCTACTACTAGCCAATGGAGTAAATGAGCGCTCCCGCCATGAACATCACAATTACCGTGTATGACATATTCTATGAGCCCTATGTGCGTTACGACACGACTTTACGCTAGAGGCGTGTGAGTGGAAGAAATATGACAGAGATGTTACATAAGCTTGGGTTCGAGGTGCGAGGGGTGATAATCATCGCGTACAGTAGTTCAGCGCTCAGCTCTTAGCCTTTACGTCTCTACCATTCGGCCTCCAGACCCGAACAAGCTGGCTTCACCACAAAATTCATGTAATCCACCGGTCGCTGACGACCACCTACTTCCAGCGACGTCTTCCAAGAGCGACGCTGTGAAGCTTGACGTGAGTCAAAACGCGGCATCTGTAAAGTACGACGCGTTGGGCCCACTAGTGGTCAACAGTGACGGGGTTAGTACCGTCGGTGATGGATGAGGTTTGAATGAACACATATTGACATCATCATCAACATTGTCGATTCAGACACTCTCTCGCATCACGAATTGGCCAGAGATGACTCCAGCCGAACGGGAACGGACATTTCGTGTTCTCGTCGCCCGAAACAAGTGAGCACTTTTGATGATAGACTGATTGACTTTGTGAAAATTCTTCCGTGTGCCTTAGGATCCGTTTGGTGGATCAGGACCAGGAACAGGGAACTAGCGACTCGGGCCCGGGCGAACTCCTTGGGAATTCCGCCGGTAGAGTCCAAGAAGGTGGTAGTGTGGACGGTTAGAGGCCGATACGATGCTCGGGATATCATGTGCCCCGAATAGCGTGTATGTGGCATCGGTTTACCTTAATGTTGTGTGATACCGTATGACAATGGCCCTTCTTTTTCTTTCTCGAGTCACGATAAAACGGCACCGCTGTTTCCTCGATTTCTCCCTCAGCGCGAGGTCGTGGCTCGAGTCAAAGTGGGTCTTTGCTTATCTGTTCGTCCGAAAGAAACCCCGACTGCCGTCGGACCTCCGATTCGTTTTTCCTATTCGTCAGCCCGGAAACCCTCTTACCTCCCACTGGTGCCCGATCTTTCCCCTTGTTTTGCGAATTAGTTTGGTGGGGTCCCACTGGCAGGCAGGGACATGCGTCTGGGCAGACTCGCCTAATGCTTCGCGAATTCCGGCAGTGACTCGGAAGCCGGGGGGACAAAAGTGACGATGACGTGGTAATGACTCGACTTGAGAAAAAAAGTTGCGACAGTTTGTTTCCAGCTGGCGTGCCGAGCTTGGTCCCAGGACTAAAGCAGTGGCGGAGCCGCTTGAGGGACTCCTGAGAACGGACGGAACTTCAGCTGCCGTTTCCCGAGCTTTTACCCCCCAGATTTCGGACCTCGGTACGCTGCGCTAGAACTTGCTGTGGGGAGCTGCGGTTCTTGGGGCCTTGGGTCTTGGAGTCTTGCGTTCTTGTCAATCGAGAGGCACGGCGACTGGTTCTGATCCGGGCCAGATTGTAAGCGAGCTCCAAGGGGGAAAAGGTTTCCCGCGTACGCTGTTACATGTAACCGTCTTTGAGAGTCAAGTCTTTTGGGTTCGAATGTGCTGTACTGTACTGGTGTTCTACCCGCAGTACCCGCTTTCGCTTCGGGTCAAAGTTCCTCCCAAGTCTGGCAAGAGCGTGAGTGAATCGGGACATTTGAACTGGAACTTGGAACGTGCCGCTGGCGGGCCCTGTCATCACCCTGGCAGCATAATCGGAAACATATAAGTAGTGCATACGGAATGCGGTACGTGTCAAACATTTGAAAGACGTAATCTCAGACTTGCCAGTGCTGCTGTGCTCCACTTCAAACTGGTCACTCAATCAAAAAAGGTCGGGTGCTGACTGACGTTAAGTACTATTCAGTTACTGAACTCGGCTGTACAGCGCTGTATGCCACCCATGGGCACCCACTTGGCGACTCGGGAACCTCCGACCCAACCCTGACCCTGGTGCGGTGGGGGGGCCCTGCCAGTGTGTGGTTGTGGTTGTGAAGTTCTGAGATGCCATCACTCAACCGCGGGCAGTCGTTGTTTCAGATGAGCCGAATGCCGATAAGGTTATTACACTTTTGTGGCAGTACTTGTACCATACTCCGCTACGTTGTCGTCGGAGCGGGCTATCGAGCTTCTACAAAGTTTGGGGTGCCCTCGCCCTGCGCCCCACATACAGTACGGTAGCGAGATCGGGTAGTAGCAACCGCCAGTGGCATGATGAATTTGGGAATGGGATTCCCCGACATCCCTCGGGCCCCGAGTTTCTATTGAAATCAAGACGCTGCAATACTGCACAGCATCATTCTTACGATACAGCAGGGCTCAGTTGGGAAGAAAACGAAATAAATTTGTATTTAACTGTAGTAGAGGACCCGTAGTTAGGCCGCTTGGCCCAAACCCGCGTTTCGTCCCTTTACCGGGTTTATAGTAGCCCAGATCTCGATTCTTTATCAGTCTGTGGGGGTGCGTTGGGCAGACAAGGACGTGACGTGCATAAACAAATATCCCATGATGCATGATCATCAGACGACTGTACATGTGTTCGCTTGCAGGCAATCGCACCACGTCCCCGTGTCGCATCGCGATATTCCGAAAACTGTCCGCTTGTTCGTTCTCCCTCGCTCCCGGTGAGTAGATCAAAAAGAAAACAACTGCAAGTGTGCTCTCCAGCGTGGTCTGCGTAAATTTCCTTCGTACACACATAAAGTAGTGATTAAGGTAAAACTGACATGTACGCGATTCCGCTCTGCCCTTGGACAAAATAAATAAAAACATTTCCTGTTCTGCTTGGACCGACGTGTGCGCGTCGCCTTACCGAGTTCGCAAGGCGCCGCAAAGGCCCAAAAATTTCATAGCACCGTTGTCGAGGGGTTCCGGGCCACATGGGGCGGGACGAAAGAGGAAGCCGATACGAGGCTCCGCAGCCACTAGTTGCGGCCAAGCCAAGATTGGTAGCCATTTCACTTACGGCTGTTGGCGTCCTCGATGGCAGCTGCCGCGACCTGCCCGCCTGGCAGTTCTGTCGCGGCCTTGGCAGCGGCGGAGTCCTGCGCGGACTTGAGCCAGTGGCCGACGCCGACGGCGATCGCTCCGGCGGCTTGGACGGCGTGCGAGGCGAGGAGCGCGCCACCTGCGCCACCGGCGACGCTGGCAACGCCTGGGAGGGTGGGGAGGCTGCCGACGGTGATGAGGACGGCCGAGAGGGTGGTCATCACCTTGGGGTGCTCGGTCGTGAGGAAGTCGAGCGCGTTGCAGGCGTTGAGGAGCCAGATCGGCGCTTGTGCCTCGGTCGTGGTGACTGTAAACAGGGACCGTGGGTTAGGACATATACGGATAGGGTGTGGGTATGGGTAAGGGGGTTGCGTACCTTCGCCTTGGGAAGCTGCGGGGACCGGGACCGGGACCGGGAATGCTGGAACGACAGCGGCAGGAGGGGTGGTCGTGCCACTGGGTGCGGGGGTTGGGGTTGAGGAAGAGGACGAAGACGAATTGAAGGGTATTTTCCAAAAGCCTGAGGAACTCGCGGGTTCGGCTTTGGCTACCTCTTTGCTGCTCTCAGGGGTCGTCAGGGAGGCATTCGAAGGTGAGCGGTTGAGCCAGGTCGTAGCCCGTCGTTTCGTAGCAGGTTTCTCGCCCTCAGTCTTCTCGGATTGAGACTTGTCTGTCGTAGGGGAGCTCTCACCGACCGTCGCCCTGCGCATGGGCTTAGGCTTCTTCTCAGTCGATTTCGTTTCAGTCGATTTAATTTCGGCTGGCTCCTCTGTGACCCCCTCCTTCTCTCGTCCAATAATCCACCATGAACCCGTGGATTTCGTCTGGACCTTAACTGATTCCGTCTTCTTATCATCGATGTCCCCTATCAGGAGAAGTTAATAGAAGGAAGGTGATAGGGCAAGAGGTGACGCACAGCCCATGTTCCTCATCGCCGTCTTGAACTTCTTCCAGTCCCATCGATAATTTCCACCGTGGAGGTTGCGCAGGACCTCCTTGAGCTCCTCCATACGTTTTTTGGCCTTGTCTCCGAGGAAGTTTTGACCGACTTTGTGCCAATAGTCTTTCGGGATCTTGCGCTCGACACAGCCCTCCTTCACCTGGTCAAGCCATGTGTCGACTGAGGGATCCTTCTTCGGGTTGCCGAGAAAACGTGGCGGGTTCTTCCAGGACTTGAGGACGGGCTCGAGGTCAAATTCTTTAAGTTTGAAAGCGTCAAGCATAGTGGGATAGGGGATGGCGCGTGGAATATGGGACGTGTACGATTTGTTGTGGGATGCTTGCGAATTTCTGCCCTCATTTTGCGTGTGCTTAAGTACGTCTCGGGAGCGCCTCGCGGCAATGGCGTGAGGCCCTTCACGCAAACGGCGCTTCCTGGGTCCGGATCAGAGGGTCTGTTTACTTCAAGACAAATCTGGGTTCCGGGCGTGTGTTGAGCCATAGATCAGGGGGGGAAGGAGGGGTTCACCATCCTGGCCACCCTACACGTGTTCTCTTCACCCTTATCGGCAACGCTGGTCATTCACGTGTTGCACTGCCCTTGACGCACAGTTCACGTGAAGACTATAGTGCCAACAGATGGATATCCCCAAAATCCGCGTGCGCAGCCTGACCAAGACAGAAAGCGCCATCCGATCGCGCAGAGAGGCACGTTCAAGGTGAATGAAGGGCTAACTGGATAGCCCACAGCGGTACTTTTCGGAGGATTTGTTATTGTTTGAATTATGAATTACACCATAAGGCAAGCTTCTCGTTCAAGTTGCCGTATCAGCCTTTAGTAGTCATACCAATCTGCGATCCGTCATGGCCCTCACGATGCAACCAGTTCCGGTGACTTCAGTCAACTGAAGTTGGGTTAGGGCAAAGGTCAGAAAAGATGGTTCTGATATCTGGCGCACCTTCTCATGCCAACCCAACAGGACGCTGCCACTAACATCTCCCCAACCTGGTAAACCCATGCCCTTGTACAAATACTTCATCAGAGTATCCTGAGCATCTGGAGGAAGCGATTTGACCACATTCGGGATTTCTGTCGCCTTTGTGCTATTAAGGACTGTGACGACTGTTTGCAGCGTTAAATTCTAAGGAAGAGAAGAGTGGGGGATCAGATAGCCCGGAATCGTGGACGATCACAGTCACCTTGGCTTCTTCGACATCGGGCCCATAAGGAGGGTTGTCAAGAATGGTTACAAGGGCTCCAAGGATATCGCCCCTACCGCGATGGTCACAATAAGTTGCCGTCGGTGAAGGTGATGGAGGCTCACTTGGCGAGTGAAGTTCTTACTGAAGCGGCCTTTGCCTTCGCTTCGTCCAGGGCTTGTTGGGGCCCACGGGGGTCAGGATCGCATAGTTCTGTCTCCAGTAGGACATCCTCGTCGTAGGCATCGATGTCAATTTTCCTGAAGTTGACGTCCATTGGTGTTGTGTTGACTTCTTTAATCGCCCTCGATTGGCGCAGCCAACAGTCGAAAGAGTCACGGGACGGGTGGAATCACGTGGTCTGGTCTGATGACTCGACTTGCTGGCGGATTTTGGGGCTAAGCAACAAACGGCCATCTTGCACAAGTGCACGTAGACCCCTGCGTGCAACAACACTCAGTAACAAGCCCACCCATTTTATGCGCAAAGGCGTCAAAATAATTTCCCAGAAAGACAGCTCTCGCATAACCAATCGTACACAACATCAATCCATTCAATCTGCCCAACATGGCCAAAACACTCCACCTTTACTCTGTCTTCCTTCAGAATCTCTCACCAATATCACATCTTTTCTCGACCCAGTATCCCTCTGTTCTCTAGCGCGGACAAGCCGGAAACTTTATGAACACGTCAGTGATGACAACACCTGGCACCGGGCCTTTGTTTGTCAATTCCTGGGCGTATCGCCGGAGGATGCCTTGAATGAAACCAGGCCTCTGACCTTCAGGTCGACGCAAAAGACCTGGCGACATGAATTTGTGCGCCGTCACACCATCAGGAGGTAAGCACCATGTGCTGCCTCGAGCTTCGCACATTGGGCAACTCATGACTTGGTTGCAGGCTCTGGTCGCGTTCTAACAGCTCAATGATATCCCATAACCCTCTTCATTCAGAGATATCAGTGATTCATATCATGGCCGATTATGGACTTCTCAGCGCATCTACCACCCACTGCGCTGTTCGCCGCTCATTCCCTTTCACCAATAAAGTCCTAAAGGGATACCTGTACGGAACTGGAACCCCACCTGGCCTCGGTAATGACCTCCCCGACACTAACGTCCTGCCCAACATCAGCACGTGCATCCTCGCTTCGGATGGGACTACCGCCAAAGTGATCTGGGGCAGGCAGGACGGTAGCATAGTTTACGTGTCTCACCCTCGAACGATGAGCGGAACGCAATCCCCCGCACATATTCGTACGAGTTCTGTGCAACAAGAGCATGAAGGTGCTGTGCTAGATGGAATTTGGGTTGTTGATGGCAATGCCGTTATAACGGCAGGCTCCGACGGCCGAGTCAAAGTCTGGACCGTAGCTCCGTTTGGTTGCGCCTGGACTTCCAAAAGGCATTCATTGGGACAAGGAATAGATGCAATCTCAAGAGTTGCGGAAGATCTAGCAAATGGTCTTATCGTAGCTGCAAGTAGAAGCGGCGACCTCATCATTTTTTCAGGTTTTGACTCCTCATCCCTCAACGCCAGTGATGTCCCTCATGACATCCGAAGGCTATGCATCCCGGCTCGCACATTCTCGATGCCAGATGTCGAGCCTGCTTCACTCACCCAGCCGATAGAAATCTCAGCATTATATTTACAGGCTTCCTCTCCCACTAGACTATCTATCCTTGCCTGCTATCTGGGCACACCGCAATTCTACCGCTGTTTTATCGACCTGCTTCTCAAGCAAGTGGACGTCAAGACCTTCGGAAATGCAGCGTATGGTACCATTCGGTGCATACAACCTGCGTTCTCAAATAACCCCACGGAGCCAAGTTTTGTACTGGTGGGCACCCAGCTCGGGAGCATTGGTATTTATGATTGGGACACCACCTCCCTGTCGAGCCACCCTTACCCAGCCAGCCGACATGTTGATGTGTTTCCGGATGCCCCAGTCACCAGCCTGGCGCTGAACCCATTTGTCATTGTTGCAGGCTCGTCCCGTGGCACGATCAAAGTTCTCGACTTGCTCACGCTCGAGACTCTGAGATCATTCCGTGCGCAAGTGAACAACGACATCCGGCAGATCGAACTCGTAGGGGATCTCCTGGTTGCAAACGTCGGCAGCAGGGTGTTGGTGTGGAGCGCAGATCGTTTCGTCTCGGGTGGCAAGTCACCTGGAAAGATCAAGGGTAAAGGGAAACAAGGGGGTCATGGGAAATGGTTCAGTAAGTATCAAAGCGATTTTTGACGCTGCAACCCATGATTCACGTATCTTACAGACGAGGTGGAACTGAGAAGCGACATGGCGGATTCCAGGGATCCTGTGGACGAATCTTCACTAAAACACTCGAACCGCCCCGCGCTCGAACAATTGATGAAGCTTCATACTCTCGGCCTAAGCGAGCAGGAAGCTGTGGAGTATACGCTTATGTTGAGCCGGGATGAGGAGTTGCTGAGACTTCAAGATAGCACTGGCGAACACATAGATGAGGGGATATTCGAGATTGATGAAAACTCCGAGGACCAAGCCAGTTCAGATCAGTCA
>Ga0307509_10008954_pt1 | contig 12619 bp, 14 predicted proteins | sample 10_EM_MG_FD_202245 | JGI IMG/M metagenome (GOLD analysis project Ga0307509, IMG submission 202245) | Populus trichocarpa ectomycorrhiza microbial communities from riparian zone in the Pacific Northwest, United States - 10_EM | ecosystem: Host-associated > Plants > Roots > Unclassified | place...
TGTTCTCACACATGGAACTCTGTCAACTGTCGTTGATGGGGAGCGATCCCCAAAAGGTTCCTCCCCGCCCCGAAAGGAACGTGCGTATCCCCCGCCCGGGTCAGGTACCCCACCCCCAAGACAGGCCATCCAGCTCCCCTCGGAGCTACAGCGCCTGGAAACTGTACACGTATCCGGGACGCCGTCGCTCTTGTGCGGTCCAGAACGGAAGGTAAGCCCCCCATTAGAAGCCGACGTCCCAAGCGCGTCGACCCCCTTTCGAAACTCTTAGGGCAGTGCTGATGCCAACAAACGGCCCGAATTCGTAAACAATGCACATTATGTGAGGCAGTAAGGATACATCGTCAGTGCCGTAGAATGATTCGTTAACCCAGTCATTATCAGAGAGGGGGAGGGTCGTCAATACAGTATAACCAGAGAGAGCGGAGATGGGGGCGAGGGGAAAAATACATGCAAAAATTCAAAAACGATAAAAGATGGATTGATAGAACCTAAGCGGCGACAACGGACACACCAAAGAACCGAAAGCAGGTAGGAACGCACGGAGATGCAATAAGTCACTTGCAAATTTGAGGGGGGAGGGGGTATGATTGTGATGCATGCAGGTGTGTTAGAGGATGCACAAGGAGGAATTGATAGTTTGTTTAACCTTGATACTTCTTGATGAGGTCTCGTAGTCTAGCTTGCCCAAACGCAAGTTCCGTCTTGGTTGGAGACCCCGCGACGTGTGGCTTTCCTTCCCCACCCCTCGTGCGTCCGACCCCAACTGAGGTCGAATCCGAGGGGATGTCTTCCTCGATGGTTGGGATCCTCGCGTTCAGTCCGCGGCTGATTTTTCCGGGTCGTTCGCGGACAGGTGAACTCCCAGGTGGTCTAACAAGAGATGCCGTGGAAGATATCATGGGGATTGCGGTCGAGCTGGAGATGACAGCGGGAACCGAACTGCTCTTGATCATCCTCGCTCTGGCGTGGTCAGTCCCTTTCATTGGGGTTTCCTCGTCGTCGTCTTGGCTCACGTGTGGGTTAGAAACGCCTTGCGTCGGTTTAACCTTCCCTGCGTCGATCTTCCTAAGAGCGGGGTTGGATGCTGTGGGCTTGGTGGAACTGAGGCCAGCCGGCTTCTGCGTAACGGTCGGTTTGGGAGCGATGACGGGTTTTCCAGGAGCGTAAGGCTTAACCCAAGCCTTCGGCGTGGGCCGATCCCCAGAACCGTTCTGCTTCTCGCCCGCTGCCCAAAATGCCGCGACAGCAGTGACGCGGCCACCTCTGCCACCCCTCGCAGACCGAATGTCATACTTGGCGGCTAGATCTTGGGGGACGATGTTCTTCCCAAACTTGGGGATGTGGTTCAGGTCGGTGGGGGTCGGCTCTGTCGGCTCGAGTTTCTGCGTCCATGGTAACTGGACTGGAGGAGGCTTTGGCGTTGAGGCGGCGTCTTCTTTTCCGGGGCTCGGGGACCCCCCCGTCCAGGTGGGGTGGATGGGCATGAAACCTGAGGAACGAGGGTTCGGGGAGGCAGACACTTCCCGCTCTGTTCCTCCCTTAACCTCCTCCTTCGCCTCTCCCCTCTCCAATTCGGGGGTACGCCTCGAAACAGGTGTCTTAGAGGGTTCGATCTCCGGCAGTGTGGATTTGCTGGAGATCTCGGGTGAACCAGGGTGACTTGGGGTGAAGATGGGGCTGAACGTCGAATTCAGCGGGCGCAGGGATTCGGTGCCAGAGAGCGGGCTAGTTGGAGGGGGGGTATCGACTTGCGGCGGAGGGACATCTGGATCAATCTTTCCCAACCAATCAGCTACCCGACCTACTGCAGCCTTCCTCATTTTCCTCCCCTCGTTTTTGCCTCCATCTTTATGGCCGGACGCGGTGGACTTCTTCCCGGTACTGGATTTCCTTTCCCTCTCCCTTTCTCGAGGCGTTTGAACTTTCTCAAAGCTGTCGTCCGTGAAGGGGTTGAGTCGGCCACGGCTCATGCTCCTCCCCGTTCTCAATGTCTTGGGTCCGCCAGCCTCCTCGTATCGCAATGCATTTGCCACTGGCGATTTACCTTCCCCGGCCAAGGTGAGGCTTGAGATCGCGGAATCGTTCACGTCCTCCGGAATCCCGTGTGTACATACGCTCGCGTTCTTCTCCCCTGGGCTCCTTGCGTGGCCCTCACCCCTATTTATTGTTCGGCCCCGAGGCTTCGGGATATCGATCGGCACGGCCAGCACTGATCGGACATCTGGCTTCGCGTCGTCCTTGTCGACTTTCCTGGTCCCAACCTCAGCGATCAAACGGGCCTCGAGTGCGTCCAGACCACTTAGACCCGATGCTGTACCTCTGCCGCGCCCAGAATCAGGTGCGTTTAAGTGACGATACATAGACCTTCCGAGCTTGAAGGGTGTGACAGCGGTCAGGGTGGGAGTCTTTGGCGTGACCTCCTCTTGCTCTGGAATGAGGGGGGCAGGCGGGAATAACGTGTCGAGCCCAACAGGCTCTTCCACAGGGGGAGGAGGTAGAGGTAGCGTCTTATCGACCTCTGGAGGTCGAGTCTTCGGGGAATCACCGGTCACGGCGCCAACACTGAGTCCACCCGACCCAGACATATCACTGTTCTCTCTAACAGCCTCCTCGGCCATCTTCTCGAGATTCTCAACCCTCTCATCCTTGGTCATCCCCCTAATCTCGTTCGTCAAAGGGTCTACTGTGAAGGAAGTTTTGGGGGAGAGGACTGGTCGTGGTGAGTGCAACTCCCCACTTCCACCTGTGTACTGTTGAACCAGTGGTGGTGGGAGGTTCTGGAGTGTAAGATGGACAGATGGTTTACTCATGAACGGGGGGCTGGTCGGAGAGACTGGTTGATCCCGCGTCGGAGACCCGAACGGTGGAACCTGCGTGGGGGGAGGATGTACCGGGAACCTGTGGTGAGAAGGAGAAGACGACCGTGCTCTCATCGACATTCGCAACTGACGGGACACTCTCTCAGCACGTTCGCCCTTCCCTTCCTCCGTCTCCGCGTTCCCAACGGCATAATATTGTTGTGGTTCCGCAGTCACGGGGAAAGGTAACAGATGTTGAGGGGATTGTATGTGTGAGGGCACTTCATGGAAAGAGTGGAGGGGTTGGGACGGTGCCGGTTCTGTGCTAGAAGCTCTGACGGGTAGCATGCCGTTCCCAGTATGAAGAGGGACCAAATTAGACTGTGGCGGCGGGTAGTAATACTGTTGCGCGGGTTGTGGTTGGGGGTAATAGGGTACTTGGTGCGGGACAGCACCATATGGAAGCCACATGTTGCCGTGATCCACGTATGGAAGACCTGGATGAGGAGACATAAGGGGTTGTGGCGGGATGTAGTCGTACGGTGAACTGGGACGTCCAGTGTACATAACCGGTATTGAGGTGAGTGGAATATACGGTTGATCATACACCGGATGCGGCTGCACGGGGGGTTGAGACGGCTCCAGTTCCTGGGGCAATGTAGGGAGGGCCTTATGGTGAAAAATTTGGACGGGGATCTCGACCACCAGATCCTTGCTGGAAATCCAAAATCAGAAGGGAAGTACTCATAGGCGAAAGACAACCGCCAACCTTCCCAGCCCCATGGACATCGTGACGGTGACGATGCATCTGACTTCGAACAACGGTGCTAGCTGTTTCGTGGAATCCTCGTTTCCAGGCCTCTGGTCACCCTTGACACCTCTCGAATTCTTGGGGGCATCAAAAACGAGATTTGCCACACCCTCAGAACCAGGGTGAATAATGTAGTCGGGGCCCTTGAACGGGACTGTGATAAGGGTGTCTGATATCTGAAATGGCGCCTTCTGTGACGGAGGGACATTGGGGAAGTGGAGGTGCCGCGACAACGAAATATTGAGGCTCGTGTTCTAGAACCAAGGGTCAACCCAAGTGGGGGGTGGCGGCAGGAAGCTCGCGCCCACCTTTTTCAATGAATGGTTCTTGACGGTGAGTTCCACGCAAGCGGGTTGATTGGCAACCACAACTCCACCCAGCAGCTTTGCTTGAAGCCAAATCCTCCCACTTTCTCCGACTGCCACAGCTTCAGGATCGACCCGAGAAAATTCAAGTTCGAATGCTTCAACGATATCGACCTGCTTCTTGTCGAATACCAACTTGTTCTCCCCCTTGTATGCGACTCCTACGGTGGCACGGACTTCATACCTGATCGTGGCGAGGCCTGAACCGAAATCGATCGAGGAAGGACATGACGGGGGCAAGGGGAATTTAAACAGGAAAGTCGTCATTCCCTTTCTGGCGTGGTAGTAGTTTGGGGAGAGTAGGGGAGCTCCGGCTGGAGGGTGTGCATGAACGGAATTTGATGGTGGAAGTCCTGGACCCTGAAACAGCCTTCGAGTGTGATAGAACGTGGAGGTCGCAGAGTGATCCCTCGAGGTTAGCTCTGAGGGGGAATCATCACGGCGGGCAGCGAAAACAGTGTTGCAAAATTTGGAAGATGCAAGATCAGCGCAAGTGAATGGAGTGGGAGGGTTGACAATAGGGCTGACCTTCAATAGCGGAGAGTTCGACCATTATGACGCCGAGGCCCAGTCCCTTGTCAGTCCTACACTCGACCTCCATTTTTCCCGCAACGAAGCCTCCTGCGACATAGAGAGGGTCGGATAATTTGCACGAGACCCTGACCTTTGGATGGTGTGGAGAGGCATTCATGGGTTCTGGCCTACTGGTCGACGCCATGGTTCCTCTAGAACGAGGGGTGGGGTTAGGAGGGTTGGAAATCCAGAGTGGCTGAACGGGCAAGAAGTGACCGCTGGAGGTCTATTGAGCCAGCGGATGTAGTTGGGCTTTTCGGGCAAGATCCTGGCGTATCAGATGCGGACATTAAGTGACGAACGGCGCAGTATGGTAATGGGCGGGGCACTGACGGAAAGGAAAATAAAGATATGGGAGATGGAGGCCGGGACAGACGGATGCAGTCGACCACCCAGAGGGCTACATCTCCAGAGCTCGCTGCCGGCCGGCGGGTCGGCACTTGCCGTGGGTCGCCGCGGAGTTGCCGGGGCGAGGACGCGGGGCGATCTCGGTCTGTCTCCCATCTGGCATGCATCCGGGGGGGAAAAATAAGAGGACGGTTGGCAGGGACAGGTCTCTAGGGATCAAAATCTAGTCGGTCAAATAATTTGCCTATCCTGACGAGATCTAGCCGACCATGTGTAAGGGGACTGTCGAGAACCAGAGCTCGCACTCGTGTCCTGTACACCCCCGTTTTTACTCCCACCACCAGCTTCTGATTGGGGGTACGTTTGCCATCTGAATCAGATAACCTGCCGCGTTTGTTTCACGAGTTGGTCCATCGCCAAAGAGGTAATCCGCACGGAAGTGGAATGCCACCACGGCGTTGCCCTTAATTTTACAGTCACGCTCGTGCAATTCGGCGGCCCCAGATATGGGGTAGCCATTCATTCATTGAGAGAATGTGCGAGGGACCAGGATCGTCGTACGCGGATTAGAGTAGAATCGGGTCGACCAAAGCCTCGACCGTCGCTCCCGCCCCAGAGGGATGGACCGCTTTATCTTGATGAGATCGTCCGGAGGTTGGCCTGATTTGACTTTGTCTCGCCTTCCCACATCTGGAGAGGTCCGACTCGACATCCACATCCATACTGGGCTATCTCTCGATGATCTCCGGCCCCTCGTCCGGCAAGTTGTTGACCTCGCCATCCCCTCTGGCGACCCCACGCTGATTTCTTGATGGAGAATCCACAATCCACACGCACCGCGCAGAAACGGGGTTCGAGCGTGACCGAGGTCGTTTGTGTGCGAAGATGGGGAACCACATGCAATCCAGGAGTGTAATACAGACAAGACTCGATCCGTATCGCGTACGAGTAAATCGGCACATCAACACGTCACTAACCGCTACGGTTGATACGGAGCAGCTCGACCTCAAACTTGAGAGTGGCGTTGGGTGGAATGATCGGTGGGAATCCACGAGCGCCATACGCCTGTTGGGAGAAAATACAGGTCAGGCTCCATGCAGCGTCGTACGAGGTCGAGCTCCTAACTTACATAGTCGGGGGTGGCAGTCAAAATAGCCTTCTCACCGAGCGACAACTGCAGAACGCCTGTGTATACGAGACAAGTGGGGTAAGGGCTAACTGTGGTGATATGTGCTGATGAGCCAGATCAATAGTAACTCGCCTTCGTCCCATCCTTTGATAACTTTGCCGACGCCTATTTGGGTTTCGAATGGTGTGCCGCTGCGTACGTGGTCAGAACGTGGGTGAGTCTCCCCGGTGACGCGACACGTACCGTTCCCTGCTTGAATCGAATACTTTGCCGTCGAGGAGAGTTCCAACATAATGGATCGTGACATTATCTAGAGAGAGATCAGAAGGTGTCGGGGCTGATCAGCGGGCGAGATTGGACTCGCCTCCCTTGCGAGGGAAGTTTGTGCCATCGCCAGGAGAGGTGCGTTCGATAGTGATACCCTGGTGAGAGATAACCGGGGGGATTAAAACCCCGGAGTCATCAGGTTCGGATGGGACGAACCATAGCGGACGGATAGGAAGATGAGGAGTATTTGGGGATAAATGAGCGAGAAACCGAATGTATGAGGGAGATGGGATGAGAGGTTCGAGTGTGGAGGAGAGACGACCAATGGGTCCCGAGTTCTTATATGGCCGTCCGAGCCTGGTAAAACGTCGAGGGTGAGATCACCTCCGGATCTTGATCCGAAATCCGTTTCCTCCCCTCAACACTCGCGTTGGATTTGAGGATATTCGCCTCAGATAATAAAGATCTACCGGCGCTGTGACAGTCTCGTAACGATGGTCTCTTATTTGTTCTTCAGACGCCACCTTGGAACCCCGCATCGCGCACCGGCCACCTTTTCGGTCGTTTCCTTAAATCGGTCTAGACCAAGTCCCAGTGCATCAGAGTCTTAAATGGAATAAACTCACAGCACACTCTAGCAACCCCAAAGCGTGCACCGGTCTCATGAACCTCCGGTCTTGTCAACCAAAATATGTCTACCATCTGCCATTCGATACGCGTACGATGCACGAATGCGAACAACGTCAAACAAAAGCGAAGCGAGCTAACATCAGACCGTCCCAGGCAGGGATGGAAAGTACAATGATCAGATTTTCCAGTCAAGCGCCTGTTATCGAACCACTCACCACACAAAAAAACGTTCTTCGCAAGAATGAATCTCGTGCCGCCCAGGGAGCACGCTACGAGAGTATCGACCCGACGACCTTGTAGCCTCTACTCGCTTTCCTCTCCTGCCTCTGCTCCGTTTTTGTCCTCACCGCCGAGGCTGGGACGTTCTCCACCTCCACCAACTCCTTCAATTTGAGGATCTTACCGGCGCATTCCGGCGTATGTGGGTGGTAAACCGTTTGCATCCGCCGGTGAATCCCCAAAGACACTAATGTGGCTTTGAATGGTTCCGGGAGGGAAATTGCAGAACGGCGAAGGGTGATTTTGTAATGGGTCAACGGCTCGGTGGTGTTAGCTGCGGTGGTGGCCAAACCGCGTCGTGTCGCGGTCAAAAAGAGCGCCTGACGAGCGAGGGTGGACATGGTGAAACGGCCGGACGCGGTGTGTGATGTGCGTAGCCCTGGAACGGGAAGATGGTGAGGAGTGATGGCGTCACGTGGCCACCCCAAACCTGGCCGCCACAACTCCGAATCCCATGGCAGTCTATCCCTTTGCTGCTGCTCGGTGCCTTAGAAGCGTGGCTCAATTTCGAGGGTTATCGTCGTCGCGGGTGGGTTTGCCCAAGAGTGGGTGATCTCCCGGATCACCGGCACCCCCCGGCTCGAACCTCCTGCAGGTCCAACTTGGCAAACCACATCCTTGTATTCTTTTGCCACAGCCACGCCCGTTCTGGCCCCCAGACGTTAGCCCCCCTTTGGCGCCAGCAACGTACCACCCAAATCAATGGTTATCTGGTTCATCGCATCTTCCATACCCCGGACCGGTGCTTCTCCCGGATGTACCACTCCCGGTCCGTATCTTCGCATCCCCACCCCATTTACATTATCACTCGCGATCCAACCGACCACCCCCGATAGAGTACTGCATGAACACATGTGTTCAGGGTGCGCTCATCCCACAGCTGATCTGCTGGAGAGAATCGAGGGCTATTGCAACCTTTCATCTCTAATGCGTTTGAGGGGCTTTGGCCAGAGGTCTTCCGCAGACCCCCTGACAAGGGCCTTCAACGCCGGTCCATTCCGTCAACAGCTGGTCGTATCGAACACCGTGAAAAGACGAGGCCAAATGACCGCCGAGGTGTTTCCACCACGGTTCTCATGCGCCCGGGTTACGATCACCCACCGGGGGAGGGACCATTGTGCCGTATATTGTCAGCGGCCCGGTTGCCGCCGAGTGTAGTTCTAGTGTGGAGCATTCTGCGGGGACTCTGCAGGTATCCCAGCATTGAAATCCCGGAATCCCCCTGGTGCCGGGCGTCTCCGCGATCTGTAACCCCCGCGCCAGAGATTCGGATAACAAGCTTAGTAGATCCCTGCTCCTGCCGGCTGTGTGGCGACGGGTGAAGTATTCGGGGTCCGGTACGTGCTTTTTCAACTGTCGGATACGTTATCGCAACTGACAGGAGGCGCGTCTTTCCAACAACTCCCGGATCTTTGCCAACTTCACCCACACAATGAGTCTGGAGGGAGAACGCGTCGAGTACGCGTTTGATTGCAGGGTTACTCTAAATGGAAGTTGCTCGATATGGAAGACCCGCTCGGTTTTTTGGTGAGGTATAGAAACGGGCGTCTGGACGAGTGCGCCGTGTGTGGCCCGCGATGGGGGAGGAGTGGAAGCTTGGAGTACATGAACGTGAAGGTGTGCACGGATTAGCATAGGGTAGGTAGGTGGAGAAAGTATCAGAGTACAATAAAAGCAATAGATAGGATAACGTAGGTCAACGTGATCCGGATTGAGGGGACGAAGGAAGTGCCCAGGACGCGTACATGGAGATTCAGAGTTGACCAGGGAGAAAGGATTCGAATTCCTGGTGTTCGAACACGATGTAGTTCCTGTCATCCTCGTCAATACGGATGGGAACCATCATGCTGGCGGTTTGAGCCCATACCAAATCCGAATGCCAACTTGCCGTCTTGGCGTCCGGATTTTTCAGGTTTGGAGGACATACCCGATCTTGTATAGACTCGAGAGACGGGAGACCGGACGGCCGTTCGAGGGAGGGGAAGTCTTGTGGTGTGGTCGACCAGAGTGCGATGAGATATTGCCCGAGTTCCAGTTGTCGCTTTGCGCGAGGGGGAAGGGGGTAGATATTCATCAGAACCTCGGTGCGTAGCCACACAACCACATTTACGTTTGCACACAGCAGAACGGGTTCCCTGGAGGGGTGAGGGGACTCCGGGTCATCGTAGGTTTGATAACACCCGAAGTCGTTGTGTCTCCTGTACTGGATGGTCTGGGTAGGGAAGTTCGCGCTGAACCAGATGTCGAACCACGAGTTGGGTACCAGCCCTGGATCAGCAGGGTGATTGTATTTCTGGTGGTGGGAGGGTTCGTGGTCGGGGAAGCCAAACCGGGAACGACAGAGTCGGTATGTGAGAGAGAGCTCTTCGAGCTCGATGCAACGAAGGAGAGCGCGCTCCGTAGGGTACATGGTCCAAAGGCCGAGGCGAAATGAGTCAACCTCAGTTGGCCCGACCGGAACGAGATTCTGGTGGGAGATCGGGGACATGGTGGGAGACACGAGGTGCCGGCTCGCCATCTCTGTCAACTGTTCGTAGTTCAGCGCCCATGATAAGAGAAGGGCAGGGAACACTAACCACGTTGGAATCCGCCAAAGGGTAGAAGGAAACCTTGACGTTGTTGCCCGTCAGCACGCACCGTCCTTTGTAGACCTGTGCGAGGATTTGCGAATCGGTGTTGGACAAGTCGCGCAAGACGCGGACGCCTTGAGGGTACTGCCATACGAAATACATGGCCGTTCTGTCCCGCCTCTCACCAGACCGGTGGGGGAATCATGCTCATGATGATGAGTGCCAGCGAGCGAACGCACCCGAGCCCACACCGGAACATCAGAAACAACGCCAAACACAAGCGATTTTGCCGAAGGCCGCACCGGCCGTGTCTCATTAATTCGTACTGCGCGTCATGGACACCCAAGACGAGGCTCTTGAGAGGTATTCCTCTCTCAATCTCCCCTCGTTCTTCGCCACTCATCTCTCTTAAGGGCACTTGCTCTCAGCTTGGAAAACTCCACTGCCGATGAACAATTCCAAGCCGATCTCCAGCAGGCACTCCAAGAGTCCCAATCCCAACCAACCCTAACAGCAGGAGCAAACACCCCCGCTAAGCCAAGCAGTTTTCTATCCGAACGTGCCAAACTCGAAAAAGAACGGTTGGCGCGTCAGAAACGCCTTCGAGGAGATGTTGAAGACCGTAACTCATCTCGAGGGCCGACTCCGTCTACATCCACCGCCGACTCTGAAGACTACGAATCTGATGATGATGTACAAAGGCCTGTAGCCAAGAGGCAGCACCTGGCCATACCACGACAGAGGAGGACCCTCCAGCAGCCAAAATCTAAACAACCGGCTGGTGTTATCAGTGGACCCTCCAAACCCAGTACGAGCGCGAGTACTAGCATAAACCAGCCGCCGATGTTTTGGAGGAGCGAGATAAGACAGACGGCAAACATGCATGTCGATCCTAAGAAAGACACCAAACCGACCTTCAGGTTGAGTGAGATCATTGGAGAGGTACGTCCCTCCTTACCTCCCAGTCTCTGAACTCGAATATCCAACTTACGAATCGCAGCAAAGTGATGTGGCCTTCGCAATCATTTCCTCCTACTCGACCGATTACGAATTCGCCTACAAGATGTTCTCCCCAGCCACCCCAGTCGTCATTGTATCCCACCCCGCCACGGAGAGTAGGGAGTCATCCGTGCGGTTTATTCAACAGAATTGGATCAGGATTACCCCAAAGTTGTTGTACCATTATAGTTGCATGCATATGAAGGTGTGTTCGGAAGTGCTGCAATTTACAACACCTGTCTGATGATCCCCGCGCAGTTCATGTTGGTGGGGGAGAATAGATTTCAGTGCTGGGCCTACGTGAGCTGATCCTTTCATCTCCCAGGTCTTCTACAAGTCGCAACGGTTACGAGTTGCGATAACCACCGCGAACCTTGTCCCACTGGATTGGCGGGATATCGAAAATGTAGGCTCGAAAAAAACGTCCCGGACCAACTGGCTCTGACTTACCTGTATGTTCTAGACCGTATGGGTACAGGACGTTCCCTTACGTGTCACACCAATCGCAAAGGATCCCAGGGCACAGGATTTTCCGAGCCATTTTGAGAGGGCTCTGAATGCGTTGGACATTCAGAGTGGTCTTGACGGCTTCAGGACGACCGAAGTACACCTTTTGCCAATCCCTCAGTTTCCTTCAGCGCTTGACGATTCGACCCCTTCTTCCGACCAGCATAAAGCTTCCCTCCCACTCCAATCCGTCTCAGACCTACGATCCAAGTATGACTTTTCGAAAGTCCACGTCCACCTGGTCTCTTCTCTCTCTGGAAAATTTGAGGGGTGGCCCGACGTGGTGCGAGTGGGACACCCGCGCCTGATGAAAGTCGTGATGGACATCGGGGCCAAGCCACAACCGGGGTGGGAGGTCGCCCTCGAGTGTCAGGTCAGTTAGTGCCTGGTCTTATTGGCCTGGGTCCGATTGTTGAACCCAAGAATTCCCCCTTCTCCAGGGATCGAGCGTGGGTAGATGCAATAAAGTGTGGCTCAAAGAGTTCTACCACTCAGCGTCGGCAGCGAGCGCACAAGATTGGATTGGAAAAGCAAAGAAGGCTGATAGGTTGCCCTGGCCCGGGAAGAAGGGCGTGAAGGTGTTATTTCCCTCCCTGAGGACTGTTGAGGAGAGCAAACTTGGAGAGGCGGTGAGCCTGCCACCCTCACTCTCGAATGATCTCCCATCGAACTGAAGCCTCTCACTAGGGAGGAGGAACAATGTTTTTCAAGAGAGCTGACTGGGCGTCACACGGATTTCCCAGAGAACTCTTCCACGACTCGAAGAGCAAACGCGGAGGCGTGTTGATGCACTCGAAGGTTTGACCGCCAAGATTTGATTTACCCGTCTGCACACCGACCTGGCATCTTCAGATGATCCTTGGGACACTGCGGCGTAAACCTCCGCCCTCAGGTTCTAAAGGAAAGGCCAAGGAGGACGAAGATGAGGATGAGTCTGTGACAGAGTCTGAGGACGACGGGGATTCGGATATCGTGGAGAGGAGGGTGACGGGTTGGGTGTACGTGGGTTCTCACAACTTCACTACAGCTGCGTGGGGGAGTTTTCAAGCGAAGAGCACAGCGTTCACTCCCGTTTTCGCAGTGAGTCTTCGTGCTGCAAGGCCACCACTGCTCATGGTTTATGCCAACCAAACTGCAGGTGTCAAATTACGAGCTGGGAGTGGTCGTCCCAGTGTACGACGCCAAGGAGGCGGATGATATCGTTTGTTGGGAGAGGCCCCCGAGGAGTTATGAGAGCCAAGGGAACCAGCCCTGGGTGAGTGGGGGTTTCCTATGCCCTTTCTTTCCCTTACTGACGTTCCTTCGTAGATTCAGGGTGAATCAGCCGTCCTAAACGAATT